>ERZ1645187.1171-NODE-1171-length-24509-cov-6.782326_pt1 | contig 24509 bp, 22 predicted proteins | sample MGYA00575352_ERZ1645187 | MGnify/ENA primary metagenome ERZ1645187 (study PRJEB40837, sample SAMN11349314) | freshwater sediment metagenome | isolation source: river sediment | host: Sediment | place: India: Wazaribad , New Delhi | collected 2017-02-21 ...
GCCCGTGCCGGTGCCGCCGCCCATGCCGGCGGTGATGAACACCATGTGCGCGCCCGAAAGCTGGTCGCGGATCTCGTCGAGCACTTCCTCGGCCGCCGAGCGGCCGACTTCCGGCATCGAGCCGGCCCCGAGCCCTTCGGTCACCTGCACGCCCATCTGCACGCGGCGATCGGCCCGCGACAGGCGCAGCGCCTGTGCATCGGTGTTCGCCACCACGAAATCGACCCCCACGAGGCCGCATTCGATCATGTTGTTCACGGCGTTGCCACCCGCACCGCCGCAGCCGAAAACCGTGATCCGCGGCTTGAGTTCCCGAATGTCGGGCGCCTGCAGCGTGATGGTCATCTCGAGGCCTCTTTCCGTTTGGGACGCCGGACAGACGTCTCCGTTACTACTCAACCGGATTGAGAAGGTATCGGGACATGGTTAAGGCATGGTAAGCGTCAGCAACTTTGAAACGATTTGTTTTGCCTTCGGAAACCATGGTGAACGACGAAGGCTGACGCAAGGAGAGCATTCACCTCTCCTTAACGGATACATCGCGCCCGGCGGGGGCAGTCGGCGCAGCGTCAGGGTGCGCGCGTCACCGTCCACCGATCGGTCATCACCATATCCCTGAAGTTGTTCCCGATCCCGCGGAGATCCATCGTTCCGCTGCCCTCCGTGCCGGTGAGAACACCATTGAAGGCCCCCGTGAAGGTGTAGTTGTAGATCGCGCCGGCCAGGCTGCTGAACGGCTTGTCCGGCGTGGCCGATTGATAGCGGGAACTGCCCCGCGCCGTCGCGGTCAGGGTTCCCCCGGCGTCGATGCTTCCGGCAATCTCGACACGCTGGGTCACGGTCGAACCATCCGTATGCGTTGCCTTGGCCTCGATCACTCCGGTCACCCGTGCGCCCTGCACGGTCAGCCGCAGGGTTCCGCGCGTCGCACTGAGCTTGGTCCGCAACACCAGCGGGCCGGAGTAGCTCCCGCCGATCGCTCCGGGCGGCGGCGGCGCCAGCACCGCCATGACTTTCAGCGCATCATCGAACGCCTCCACCATGCCGATCTGCTGGTTCAGCGTTGCGCCAAAGCGGTCCGGCATGTTCGGGTTGGCCAGCCGCTTTTCCTCCTGCGAGCGTTGCCAGTTGTCCTGCCGCCTCTGTTCAAGCTCGGCCTTCAGCCTCGCCAGCGCGCTGGTCCGGCCCGACCCGGCAGGAACCGCCCTGGCCTTGACCAGCCGGTCCAGCACGAAATCGGCTGCCTCGACATAGCCGAGCGACTGGTTGGCTTCCGCCCCGACAGCGCCAGGCCATTGGCTGTCTTTCGGGATGCGGTCCTTGCGTTGCTGCGCCAGCGACTAGGCGTCGGCGCGACGCTTTGTCAAGGAGGTGATAGCGGCCTCCAGTGGATCTGGAAGGGCTGGTGCGCCCTGCGCAACAACCATCCCTTCCGCAAGGATCAAGGCCAGACCGGCCAGCAGCAGACGATGGCAGAACAATGCGAGCGCGCGCATGACAGCACCTCGTGAGCACCACGCTTCCTGACACGGCAAGCATGGCACAACGCGGCAGCGCGGCCTTATCCTGCATCAAAATGCCGGTCTGGCGGCGTCAAAAGGCTCAGAAGCTCTCTTTCAGCCACTGGCCGACGCGGGCGAAATAGCCTCCCGTGCCTGTGGCCACCAGCCGCGCCCCGCGCGAGGGCTCGAAATGTTCGAGTGCCGCCACCTGCGGATAGACCAGAAGACCGACAGCCGTGGCGAAGGCCGGGCTTTTCGCCGCATCCGGCAGGCCCTGGATGCCGACCGGGCGGCCGATGCGCACATGCTTGGTCAGGATCGTCCGCGCCAGCTCCGGCAGGCCGGCGATCTGCGCCGCGCCGCCGGTCAGCACGATGCGCTGGCTGGCATTGAGCGCGAAACCGGCACGTTGCAGCCGGTCGCGCACCAGTTCGAGAATTTCCTCGACGCGCGGCTTGACGATGCGCGTCACATGCGAGCGCGGCACCTGATTGGGATAGTCGCGCGCATCGTCACCCACCTGCCGGATGGCGATGAGGTCGCGGTCGTCGGCCGCGCTTTCGATGCAGGAGCAGGTCAGCGTCTTCAGCCGCTCCGCATCGTCGAGCCGCATGGAAAGGCCGCGCGCCAGATCCATGGTGATGTGGTTGCCGCCCACAGCCACCGCATCGCAATGCACCAGCCGCCCGCGCTGGAAGATGCTGACCGAGGTGGTGCCACCACCGAAATCGATACAGGCAACGCCCATCTCCGCCTCGTCATCCACCAGAGTGGAGAGGGCCGAGGCATAGGGCGTTGCCACCATCGCCTCGACCTTGAGATGGCCGCGCTCGGCCGCAAGCATCAGGTTGCGCTGGGCCAGCATGTCACAGGTCGCCACATGCATGTCGACATGCAGGTGATCGCCGATCATCCCGCGCGGATCACGGATATGGCGCGATTCATCGAGGCAATAGCCCATCGGCAGCGAGTGCAGCACGGAGCGGCCCGGCGTCATCGATTGGCTGATCGCCGCATCCATCACCCTGTGCACCTCGTTGTCCGAGATGGTGCGGCGGTGCAGGTTGACCGAGCCGGTGAACTGGCGCGAGGCAAGCCGCCCGCCGGTCATGTTGATGATCGTGCTTTCCACATGCACGCCGGCCATGCGTTCCGCTGCGTCAACCGCAAGGCGCACGGCGCGCTCGGCCTCGTCGAGATCGACGACGACACCGCCCTTCAGCCCGCGCGAACGCTGGTGGCCGATACCGAGCACCCGCATCTTGTGGGTGCGGCCACGCAACGTGTCGCTCGATTCCATCGGGTCCAGCCGCGCGATGAGGCAGACAACCTTGCTGGTGCCCACATCCAGCGCCGACAGGATGGCACTCTTTTTCGCCGGAACCGGCTTGATCCTCGGAGACAGACCGTCACGCCCAGACATCAGCCACGCCTCTTCATTCGCTCGATACGCTTGTCGAGCGCATCGGCCCGCACATGCGCGGCCTCCTCGCTCAGACGCACAACAATCCGCCCCGGCTGGCGCAGGTCCACGCCGATGATGTCTTTCGACAGAAGCCGGCTGTCCTTGTCCACCTCGGCCAGAAGCGCCAGCGCCCGCGCCGGCTCCTCCTCGGGCAGCTTCACATCCACGCCGTTCTTCAGCTTGAGGTTCCAGCGCCGCTCGCCCACCAGCGTGCCCGCGCGCACCTGATCGGCCAGTTCGGGCACCTCGAGCAGGATGCCGACATATTCCTTCACCCGCTTGTTCGCCCCCTGCCCCACGACATGCGGCAGCGAGACGAACCGGTCGTCGCGCAGCGCATCGATCGCCGTGCCATCGGCGGAGACAACGCTGACAGCCCCGTCCTTCTGCCACAGGGCGAAGGCGGTGCGCTCGGTGATAGTGATCGCCAGCTTGTTGGGGTAAAGCTTGGTCACCGACACCTCGGCGATCAGCGGCACCCGTTTCAGCCGCGCCTGAACGGCGGCGATATCGAGAAACGGCAGCGAGGCGGTGGCCGGCATCGCGGCGGCGGCGAACACCTCGTCGAGCGAGAGCTCCTGATTGCCCGTCACTGCGACAGAGGCGATGCGCATGCCGAACATCCGCGCGCCGATATCCTGCACCGAGCCGTGATCGGCCTTGAACTGGTCATAATGCCCGCCGGAATAAAAGCCTGCGGCGGAAAAGGTCATGAGGATGGCAATCGCCGCGGTGGAGCCGAGGCCCCGCGGCACGGTGCGGCGCTGCAGGGCGCCCCGGCGCATGGCCGCGCGCCTCGCCCGGCGATCCAGCCAGGCCTCTTTCCAGGCGTCGATATTCAGGGCCGAGCGGACCCTGTCCATCACCGCTCCAGAGAAGCGTCCTCCACCATCCATGTCACCAACTCACCGAAAGACAGGCCCGCGTGGGCCGCCAGTTCAGGCACCAGCGAGGTCTCGGTCATGCCCGGTTGCGTGTTGACTTCAAGGCAGACGAGCGTGTCGGTCGCTTCGTCATACCGGAAGTCCGCGCGGCTCACGCCCCGGCAGCCGAGCGCCTCGTGCGCCCGTTCTGATAGTTCTTGGACCTTGCGGTAAACATTTGGTTTAATCTCGGCCGGCAGGACGTGAATTGATCCGCCTTTTGAATATTTTGCCTCGTAGTCGTAGAAGGCCGTGGAGGGCGACATGATCTCGATCACGCCCAGTGCCTTTGCACCATCGCGATAGCCCATCACCGCGCAGGTCAGCTCCCGACCGGGGATGAACCGCTCCACCAGCATCATCTCGCCATGCGGCCAGTCGGCCCGCGCCAGCTCCTGCGGCGGGTGAGACCGGCCGTCCTTGACAATCACCACCCCGAACGAAGAGCCTTCGGACACCGGCTTGGCCACATACGGCGGGCTCATGACATGGCGTTTGGCCACCTCGAACCGGCTCACCGTCACCCCCTCCGCCACCGGCACGCCGTTCAGCGCCATCATCACCTTGGCGACATCCTTCTTCATCGCCATGGCGGAGGCGAGCACCCCCGAATGCGTATAGGGAATGCCGAGAATTTCCAGCACGCCCGGCATGCAGCCATCCTCGCCATACTTGCCGTGCAGCGCGTTGAAGGCGACATCCGGTTTGATCCGCCGCAGCACCTCGGCCACATCCGGGCCGACATCGACCTCCGTCACCGTAAAACCCGCCCCACGCAGCGCCGTGGCGCAGGCCTTGCCGGAGTTGAGACTGACGGGGCGCTCGGCGGACATCCCGCCCATCAAAACGGCAACATGTGTCATGGGCAAAGCCTTTGCAGTCGGCGACGAACGAATCGCGTTGATGTTCGCCCCTTCAGGTTACTGAAACTTTTCGTTAGTCCTGTCCGTGCGCCGTTACCAGCCCATCAGGCGGAACAGCACCGGCGCGGCCAGCGCAGTGACAATCGCGTTCAGCGCCATGGCGATGGCCGCGAAGGTGCCGGCGAGCGCGCTGGACTGGAACGCCCGCGCCGTGCCGATGCCATGGGCGGCCAGCCCCGTGGCAAATCCGCGCGCCCGGTCATCGGTAATGCGAACGCGCGCCAGCAGCGGCAGCGCGACGATGGCCCCGAAGATACCGGTCAGGATCACCAGAACCGACGTCAGCGCCGCATCGCCTCCCAGCGAACCGGACACCGCCATGGCAATCGCCGCCGTCACCGATTTCGGCGCCATCGAGGCAATCACCGCGCGCGGCACCCCGAAAGCGGCGAGAAGGCCGACCGCGCTTGCCATCGTCACCAGCGAGCCGGCGATCAACGCGGCCGCCATCGGCAGGAACGCCCGGCGCACCTCGGCGCGATGCTGGTAGAGCGGCACGGCCAGCGCCACAGTGGCCGGGCCGAGCAGGAAATGCACGAACTGCGCGCCATCGAAATAGACCGCATAGGGCGTGCCGGTCGCCATCAGCACGGCGCCGATCAGCGCGGCGGCGATCAGCACCGGATTGACCAGCGGATGCCGCCCCGCCCGCACCGCCAGCGCATCGGCCACCGCATAGCCGGCCAGCGTCAGCGTCAGCCAGGTGAGCGGCCGTTCGGCGAGGTAGACCCACAGGGAAAAGCCGGCGTCGCTCATCGCGGCCCGCCGTTCTGCCATCGGTCGATCAGCAGGAAGACCATGCCGGTCGCCAGTATTCCCAAAAGGGACGAGCCGACCAGCGCCACCGCCAGTGCCGGCCAGTGCTGGCCAAGGATATCAAGCCGCTGGATCACGCCCACCCCGGCGGGCACGAACAGCACCGAGAGATGCGCCAGCAGCGCGCCGGCCACCGCCTCAAGGCTTCCGTCATTCAGCGCACCTGGCATCAGCCCCGCCAGCTGCCCGCGCGCCAGCAACAGGCCGAGCAGGAAGCCGATGCCGATCACCGGCCCCGGCAACGGCAGGCCGCTCGCCCGCGCCAGAATTTCGCCGGCAAGCTGGCAGGCCAGGATGATCGCAAAGGACTGGATCATGCCCCCTCGCCCTCAGCCGGTCAGCGCAGGAGACCCACGCGCTTGACCTCCCAGTCTAGCTCGATGCCGCTGGTGGCCTTGACGCGCGCCCGCACCAGTTCGCCCAGCGCTTCGATGTCGGCAGCGGTCGCCCCGTCCTCGGCGATGAGAAAATTGGCGTGCTTCTCGCTCATCCGCGCCTTGCCCACCGTGAGGCCGCGGCAGCCGGCAGCGTCGATCAGCTTCCAAGAGGAATGACCGGGCGGGTTCTTGAAGGTCGACCCCGCCGTGCGCACCTTGGTTTCCTGATCGCGCTCGCGATGCTCCTGCACCTTGCGGTTGGTCTCCAGCACCGCATCCACCGGCTTGGCGAAGCCTTGCAGGATCACCTCGGTGAAGACGATCCCCTCGGCGATCCTGCTGGCGCGATACTGGAACTGCATATCCCCCGGCGTCAGGGTGACAATCTCGCCGGCCCGCGTCACCGCCGTGGCCGAGACGAACCGCTCGCGCGTCTCGCCCTCGATCTCCGGGTTGGTATTGGAGCGGGTGCCCGCGTTCATCCGCAGGGCTCCGCCGATCGAGCCGGGAATACCGAACAGGAATTCGAGCCCGCCGATCCCCGCGTCCGCCGCGCGGATACCCACCGTCCGGTCCGCCGCCATTGCCCCGGCGCGGATGCGATGCCCGTCAAGCACCTCCACCTGACCGAACACCTTCGGCTGCAGCCGGATGACAACCCCGGGAATTCCCCCGTCGCGGATGATCATGTTGGAGGCAAGGCCGATGATCGTCAGCGGCATATCGCCCGGCAGATGGCGAAGAAAATACGCCAGATCCTCGGTGTCCGCCGGCGTGTAGAGCGCCTGCGCCGGCCCGCCCACGCGCAGCCAGGTAAACGGCGCCAGCGGCTGGTTGGCGAGCAGCCGGCCGCGCAACTCCGGCATGCGGGCGGCAAGGTCGGCAGTGATATCGGGATGGGTCATTGGCGTCACCCCTTCAGCGCGGCGAGTTCCCCCGGCAGCGCATAGGCCCACTGGGTGATGTTGCCGGCGCCGAGGCAGAGGACGTAATCCCCCGGCTTGGCAAGGTCCGCGATCATGCCGGCCAGCGCCTCCGGCCCCGGCAGGGCGACAGCATTGCGGTGGCCGCGCGCCTTGATCGCCGAGACGAGATCGGCCTTGTTGGCTCCCTCGATCGGCGCTTCGCCCGCCGCATAGGTATCGGCGACGATCACCGCGTCGGCATCGTTGAAGCAGGCGGCAAAATCGTTGAACAGCGCCTGAAGCCGGGTGTAGCGGTGCGGCTGCACCACCGCGATCACCTGCCCCTTGGTGGAATTGCGCGCTGCGCGCAGCACGGCGGCGATTTCCACCGGGTGATGGCCGTAATCGTCGAAGATCAGCGCGCCGTTCCACTCCCCGGTCTTGGTGAACCGCCGCTTCACGCCGCCGAACCCGGCCAGCGCCTTGCGGATCGTCTCCACCGGAATGCCGAGATCGTAGGCGACCGCGATCGCCGCTGTGGCGTTGAGCGCGTTGTGATGGCCCGGCATCGGCATCACGAGGTCACGGATCACCGTATCGGTGCCGCGCTTGCGGTCGCGGATCAGCAGCGTGAATTTCGATTGCCCGCCGGTGAGGTCGATATCGATGATGCGGAAATCGGCCTGCGGGTTCTCGCCATAGGTCAGCACGCGCCGGTCCTGGATCTCGCCCACCATCTGCTGCACGGTGGGATGATCAAGGCACATCACGGCAAAGCCGTAGAACGGCAGGTTGTTGACGAACGAGCGGAACGCATCCTTGATCGCATCGAAGGTCTTGAAATGATCGAGGTGCTCGGGGTCGATGTTGGTGACGATCGCCACATCTGCCGGCAGCTTGAGGAAAGTGCCGTCGCTCTCGTCCGCCTCCACCACCATCCATTCGCCCTCGCCGAGGCGGGCGTTGGTGCCATAGGCGTTGATGATGCCGCCGTTGATCACGGTGGGGTCGAAATTGCCGGCATCGAGCAGTGTGGCCACCAGCGAGGTTGTCGTCGTCTTGCCATGCGTGCCGGCAATCGCCACCGCGCTCTTGAAGCGCATCAGTTCGGCCAGCATCTCGGCCCGGCGGACAACGGGAATCCGCTTTTCGCGCGCGGCCATCAGCTCGGGGTTGTCGCGCCGGATCGCGGTGGAAACGACGACCACCTCCGCCTCGCCGACGTTCTCGGCCACATGGCCGACAAAGCAGGTGATGCCCTTCTCGCGCAGCCGCTTGACGTTGGCGTTGTCCGAGGCATCCGAGCCCTGCACGCGGTAGCCGAGGTTATTGAGCACCTCCGCGATGCCCGACATGCCGATGCCGCCGATGCCGATGAAATGGATCGCGCCGATGGAGCGTGGAATTTTCATGTCCGATGGGTCCGGGCTGTGAGCGAATTGGGGGCTTGGACTACCGCCGCGCGGTGGCAAACACAAGGTCCGCGAGGCGTTCGGCCGCGTCTGGCATGGCAACAGAGCGGGCTTTTCCCGCCATGTCGGCCAGCGTCTGCGGCGCGGCAAGAAAGGTGTTGATCTGCCCGGCCAGCCAGTCGGGCGTGAAGTTCGGCTGAAGCTCGAGGATCGCCCCGCCCGCCGCCTCCAGCACGCGGGCATTCGCCGCCTGATCCTGATCGAGGCTGCCGGGCAGCGGCACGAGGATCGACGGCCGGCCGATCACCGACAGTTCCGCCACGGTGGACGCGCCCGAGCGCGAGATGACGAGATGCGCCGCGGCGATCCGCGCCGGCATGTCCTTGAAGAACGGCTGGACGTCTGCCGGCAGGCCAAGGGCCGCATAGGCGGCCACCACCCGGTCGAGATCCTCGCCGCGCGCCTGCTGCGTCAGGCGGATGCGCGCCCGCGCCTCCTGCGGCAGCAGCGCCAGCGCCGCCGGCACCACATCGCTCATCACCCGCGCGCCCTGGCTGCCACCGAACACCAGCAGGTCGAGCACACCATCCGGACCAACCGGCTGGAACGGCCCCTCCGCCGCCGCCAGCACCGGCGGACGAACAGGATTGCCCACCACGGTGGATTTGGCCGCGTGGGTGGAATCGCTCAGCGGAAAACCGGTGGCAATGGCGGTGACGCGCGGCGCGAGATACCGGTTGGCCCGGCCCATCACGCCGTTCTGCTCGTGGATGACGGTCGGCACCTTGCGCATCGTCGCGGCATAGACCGGCGGCACGGTAGGGTAGCCGCCGAAGCCGACGACGATCTCCGGCTTCAGCCGGTCGATCAGGCCGAGGCATTCCTTGGTGCCCTTCGCCAATTTCAGCGCGCCGAAAAACCGGCCGAGAAGCCCCTTGCCAGTCACGGTGCCGCTGGTCACCTTGTGCAGCGGCGCGGGAAAGGTCTCCGCATAGGCTGCTGCCCGCTCGTCGCTGACGAGATGCACCTCCGCCCCGCGCGCGTTCAGCACATTGGCCAGCGCTTCCGCCGGAAAGAGATGGCCCCCGGTTCCCCCGGCGGCCAGCAGCACGCGCGGCCCACTCACGCCGGCACCGCCTGAAGGCCCGCCGGCGCCCGCCGGAGCACGCTCGCCGTCGGCCGCTTGCGCGTCACCGCCAGCAGGAAGCCGGTGGTCATCGCCAGCGAAACGAGCGAGGAACCGCCATAGGAGATGAACGGCAGCGTCATGCCCTTGGGCGGGATGAGATCGAGATTGACCGCCATGTTGATCGAGGCCTGAAGGCCGAACAGCATCGACAGCCCCGCCGCCGCGAACCGCGCGAACGGCTCCTCGTTGCGGAAGGCAATGGTCAGCCCGCGGATCACGATCAGCGCGAACAGCCCGACGATGATCAGGCAGACGATCAGGCCGAATTCCTCCGCGACAACGGCGAAGATATAGTCGGTATGGCTGTCGGGCAGGATGCGCTTGACCGTGCCCTCGCCCGGCCCCTTGCCGAAGAGGCCGCCGCCCAGCAGGCTGTCGCGCGCCATTTCCGCCTGGAACTCACCGGCCCCGCCATTGCCCTTGTTGAGGAACTTGTCGATGCGCGAGGTGACATGCGGCAGGAACTGATAGGCGAGAAACAGCCCCAGCAGCCCCGCCCCGCCAAGGCCGACGACCCACAGAAGATGCAGCCCCGCGATAAAGAACAAGCCGCACCAGACGGCGGAGACCAGCATCGTCTGGCCGAAATCGGGCTGGAGGATCAGCGGAATGATCACCAGCGGCAGCAGCCCGGCAGCAATCAGCGTGCCCGGCATGTCGCTGCGCGAGGCTTTCTCGGAAAACGCCCAGGCCGCCAGCACCACAAACGCCGGCTTGAGAAACTCCGACGGCTGGATCGAGATGCCGGCCAGCGAGATCCACCGCCGCGCGCCCTTCACCTCGGCGCCGAAGAACAGCGTGCCGATCACCATCGTGAACGCCAGCACGAACAGCACCAGCGCCGTGCGTCGCACCAGCCGCAGCGGCATGAACGATACCCCCACCATCACCGCCACAGCGAAAACGAGGAAAAACGCCTGCCGGTTGACGAAATGGAAGGTCGAGAGCCCGAGCCGCGCCGCCACCGGCGGACTGGCCGCGAGCCCGAACAGGATGCCGAGCAGCATCAGGGCGAGAAAGCTGAACAGCAGCCAGCGATCGATCGTCCACCACCACTCGTTGAATTCGGTCCGTTCCGCGCGGCTGACCATGGTCACGCTCCTTTGACGGTTGCCGTGAAGCCCGGCAGGGCCTCCACCAGCATGCGGAAGTGGTTTCCGCGCTGCTCGTAGTTCTTGTACTGGTCGTAGGAGGCGCAGGCCGGCGAGAGCAGAACCACGGCCTCCCCGTTCCGGCCGGCGTCATCCAGCGCCATTTCCACCGCCACATCGAGCGTACCGGCACGCACATGGCGCACATCCTCGCCCAGCGTTTCGGCAAACGCCTCCGCCGATTCACCGATCAGGTAGGCCTTGGCGATACGCGGGAAATACGGGGCAAGCGCGGCGATGCCGCCCTCCTTCGGCTTGCCGCCGACAATCCAGTAGATGTCCTTGTCGAAGGCGGCGAGCGCCTTCTCGGTCGAATCTGCGTTGGTGGCCTTGGAATCGTTGAGGAACAGCAGCCGGCCGACGCGGCCGATCTCCTCCATCCGGTGCGGCAGCCCGCCGAATGTCCTCAGGCCCTCGCGGATCGCCTCGATGCCGACGCCGAGCGAGGTGACGGTGGCGATCGCCGCCGCCGCATTCTGCGCGTTGTGCTTGCCGCGCAGCGCACCGATGCCGGCCAGATCGGCCACCTCGATCCGCTTGCCGCTGCGCGCGAACACGATTTTGGCGCCATCGGCGAACAGCCCGTTGGTCAGCGCGATGTCGGCGGAGATGCGCACGCTCGCCTTGCCCGCCTCATCCCTCCGGCTGGCCATCGCGGCGGACAGATCGTCATCCACCCCGACAACCGCGAGGGCCGCCGCGCCGATCATCCGCTCCTTGATCGCGGCGTAGTTCTCCACCGTCCCGTGCCGGTCGATATGGTCGGGCGTCAGGTTCAGCATCACGCCGATCGACGGGGCCAGCGACGGCGCAAGGTCGATCTGGAACGAGGACACCTCGATCACATGGATCCGGCCCTCCGCCGGCGGCGAAAGATCAAGGATCGCCGTGCCGATGTTGCCGCCCAGCTGCACATCGCGCCCTGCCACCGTCAGCAGGTGCGCGATCAGCGCCGTCGTCGTCGATTTGCCGTTGGTGCCGGTAATCGCCACGAAGGGCGAATTCGGCGCAATCGTCGCCCGCTCGCGACAGAAGAGTTCGATGTCGCCGATCACCTCGATGCCCTGCGCCCGCGCCCGGTCCACCGTCCAGTGCGGCACGGGATGGGTCAACGGCACACCGGGAGCAAGGATCAGCGCGGCAAAACCGCTCCAGTCGGTCTGATCGAGATCGGCCAGCTTGATGCCCTTGGCCTCGGCGTTGGCCCGCGCATCGGCGCTGTCGTCCCACGCGCGCACCTTGGCGCCGCCCTCCTTCAGCGCCAGCGCCGTGACGATGCCCGAGCCGCCCAGCCCGAACAGCGCGACTTTCTTGCCCTTGAAACAGGTCACGGGGGTCATCGGCTTACCTCAGCTTCAGCGTGGCGAGGCCGACGAGGGCCAGAATAACGGCGATGATCCAGAAGCGGATGACCACCTGCGGCTCCTGCCAGCCCTTTTTCTCGAAATGATGGTGGATCGGCGCCATGCGGAACACCCGTTTGCCGGTCAGCTTGAATGACGCGACCTGGATGATCACGCTCATCGCTTCCAGCACGAACAGCCCGCCGACGATGGCAAAGACGATCTCGTGCTTGGTCGCCACCGCCACGGTGCCGAGCAGCCCGCCCAGCGCCAGGCTGCCGGTATCGCCCATGAAAATCTGCGCCGGCGGCGCGTTGAACCACAAAAAGCCGAGGCCGGCGCCGATCACCGCGCCGCAGATGACGGCCAGCTCGCCCGAGCGCGGCACGAAATTGATCTGCAGGTAGTTGGCAAAGATCGCATTGCCCGAGAGGTAGGCAATGACGCCGAAGGTGCCCGCCGCAATCATCACCGGCACGATGGCAAGGCCGTCGAGCCCGTCGGTCAGGTTCACCGCGTTGCCGGCCGCGATGATGATGAAGATGCCGAAGCCGATGAAGAACACGCCGATATCGAGCGCCAGCTCCTTGAACACCGGGAACGAGATGATGCTGGCCAGCGAGGGCGGCAGGAACGAGACGATCGCAAAGGTCGCCATGCCGGCGATCAGCGCCTCGAAACCGAGGCGCGCCCGGCTGGAAAAACCCTTGTGGCTCTGCTTCGTCACCTTCAGGTAGTCGTCATAAAACCCGATCGCGCCGAAGCCGACCGTAACCCCCAGCACCGCCCAGACGAACGGATTGGAGAGGTTGCACCACAGCAGGCAGGCGACCAGCAGCCCGGAGAGGATCATCAGCCCGCCCATGGTGGGCGTGCCCTTCTTGGCGAAATGCGTCTCCGGCCCGTCGGCGCGGATCGGCTGGCCCTTGCCCTGCTTCAGGCGCAGCAGGTTGATGATCGCCGGGCCGAAGAACAGCACGAAGAACAGCGCCGTCACCGTCGCCCCGCCGGCGCGGAAGGTGATGTAGCGGAAGAGATTGAGCGGCGTGAACTGCGCGCTGAACTCCGAAAGCCAGAAAAGCATCTAGACGCCTCGTCCTTCCTCGGCCCCGCCGGCGGCGGGATACCGGGTCTTCAGGGCTGTCACGATCCGCGCCATGCGCGAACCGTTGGAACCCTTCACTGTCACGACATCGCCGCCACGCAACGCTGCGAGCACCATCGGCTCCAATGCGGCTGAGTCGGCTGCGTACCCCCCTTGCCGCGCCTTGGGCAAGGCATCGAACAGATTTTTCATCAGTGGCCCGGCGGCGAAGACGAGATCGAGCCCCGCCTCCTCCACCGCTTCGGCCAGCCCCGCATGCAGCGCAGGCCCCGCCGCGCCAAGCTCCAGCATATCGCCCAGAACCGCGATTCGCCGCCCGTTCTTGCCCGTCGGCAGGGTCGAAAGAACCGCCAGCGCCGCCCGCATCGAGGCGGAATTGGCATTGTAGGCTTCATCCAGCAGGGTAATCGGCCCGGCGCCGGTCTCCAGCAGCAGCCGCTTGCCGCGCCCCTCCGCCGGGGCGACATCGGCCATCGCAGCAGCAGCAGCCGGCACGTCCGCGCCCAGAACATGCGCCACTGCCAGCACACCGAGCGAATTCTGCACCATGTGCCGCCCCGGCGCACCCAGCCGGTAGCGCACCGGTACGCCGAGAACGGTTGCCGTCACATCCGAGCCGTCGGCATCGCAGGCGACATCGATCAGCCGCGCATCGGCCCCGGCCTGCACGCCGAAAGTAACGATCCGCCCGGCTGGCGAGGCCGCGGCATGCGCTTTCAGCCGGTCGAACTGCGGATTGTCGCGGTTGAGCACCGCCACCCCGCCCGGCAGCAGTCCGGAGAAGATCTCGCCCTTGGCATCGGCAATCGCCTCGATACCGGGAAACTGCGCCAGATGCACCGGCTCCACCGTGGTCACGATGGCCGCATGCGCCCGCACCATCGCCGTCAGCGGCACGATCTCGAACGAATGGTTCATGCCGATCTCGAACACGCCGAACCGCGCCGAGGCCGCCATCCGCGCCAGCGTCAGCGGCACACCCCAGTGGTTGTTGTAGGAGGCGACGGAGGCATGCGTCTCCCCCTGCGCGCCGAGCACCGTGCGCAGCATTTCCTTGGTCGAGGTCTTGCCGACCGAGCCGGTGACCGCGACGATCCGCGCGCAAGACCGCGCCCGCGCCGCCCGGCCGAGTTTTTCCAGCGCCGGCAGCACGGCCTCGACCACATAGAGCGGCCCGGCGCCGGCAATCTCGCCCGCATGCGCACGGTCCACCAGCGCCGCGCCTGCCCCGGCGGCAAAGGCATTGCGCACGAAATCATGCCCGTCGCGCACATCCTTCAGCGCGACGAACAGATCGCCCCGCTGCAAGGTGCGCGTATCGATCGACAGGCCGGTGAGATCGGCTGCTCCCGCCGGCGTTTCGGCGCCAAGTGCGGCAGCGAGCGCGGGCGCGGTCCAGAGCGCGGTCATGTCACAGTTCCTCCGGCGGCGAGCAGCGCCGCGCGTGCTTCCTCATGGTCGGAGAACGGCACGGTAACAGCCCCGATGATCTGCCCGGTCTCGTGCCCCTTGCCGGCGATCACCAGCGCATCGCCGTCCGTCAGCAGGCCGATGCCGGCGCGGATCGCCTCCGCCCGGTCGCCGATCTCGATGGCCCCCGGCGCAGCGACCAGAATCTCCCGGCGGATCGTCGCCGCCACTTCCGTCCGCGGGTTGTCGTCGGTCACGATGACCACATCGGCCTTGTCGGTGGCGATGGCGCCCATGATCGGGCGCTTGCCCTTGTCCCTGTCTCCGCCGCAGCCGAAGATGACGATCAGCCGCCCCCTGGTGGCCGCACGCATCGTATCGAGCACCGAGACCAGCGCCTCGGGCTTGTGCGCGTAGTCGACGAACACCGGCGCCATGCCCTTCGCGCCGACGCGCTCCAGCCGCCCCGGCACGCCCTTGAGCTGCCCCAGCGCTGCAAACACCGGCTTCGGCGCGGCGCCCAGCGCCAACGCGAACCCCGCCGCCACCAGCGCATTCTCGATCTGGAAGGCGCCGATCAGCGGCAGCACGACCGGATGCACATGGCGACCACAGGCCACCTCAAGCCGCTGGCCGAACGGCATCGCCTCGACCGAGAGCAGGCGGAGGTGCTCGCCCTTCCAGCCGGTGGTGAACAGCGCCAGCCCGCGCGCCGCACACACGGCCGCGACATCGCCTGCCCGGTCACCATCCATGTTGAGAATGGCCGGTGCACCGGCCGGCAGAAGCGCGGTGAACAGCCGGAGCTTGCAGGCAAGATAGTCGTCGATCGTCGGATGATAATCGAGATGATCGCGCCCGAGATTGGTAAAAGCCCCGGCGGCCAGCCGCAACCCGTCGAGCCGCCGCTGGTCGAGCCCGTGCGACGAGGCTTCCACCGCCAGATGGGTGATGCCCTCGCCCGCCAGGCGATCCACCGTCTGGTGCAGCCTCAGCGGGTCCGGTGTCGTCAGCGTGCCATAATCCGCCCCGGTGGGAGAGATCACCCCCAGCGTGCCGAGGCTGGCCGAGGCATGGCCGAGGTGCTGAAAAATCTGACGCGCAAAATCCGCCACCGAGGATTTGCCCGCCGTGCCGGTCACCGCCACGATGGTGCCCGGCTGGCGGGGGAAGGCCAGCGCCGCCGCCGCAGACAGTGCCGCGCGCGGATCGGCCACAGCCACGAACGGCACCGCCGCCGGCAGCCCCGCCGGGCGCGCACCGGCGCCGACGATCATTACCGCCCCCGCTTCCGCCGCTTTCGCGGCATAGAGCGCGCCATCGGTGGCAGACCCGGCCAGCGCAAAGAACACATCGCCCGGCTTCACCTTGCGGCTGTCGAACGCCAGCCCGCCGACGCGCAGGGGCGCGCCCGTCGCGGTCGCGCCCATGGCCTTCAGAAGCGTGGCGGTATCAAGCGGCATGTCAGCGCAGCTCCGTCTGGACCTGGTAGCGAAGGTTGAGCCGCGAGACCATCGGGAACGGCTGATGCGGCACATCGAACCGCGGGTGGACATCGAGCATCGGGCCGACGCGTTCGATGATGCGCCCGGTCACCGGCGCGGCGTTCCAGCCCGATGTGGCATAGCCATGCGTTTCGCCTGTCCCCTGCGGCTCGTCAAGCAGGGTGAGGAACAGGTACTTCGGCTTGTCGGAGGGCATCACCGCCATGAAGGTGGTCATCACCTTGGTCTTGGAATAGCGCCCGCCGACGACCTTTTCCGAGGTGCCGGTCTTGCCCCCGGCGTAATAGCCGGGGATGTTCGCCTTTGTCGCCGTGCCGCGCTCGGCGTTGAGGCGCATGACAAAGCGCATGCCTTCCGAGGTTTCGGGCCGGATGACCTGCCGCGCCACCGCCCGCGCCTCGTCCTTCGTGCGCTTGAGGTAGGTCGGCGTGATCAGGTAGCCGCCGTTGACCAGCGCCGCGGTTGCCATCGTCGCCTGCAGCGGGCTGACGGCGAGACCATGGCCGAACGAAATGGTCATGGTATTGAGTTCCCCCCATTGCGAGGGGACAATCGGCATCGCCGTCTCGGGCATTTCGGTGCGCAGCCGCTCCAGCTGGCCAAGCTTGCGCAGGAAGGCCTTGTGCCCCTCCACGCCCACCTTCAGCGCCATGCGCGCGGTGCCGATATTGGAGGAATAGACAAAGATTTCCGGCACCTGAAGCACCCGCTTCTGGCCGTGGTAGTCGTTGATCTGGAACCGCCCGGAGCGCAGCGGCCGTGTCGCATCGAACGAGGACGACAGCGACACCTTGCCCGAATCGAGCGCCATCGCGGTCGTCAGCGCCTTGAAGGTCGAGCCCATTTCATAGACACCCACCGCCAGATGGTTGATGTTTTCCGGCTTCAGCGCATCGGTCGGGTTGTTGGGGTCATAATCGGGCAGCGACACCTGCGCGACGATCTCGCCGGTGTGCACATCCATGATGATGCCGCCGGCCGCCTTGGCGCGGTAGCGGCGCATCGCGTCGAGGAGTTCGTTGCGCATCGCATGCGTCACGCGCAGGTCGATCGACAGCGTGACGGGCTTGAGGTCCATCGCCTTGGCGCCGAAACCCATGCCCTTGAGATCGTTCAGCCCCTGCCCGTCGATGTATTTCTCGATGCCGGCGATGCCGATGTTGTCGATATTGGCAAAGCCGAGCACATGCGCCGCCACCGGCCCGTTGGGATAGACGCGTTTCGATTCGGGGATGAAGCCGATGCCCGGCAGGCCGAGCCGGTGCACTTCCGCCTGCTGGCGCGGCGTCACCTCGCGCTTGACCCAGACGAACCCCTTCTTGGCGGCGAACCGGTCGCGCAGATCCTTGGCGTCGAGATCGGGGAACACCGCATTGAGCAGTTCCACCGCCTCGTCCTTGTCGATGATGTGCTTGGGCTCGGCGAAGATCGAGACCATCCGCACGTCCGAGGCCATCAGCTCGCCGTTGCGGTCGAGGATCGGCGGGCGCGCGCCGGAGGTCGCCTCCTGTGCCTGCCGGCGGAAGGTCGGCGCATCATCCGCCATGGTGGCGAAATGCACCACGCGCGCCCCCAGCGTCAGGAAGACGGCGGCGAACGCGGTGCCCGCGATGACGAGGCGCACCGGGCTCTTGTCCGGCCGGGTCTGGAACAGGTCGCTGACCAGCGCCCGGATCGCCGGCAGCGACGGGCGCGGCAGCGCGAAGCTGCGGAAATCGGGCAGCGGAAACGGCGCGCGCTGTTTCGGCGCGCCCTGCGGCAGCGCTGCGGAAACGCGAGACGCCGCGAAACCGCGGCGTTGCCCGATGAGGTCGTGAACCCGGCTCCTGAGGCGGCCGGCGGCCTGTACGAAACGCTGCATGTTACTCATACCCTGTCAGCGGCCCGGCGAGCGCCCCGGCGTTTGCGGTTTGGTGGAAGGGGTGGGAATCGATCCGGTGATGCCGAGCGTCTCCAGCTTGGCGCCGATCTGGTCCACCTCGGGCTTGCGCTCGGGCAGGTCCTGCGCGCGGGCGATCTGCATCGCCTTCACCGGCCTGAGGTCGAGGTGCTTCTGCGCCAGTTCCTCCAGCCGCATCGGCCGGTTCATGTGCTGCCACTCGGCCTTCAGCAGGGTGATCTGGTTGCGCTCCTTGTCGGCGCGCGCTTCGAGCTTCTTGACCTGCTCGGCGTAGAAGATCGTCTCGTACTTGGTCTGGTACGCCCAGGCCGCGGAGCCGACGAGCAGGGTGAGCACGGCAATGTTGAGGATGCGCAGCATGTCAGCGTCTCCTTGTCTTGCGCTGGGGAAGGGTGGACAATTGAACGGTCTGGAGTTCGGGCGCCCGGGCCGGGGCCTCCGTGCGGATGCCGACGCGCAGCTTGGCCGAGCGGGCGCGCGGATTGGCGGCGCATTCCGCCGCCCCCGGCGCCACCGGCCATTTGCCCTCGATGCGGAAGGTCGCCGCGCCTGTCACCGCCACGGGCGCATGGCGCGAGCCGCCGCCCTTGCCCGAGCGGGCGGCGAGAAACACCTTGACGATCCGGTCTTCGAGCGAATGGAAGCTGACGACCGACAGCCGCCCGCCGGGCGCCAGCGCCCGCTCGGCCGCATGCAGCGCGCGCACCAGTTCACCCAGCTCGTCGTTGACCGCGATCCGCAGCGCCTGGAAGCTGCGCGTCGCGGGGTGGATGTCGCCCGGCTTGGTGCGGATGATCCGGCCGATCATGTCGGCCAGTTGCCGCGTGGTGGTGAACGGCGCCGCCTTGCGGTCGGTCACGATGGCGCGGGCGATCAGCCGCGACAGCCGCTCCTCGCCGAAATGATAGAGAATGTCGGCGATTTCTTCCTCGTCCGCCGTGTTGACGATGTCCGCGGCACTGCGTCCGTCCTGCGCCATGCGCATGTCGAGCGGGCCGTCATTGCGGAAGGAAAAGCCGCGGATCGCCTGATCGAGCTGCATCGAGGAGACGCCGATATCCAGCACCACGCCGTCGATGGTTGCAAAGCCCGCCTCGACCGCGATGGTGTCGAGATCGCCGAAGCAGCCATGCACCAGCATCAGCCGCCCGCCGGAAGCGGTGACCAGCCCCTGCCCGCCGGCAATCGCATCCGGATCGCGGTCGATGGCGATCACCCGGACATCGTCATGGGCCGCCAGAATCGCCCGCGAGTAGCCACCGGCGCCGAAGGTGCCGTCGAGATAGACCCCGCCGGGGCGGATCGCCAGCCCCGCCAGCGCTTCCGCGCGCAGCACGGGAATGTGCCGTGCGTCCGGCGCTGCCTGCGGGTGGGAAACTCCGCTCATCCCCTGTCCTCCGCGTGCCGTTCCGCTCCGCCGGCGGCGCGCGCAAAGGCCCGTGCGCAGGCGCATCATCGCCGCCGCGCCACCTCTGCGCCCGCTGTCTGGAACCGGAATGCCTTGCGTTATCATGGTGCCTTTCGGCCTTCAACGGCGGCCCCCCGCCGCGAGGGCGAGACAGGCCATTCGAACCCTGATTAGACGGCGTTAACCCTAAGGAACGGTTACCAGCAGCCGATTCCGCATCCATTTCGTCTGCGCAGCCCGTGCGCTGGCCGTATGCCGGCCTTCATGCGCCCTCTTGTCAGTTGACGGCGGGCGGCGAGACGGCCTAGGCGAGAAGGCATCTCTTCTTGCGCATTTTCGGAGCGACGCATGACCAAGCCCCTTTCCGGACGCACTGCCCTCGTCACCGGCTCGACCAGCGGCATCGGCCTGGCGATTGCCATCTCTCTGGCCGAGGCCGGCGCCCGCATCGGCTTCAACGGCCTCGGCACGCCCGAGCAGATCAAGGCGGCGGAAGCGGCGCTGAAGGCTGCCGGCGCGCCGGAGGTGAAGTTCTTCGACGCCAACCTGATGGATGTCGCCGCCATCGAGACGATGATGGATCAGGTCGCGGCCTGGGGCGGGGCAGATATTCTGGTCAACAACGCCGGCATGCAGCACACCGCCTCCATCGCCACCATGCCGACGGAGAAGTGGCAGGCGATCATCGCGCTCAACCTCTCGGCCTGCTTCTACACCATGCGCCGCGCCCTGCCGGAGATGGCGAAGAAGGGCTTCGGCCGCGTCATCAACATCGCCTCGGTGCACGGCCTCGTCGCCTCGATCGAGAAGGCGCCGTATGTCGCCTCCAAGTTCGGCCTTGTCGGCATGACCAAGGTGGCCGCGCTGGAATATGCCGCTGCCGGCAGCCGCGAGACCGGCGGCGTCACCGTCAACGCCATCTGCCCGGGCTGGGTGGAAACCGCGCTGATCGAGCCGCAGATTCAGGCCCGTGCCGCCAAGTTCGGCGGCGACCGCGACAAGGGCGTGCAGGATCTGGTCGGCGAGAAGGAACCGAGCCGCCGCATGGCCAAGCCCGAGGATATCGGCGCGCTCGCGCTGTTCCTCTGTTCGCCCGCCGCCCACAACATCACCGGCACGGCGATGCCGGTGGATGGCGGCTGGTCGGCGCAGTAACACGAGGGAAAATGCCCGTGCCCGGATTGCCGGGCACGGCGCGGCGCCCGGTCAGTCGCGCAGCTTGACCGGCTCGACCTTCGTCATCCGGGTGACGCCCTTGCGCACGGCGAAGATGCGGCCGTAGACATCGCCGGCGAGATCCTGCCGGTAGCCCTTGTAGCCGAGGATCGGCGACCATTCGTAGGCTTCGTCGTGCAGCATGTCGAAGTCGCGCGCCAGCGTGTCGCGGATCATCTCCCGGTTCTTGCCGTTCTGGAATTCGAGCAGCACCAGCGAGGTCTTCGACAGGTCCAGATGGGCAAGAACCTCGCCCTCCCCGCCTTCGATATCGATCTTGACGATATCGGCGGAGGGCAGCGTCGTCGGGTCCACCACATCCACCTCGTAGGTGAAGGCCTGGTGCCCGTCGACGAACGTGTCCTTCGAATAGGCGGCCAGCGTCGACTCCCCGTCCCCCGCATAGCGCGAGTGGAACGTCGCCGTCTTGATCCCGCCGGGGAACAGCGCGGCGTTGACGAGGGTGATGTCCTTGCGCCCGCCGGCATTGCCGGTCAGCAGCTTGAATGTCTCGGGGTGCGGCTCGAAGCTGGTGATATGGCTGCCCGGCCAGCGGGCGCTCGCCCACAGCGCGAACGAGCCGCAATTGGCGCCGATATCGAGAATATCGAGCCCCTTGCCATCATAATGGGCCTCGTATTCGCCCTCCAGCACATCCTTGATGGCATAGTGCATGGCTTCCGGCACATCCATCACCACAGGGACGCGCATGACATAACGGGGCATCGGTTCTCTCTCCCGGGAGGTGTGATCGGTTGGCGGCAAGCGATACCGCCCTGTCGCGCCGGCGCAAAGCGCCAAATCGCCCGCGCTCAGCTTTTGCGGAAAAAATCGCTTCTCCGGTATTTGTCCGCCATCCGTCGCAGCACGATGGCGATGGTGCCGGTGATCGGCACCGAGAGCAGAAGCCCTAGAAACCCGTAGAGCTTGCCGAGCGCGATCAGGCCGAACATCAGCGTCAGCGGGTGCAGCCCCACATGCCGGCCGACGAAATAGGGCGTCAGGATATTGCCTTCAAGGAACTGCCCGGCGGCGATGATGACGCCGAGCACCACCAGCATCTGCCAATCGGGCCAGAACTGTGCGAGGCCGAAGCCGAACGACAGCACAAGGCAGGTGGCCGTGCCGAGATAGGGGATGAACGCAAGCAGGCCGCTGATGACACCGATGACCACGCCGTAGCGCAGGCCCATCGCCCACAGCGCGATGGCATAGAAGCTGCCGAGCGCAAGGCACACCAGCGCCTGCCCGCGGAAATAGCCGCCCAGCATCCGGTCGATCTCGCCGGTCAGCGTGAACACCGATTGGCGCAGCGTCACCGGGATCAGCCGTTGCAGCCCGCGCACCATCCGCTCCCAGTCGGCAAGGAAATAGAACACCGCAAACGGCACGATGATCAGGAATTCGAGGCTGGTCATCACCGCCTGCCCGGTCGAGCCGACAGTGGTGAGCGATTTGGTCAGCCAGTCCACCGCGGTCGAGGCGAACTGCGAGAACGAGATCGAACTCGACGCCTCGGCGATGTTGACGCCGATCTTCTCCTCCAGCGCCGCGCGCAGCGTCTCGAACAGCCCCTGCAGCCGCTGGATCGTCGCCGGCAGATCACGCAGGAAGCCAGCCACCTGCCCGGCGATATACGGCGTCAGCCGATAGACCAGATAGCCGAGGCCGAAGAAGAACACGACGACGACGAGCACGATCGCGCTCATCCGGCTCATCCCCAGCCGGCAGAGCCGCACCACCAGCGGGTTGAGCACATAGGCCATGCCGAGGCCGACAAGGAACGGCGCCATCGCCGCGCCGAGGATATAGGCCGCCGCCACCGCGAGCGCCCCCGCCACACCCCAGAACAGGAGGTGCTTGGTTTCAAAGATCGGGCGCGGCGTGGTCATGCCCCACTCATAATGGCTTTGGCCGCGCGCGCAATCGTCCCCGCCCGGTAACGGACAATTAACGAAGAAGGTTGAGGCTTGAACCGTCGGCGCCGCGTCGCGCCGCAGCACGCAACGGAGGCCGCGATGTCCCTCACCACCGAAGCGGCCACGCCCCCGCCCGGCTATGCGATGACCACCGCGCAGATCCTTTATCGCATGCCCGATTTCCGCAACCGCGTGCAGGAATATCTCTGGCGTGATTTCGATCTGTCGCCCGAGTTTCCCGAACTCAAAAAATTCCTCAACCACTGGAAGTCCAGCCTCGACGGCCGCGTCCTTTCGGTCACCATTACTCAGCTCACCGCCCCTGCGGGCGCGGCAAATGGTCCGCTCTTCCTGATGAACTGACCGTCACTTCGCGCTGGTCTTGGCGGAAAGCTTGGGGAACAATAGACCCCGCTGATCCCCCCGCGCCATGGTTGTTGCAATGCCCCCGCTCTCCGGCCTCAAGGTTGTCGATTTTTCCACGCTGCTGCCCGGCCCCTTCGCCAGCCTGATGCTGGCCGAGGCCGGCGCCTCCGTGCTGAAGATCGAGCCGCCGCGCGGCGACGACATGCGCCATTTCCCGCCGATGGTCGGGGCCTCCTCGGCCGCCTTCGCCGCGCTCAACCATGGCAAGACCTGCCTCCGGCTTGATCTGAAGACACCGGAGGCGCTGGCCACGCTGCGCCCGCATCTCGAAGCCGCCGATGTGCTGATCGAGCAGTTCCGCCCCGGCGTGATGGACAAGCTCGGCCTCGGCTATCAGGCGGTCAGCGCGCTCAACCCGCGCATCGTCTATTGTTCGATCACCGGCTATGGCCAGTCCGGCCCGCGCGCCCACGAAGCGGGGCATGATCTCAACTACATCTCGCGCACCGGCATGCTCGCGCTCTCCAGCGGCGGGGCGGACAACCCCACCATGCCGCCGCTGCTGGCCGCCGATATCGCCGGCGGCTCGTTCCCGGCGGTCATCAATATCCTGCTCGGCCTGCGCCAGCGCGATCTGACCGGCAAGGGCAGTTTCATCGACATCGCCATGGCGGATACGCCGGCCTCCTTCACATGGCATGCGGCGGCAACGCTCGCGGTGTCCGGCCGCTCGCCGCTCGACGGGGCGGAGCTGTTCACCGGCGGCTCGCCCCGCTACCGCACCTATCCGACAGCGGACAAGCGCCTCGTTGCCGTCGGCGCGCTGGAGGACAAGTTCTGGCAGGCCTTCTGTGAGGCGCTCGCCGTGCCCGATGTGCTGCGCGTCCCCGGCGCTCCGCCCAAGGATGTGATCGCCTTCATCGGCCAGACCATCGCCGCAAAGCCGGCGAAACACTGGCGCAGCGTGTTCGATCCGCTCGATGCCTGCGTCTGCGTCGTCGCCACGCTGGAAGAGGCGACCGCCGACCGGCATTTCATCCTGCGCGGGCTCTTCTCGCGCAAGGCCCGGCTGGAGGATGGCACAGAGGTGCCGCGCGCCTTCGTGCCGCTCGCCGAAGCCTTCCGCAAGCCGGAACTCTGAAGGGCCGGCAGCACCCGTCTCACCGATGGAAAACGCCAGCCGGCCTGTAAGCCGGGTTCTGTATGGCCCTGCCCGGTTGCCCGGCCAGAACGTGGCGGCCATTCATCTGGGACGGCTGTTGCCAGCCGCCTCGTGCAACCAACCCGGGCGACGGCCCGGAAAAAGGCCCGGGAGGGGTTGCCCCCGCCCTCGTCGCCCCTATTCGGTCTTGCTCCCGGCGGGGTTTGCCATGCCGCGTCCGTTGCCGTCCGCGCGGTGCGCTCTTACCGCACCTTTTCACCCTTACCCCGGCAGGCCGGGGCGGTTCGGTCTCTGTGGCACTGTCCCTGGGGTCGCCCCCGCCGGACGTTATCCGGCGCCGTTTTTCCGTGGAGCCCGGACTTTCCTCCCCCCTTGCGGGGAGCGGCCGCCCGGCCGACTGGCGGCACGGCTTGTGCGCGCGAAACCGCCCGCGGTCAAGCGCCCGCTCAGGGCTTCAGGATCCGTGACAGCCGGTAGCCCTTGGGGTTTTCCCTGGATTTGCCGATCAGGTCG
>ERZ1645187.1172-NODE-1172-length-24498-cov-123.626192_pt1 | contig 24498 bp, 20 predicted proteins | sample MGYA00575352_ERZ1645187 | MGnify/ENA primary metagenome ERZ1645187 (study PRJEB40837, sample SAMN11349314) | freshwater sediment metagenome | isolation source: river sediment | host: Sediment | place: India: Wazaribad , New Delhi | collected 2017-02-21 ...
GGAAGTGGCCCTGGAACTGCGGCTCGTTGAAGGTGACGTTCTTGATGCCGATGCCGGACTCGTCGCCGTCGATGTCGACGATCTTGTCGACCAGCAGCATCGGATAGCGGTGCGGCAGGAGCTCGAGCAGCCCGTGAATGTCGACGCTCTCGAGCGTCTTGGTCGGTGTATCGGACATCGGCCGTCTTCCTCTCGATCGTTATTCCTCACCGCGAGCGGAACCGCCGTCCCGTCGCGCCAGTTTCGAAAGCGTGGCGATCTCGCGCCAGTGTTCGCGCGCCGGCTTGGCCGGCGATCCAGCGAGCCGCGCTCCGGCCGGCACGTCGGCCATGACGCCGGACTGAGCCCCGATCTGCGCGCCCGCCCCGATCTTGAGATGGCCGGTGATGCCGGCCTGACCGGCGAGCACGACGAAATCGCCGAGGACCGTCGACCCGGAGACGCCGACCTGCGAAACGACGACGCAGTGACGTCCGACGACGACGTTGTGGGCGATCTGCACCAGATTGTCGACCTTGGTGCCCTCGCCGATCACCGTGTCGCGGTTGGCGCCGCGGTCGATGGTGCAGTTGGCACCGATCTCGACGTCGTCCTGGATCACCACGCGGCCGATCTGCGGCACCTTGAGGTGGCCCTTCGGACCCATGGCGAAGCCGAAGCCGTCCTGACCGATGCGCGTGCCGGAATGGACGATGACCCGGTTGCCGAGGAGGCAGTGGATCAGCGTCGCCTGCGAGGCGACGTGACAGTTGCGGCCGATGCGGACGTCATGGCCGATCACCGCGCCGGCGCCGATCACCGTGCCGGTGCCGATCTCCGCGCGCGCGCCGACGACCGCGCCCGGCTCAACCGTGACGCCCGGTTCCAACCGCGCGGAGGGATGAACATGAGCACCGGCCGCGATCCCGGCCTCGCCCCAGGCCCCTTCGAGCCGCAGCGCCGCCGGATAGAGCTTGCCGACGACCACGGCGAAGGCGCGATAGGGATCAGCGGTGACGATCGCCACCACGCCCTCCGGCACCTTGTCGGCGAAGCGCGAATGAACCAGGCAGGCGCTGGCCTTGGTCGTGGCCAGTTGGTCGGCGTATTTCTTGTTGTCGAGGAAGGTCAGATCCCCGGGGCCGGCGGCATCGAGCGGGCCCACCCCCTGCAGCACGACATAAGCCGAACGTTCATCGGGAACCGAGGCTCCGATCCAGGCACAGACCTCCGCCACGGTGGCGGACTTCGGGAGGGGGAAAAACACCGGATCGCTCATGGCCTCGCCGAGTCCTTCTGGTCGGCCCAAAGAAAAGGCCGCCGCAGGGAACGCGGCGGCCGTTTTCACGATGACTTCGACGTCGCCGGTCAGAACTGCGTTCCGCCGCTGAAGCGGAAGATCTGAGTCTGATCGTACTTGTCCTTGGCGACGGGAATGCCGAAGTCGGCCCGCAGCGGGCCGAAGGGCGACCGCCACATGATGCCGACGCCGACCGACGCCCGCACCGCGGTGTTGTCGACGTAGTTGAACAAGCCGCAGTTGTTGTACTTGATCGGGTTCTTCTTGACCGAGTTGTCGGTGCAACCGACCGCCGTGCCCTTGGCCGGCAACGACGCCTTGTCGACACCCCACAGGATGCCGGCGTCGGAGAAGGCCGACAGATAGAGGCCGAACTCTTCCGGCGTTCCCGGGAAGGGAACCGACGCTTCGAGCGTGCCGGTGACGTAGTTCTTGCCACCGAGCGCGCTGTTGACCGAGTAGGTGTTCGACGTGGTGCCCGACGGCTGAGTGATCTTGGTGACGTCGCGCGGGCCGATGCCGAGCGGTGCGAAGCCGCGGATCGTCTCGCCCCCGAGGAAGAAGTTGTCGAACAGCTCGACCGACTGACCGATGCCGGTGATGTTGCCGGCGCGAATGCGCGCCATGCCGATCAGGTTCCAGTCGGCGTTCAGCTCGCGGTAGTAGCGCGCGTCGAGCGTGGTGCGCACGAAGCGGGCGTCGCCACCGGCGCCGGCGAACTCCTGCTGGAACTTGGCAAAAATGCCGTCGCGCGGCATCTGCATGTTGTCGAGCGAGTTGTAGACGAAGCTGTAGCTCGGGATCGACGTCAGGCGTTCACGGGTGAAGCCGTTACAGCCGGTCGGATAGGTCGCGCAGACGAAGCGCAGATAGGCCAGCGACGCCTCGCCGTTGCTGAAGTCGCCGTCACGCTGCGACTCGGCGATGCCGATCTCCTGACGATTGAGCGTATAGCCGACGCCGAAGGTCAGATTTTCGGTGATCGGAAGACCGAGACGGAGCGTACCACCGACGTTCTTCTCACTGAAGTTCCGATAGCTCGATTCCAGATACTGCTTCTGGTAGACGTCGAAGCCGGCCGAGATCCGATAACCGAGGAAATAAGGCTCGGTGAAGGAGAACTGATAGCCGCGCTGATACTGGCCGTGCTGGACGCTGGCGCGGACGAACTGGCCGCGGCCGAGGAAGTTCTTCTCCTGGAACGACACGTCGCCGAGGACGCCGTCCGAGGTGGAATAGCCGGCGCCGAAGCCGATTTCACCGGTCGACTGCTCTTCGACGTCGACGTTGACGACCACGCGATCCGGGGCCGAGCCCTGCTCGGCGTTGATCTTGACGGCCTTGAAGTAGCCGAGGCGATTCAGCCGACGCTCGGCCTTGTTGACCAGCACCTTCGAGTAGGCATCGCCTTCCGACATGTCGAACTCGCGACGGATGACGTAGTCGCGGGTGCGGTCGTTGCCGCGCACGTTGATGCGCTCGACGTAGACCCGCGGCCCCTCTTCGACGTAATAGGTGATCGAGATGCGGCGATTGGCGTAGTCACGCTGGGCGCGCGGACGCACCTGAGCGAAGGCATAGCCTTGACGCGCCGCCTCGAGCGTGATCGCCTCCATCGTCTTCTCGACGTCTTCGGCCGAGTAGACGTTGCCTTCGCGCGTACCGACCGCCGACTTCAGACCGCCGAGATCGAGACGAGCGAGCGAGGACTGCACGTCGACGTCGCCGAAGGTGTATTGCTCGCCCTCGTCGACGGTGAAGGAGACGAAGAACTCGTTGCGCTCGCGGTCGAGATCGGCGGTGGCCGAAACGACGCGCATGTCGGCGTAGCCGTTCTTCATGTAGAAGCGGCGGACGAGCTCCTGGTCGGACTGGAGCCGATCCGGATCGTAGGTGTCGGTGGTGCGCAGCCAGCCGAGCAAGCCCGTCTCACGGGTCTTCACCACGTCACGCAGGCGACCGGAGGAATAGGCCTTGTTGCCGACGAAGCCGATGCGGGTGACCGCGGTCTTGTCGCCTTCGTCGATCTCGTAGACGAGATTGACGCGGTTGTCGGAGAGCGAGATGACCTTGGCTTCGACCTGGGCGCGGAAACGACCGTTGCGGCGATAAGCCTCGAGCAGGCGCTGCACGTCGCTCTGGACACGCGCCTTGGACATGAAGCCGCGCGACTGCGACTGAACGACGCCCTTGAGCTGCTCGTCGGTGATGCGCTTGTTGCCCTCGAAGGCGATCTTGTTGATGGTCGGCGCCTCGGAGACGGTCACCACCAACGCCCCGCCCTCGCGAGCGATCTTCACGTCGGCGAAGAGATCGGTCGAATAGAGCGCCTTGAGCGAGGCGTCGACGTCCTGCGCCGAGAACGACTTGCCCGGCTTGACCGTCACATAGGACCGCACCGTCTCGGGTTCGACGCGGACGTTGCCGCGCACCACGACCTGGGAAACGACGTCCGCCCGCGCCACGCTGGCGCCCAGCAACTCTCCACCGACACCGACCACCGGAACGATGGTCAGCATGGCTGCGGCGAGCGCCGTCTTCTTCATCACCTCGGTGAAGGAACTCATCGTGCCAGGGCCCCGTCTCTTCTCGGCTGCCGCCACCCCCGCCGACATCCCCACGCGGGCAATGTCGATCACCGAGGCGACCGCCTGAATCTTTTCGTCCGTTCCGTGCTTTGTACAGCCTTTTACGGTCGACGCAAGCCGACCCGGATCGATCGCCCCATGGTTTGCGGTCGACCGTTGCCCGTTCGCCACTGCCATTTCGCCAGCCATGTCGTCGTCCGTCGCCTTCCCGGGGAGCTACGCGAAACAAGGGCCTCCCCTGCCCTCTGCGAGGAATTCCGCCCCGTCACAACGAGGCGAAATGGGCGATGTCGTTCCAGGTGGAGACGATCATCAACATCAGAACGATGGCCAGACCGATGCGGAATCCGATATCCTGAGCCCGCTCGGAGAGCGGTCGCCCACGCACCGCTTCGGCGACATAGAAGACCAGATGCCCGCCGTCGAGCAGCGGAATCGGCATCAGATTGAGCAGCCCGATCGACACCGACAGCAGGGCCGCCAGATTGATAAGCGCCAGGAAGCCGACCTCGGCCACCTCGCCGGAGATCTGCGCCACGCGCAGAGGTCCACCGAGTTGGCTCGCCGATTCTCGGCCAGAGAACAGGCCGGCGACATAGGAGCCGGTGCGCTCGACGATGAACCAGGTCTCGCTCACGCCGCCGACCAGCGCCTCGACCGGCGAGAAGCTGCGCAGCGTACGGTCCTTCGGATCGCGGCTCGCCTGGATGCCGAGCAGGCCGCGACGCTGGGTGCCGAAGCGGCTCTTCTCCTCGAACGACCTGGGCGTCACGCTGAGTTCGACCCGACGCCCGTCGCGATCGACGACGATCGCCGTCGGCAGGTCGGCGCGGTTCGACACCATCTTCATGATGTCGACGAAGCTCTCGATCGTCCGCCCCTCGATCGACACGATCATGTCGTCCTGGCGGATGCCGGCGGATTCCGCCGCACTGCCCGGCGACACGGCGCCCACCCGCGGGGCGATGTCCATGCGACCGAAGGCGGTGAAGACCACGGTGAAGATGACGATGGCGAGGATGAAATTGGCGACCGGACCGGCCGCCACGATGGCGGCGCGCGCCCCGACCGACTGAGCCGGGAAGGAGATCGCCCGCTCTTCCGGGGTCATGGCGTCGAGACCGTCACGATCCGGCGTCGAGGCGGCGCTTTCGTCGCCGACGAACTTGACGTAGCCGCCGAGCGGGATCAGCGCGATGCGCCAGCGAGTCCCGCGCCGGTCGTTCCAGCCGAAGAGTTCCGGGCCGAAGCCGATCGAAAAGGTCTTCACGCCGACGCCGCACCAGCGCGCGACGAGGAAATGGCCGAGCTCGTGAAAGAAGACGACGATCGTCAGGACGAAGAGGAAAGGCGGACCGTATCCCGTCAGCGTCGAAACGATACTCCGAACGATTTCCATCGCCACCCTCTGCTCGCCTCTGCGAGGCGTCTACCCACCGGGACTGTCGCACGCCAATGGTGAACAACTGGCGAAGACCGGGCTTCGAGGGTCCGGCTCCGAGCTCACCAGAAGAGGAGGCCCGCCGTGGGGTTGGCGATGCCTCCGTGCAGCATGGCGATCAACATGGCCGATACCGCGGCGGAAACGAGGCCGTCGACCCGATCGAGGATGCCGCCGTGACCGGGGATCAGTCGGCCGCTGTCCTTGACGCCGAAGCGCCGCTTCAGGGCGCTCTCGAAGAGATCACCGGCCTGCGAGGCGATCGACAGCACCATCGCCACCCCCAGCACCGGCAGGAGATGCGGGGCGCCGGCGAAATGGGCCACGCCGACGCCGGCGATCGCCGCGCCGAGGAGCCCGCCGACGGCACCGGACCACGTCTTCTTCGGCGACACCCGCTCCCACAGTTTCGGCCCGCCGATGGCGCGGCCGGCGAAGAAGGCGGCGACGTCGGTCGTCCACACCACGGCGAAGAGGAAGAAGATCAGCCACAGGCCGATCGGCGCGTCGCGCAACGACACCAGCGCGATCGGCGGCAGACCGGCATAGAGCGCCCCCCAGGGAGCCCAGCGCCGGGCTTCGTCGCCGAGGAGCCGCTCGCGCGCCTCCTTCATCGACAACGCCGAGGCGACGCCGAGACCGACGACGACACCGAGCAGGGTGAAGGCGGGCGCTCCGCCGAAGCGGGCGACGAAGGCGGCGGCGGCGACCGCCACTCCGACGAGGCCGAGTTGGACGAGGCGCAGCGGGCCGCGCGACGGTCCCAGGACGATGGTGGTCCATTCGTCCATCATCAGCACGGCGGCGACCACCACCAGCACGGCGAAGGGACTGCCGCCCCACCAGGTGATCGCCAGCGCCGCCGGCCCGATCACAAGAGCCGAGGCGATGCGCAACTTCAACTCGCGCGACTTGTCGACCTGCGGGGCTGCCGCGTCGCTCATCTCACCCCCTGACGCGCTCCCACGCCGCCGAAACGGCGCTCGCGCGCGTTGTATTCGAGTATCGCCGCGTCGAAGGCCGCTTCGTCGAAGTCGGGCCACAGGACGGGCGAGAAGACCAGTTCGGAATAGGCCGCCTGCCACAGGAGAAAGTTCGACAGACGCTGTTCGCCCGACGTGCGGACCACGAGGTCGGGCTCGGGCATGGTGGCGGTGTGGAGTTCGGCGTCGATCGCTTCGGCGTCGATCGCCTCGGGGGAGAGTTCCCCGGCGGCGACCCGGCGCGCCAGTGCCCGAACCGCCCCGACGATCTCCTGGCGACCGCCGTAGTTGAAGGCGATGGCGAGGGTCAGGCCGGTGTTGGCGCGGGTCAGCACCTCGGCCTCGTCGAGCAGGGCGGCGATGTCGGGGGCGAGCCCCTCGCGCTCGCCGATCACCCGGACGCGGACGTTCTCGGCGTGGAGTTCGGCGAGGTCACGGCGGATGAAGAACTTGAGCAGGCCCATCAGGAAGCCCACCTCCTCGGCCGGCCGGCGCCAGTTCTCGGAGGAGAACGAATAGAGCGTCAGCTGGTCGATGCCGCGGCGGGAGGCATGGCGGATGATCCGCCGGACCGCCTCCATGCCCTTGCGATGGCCCTCGGTGCGCGGCAGACCGCGCGCCTTCGCCCAACGGCCGTTGCCGTCCATGATGACGGCGACGTGCCGCGGCACGTCGTCCTTCACCTCGGCGGCACGTCCATCGGGCACTTCCGAAGCCATCGTCATCGCGTGGGATCCCCCGGTTCGTCGGTCGCGCGACCTCAGACCTTGGTGATGTCCTGTTCCTTGGCGGCGAGGAGCTTGTCGATCTCGGTGATCGTCTCGTCGGTGAGCTTCTGGACCCGGTCCTGCAGACGCGTCTCTTCGTCCTCGCTCATGCCGTCCTTGACCGCCTTCTTGAGGTTGTCGATGCCGTCGCGACGGACGTGGCGCACCGCGACGCGGGCCGCCTCGGCGTATTTGTGGGCGACCTTGACCAGCTCCTTGCGGCGCTCGGCGTTGAGCTCGGGGATCGGCACGCGCATGGTGGCGCCTTCGACGATCGGGTTGAGGCCGAGATTGGCCTCGCGGATCGCCTTCTCCACCGCATGGGCCATGCCGCGGTCCCACACCGAGACGAGCAGCATGCGCGGCTCCGGCACCGACACGGTCGCCACCTGGTTGAGCGGCATGCGGGCGCCGTAGGCCTCGACGGTCACCGGCTCGAGCAGGTGGGTCGAAGCACGGCCGGTGCGCAGGCCGGCGAGCTCTTCCTTGTAGACGTGGACCGCCTGAGTCATGCGGCGCTTGAGATCTTCGATGTCGAACTTGTGTGCCATGGGACGTCCTCGGGAGGAATTTCCTCGGGATGTGACCGCCCGGCGGACGCGGACGCGCCGGCTGCGAGCGGAAGTAGGAATGCAATGCGACCGTTTCGGGGCGCGCGCACGCGCGTCGACGAGATCGGTCGGGCGGCATCGAGTGGGATCGACGCCACCCTCCTCGTCAGTCGCGGCCGGCGACCACCGTCGCCTTGCCCGTGCCCTTCAGGACGTCGATCAACGCACCCGGCTCCTGAGCCGAGAACACGATTATCGGAATCCCGTTGTCGCGGGCAAGTGCGAAAGCCGCCGTGTCCAGGACCTTGAGGTCCCTACGGATCGCTTCGTCGAAGGTGAGACGGTCGAATCGGGCCGCCGTCGGGTCCTTCTTGGGATCGGCGGTGTAGATGCCGTCGACGTTGGTGGCCTTGAGGAGCGCGTCGCAGCGCATCTCCGAGGCGCGCATCGCCGCCGTCGTGTCGGTGGTGAGGAACGGCGTGCCGAGGCCGCCGGCGAAGAGCACCACGCCGTCGCGATCGAAGGCCTCGGCCGCATCGCGCTGGGTGAAGCCGTCGGCGACGGTCGGCATCGGCAGGCCGGTGAAGACCCGCGCCGCCACACCCCGGGCGCGCAACGCCTCGCGCATGGCGAGCGCATTCATCACGGTGGCCATCATTCCCATGTGGTCGCCGGTGACGCGGTCGGTGCCCTGCTTCTCCAGCCAGGCGCCGCGGAAGAGGTTGCCGCCGCCGATGACGACGCCGATCTCGGCGCCGGCGCCCCGCGCCTTGGCGATCTCGTCGGCGATGCGGCCGACGATGGTCGTGTCGATGCCGAGCGGTGCGTCGCCGGCGAGCGCCTCGCCGGAGAGCTTGAGCAACACCCGTTTCCAGGCCAGTTTCCCGCTCATCGCTCTCCTCCGTGCTCGGTTTCGGGTACGCGCCGTCGTTCGACGGAGATTCGCACCCCTCGTCGCGTGCCCGGATACACGAAGGGCGCCGGTTCGTCACCAGCGCCCCCGTGGATCGCGTCACGATGGTTTCACGCACCCGAAGGCGCGTGAGGGATCAGAGGCCGGCCTGGGCCGCGACTTCGGCCGCGAAGTCGGCGACTTCCTTCTCGATGCCCTCGCCGATCACCATGCGCACGAAGGCCTTGATGGTGATGGGGGCGCCGAGGTCCTTGGCCGCCTGGGCGACCAGCGCCTCGACGGTGAGTTCCGGGTTCATCACGAAGTTCTGCTTGAGGAGGGTGACCTCCTCGTAGAACTTGCGGATGCGGCCCTCGACCATCTTCTCGACGACGGCGGCCGGCTTGCCGGACTCGAGCGCCTGCTCGGAGAAGATCTTGCGCTCGTGCTCGACGATCGCCGGATCGATCTCCTCGGTGCGCACGGCGGCCGGGGTGGGATCGTGGGCGGCGACGTGCATGGCGATCTGCTTGCCGAGCTTGGCGAGCTCGGCCTTGTCGGCGGTCGACTCGAGCGCGACCAGCACGCCGATCTTGCCGAGGCCGTCGGAGACCTGATTGTGGACGTAGGAGGCGACCACGCCGTCGGCGACCGCGAGGGCGGCGGTGCGGCGCAGCTGCATGTTCTCGCCGATGGTGGCGACGGCGTCGGTGATCGAGTCGGTCACCGACTTGCCGGTCGACGGCAGGGTGGCGGCGCCGAGGGCGGCCACGTCACCGGCGGTCGAGAGCGCCACCGCGGCGACACCCTTGACCAGGGCCTGGAAGCCCTCGTTGCGGGCGACGAAGTCGGTTTCGGAGTTGACCTCGACGACGGCGCCCTTGAGGCCGTCGGTGGCGACGCCGATGAGGCCCTCGGCCGCGGTGCGGCCGGACTTCTTGGCGGCCTTGGAGAGGCCCTTCTTGCGCAGCCAGTCGATGGCGGCTTCCATATCGCCGGCGTTCTCGGAGAGCGCCGCCTTGCAGTCCATCATGCCCGCGCCGGTCTTGTCGCGGAGCTCCTTCACCAGGGAAGCCGAAATGGTGGTCATGTTCGCCTCTGAATGGTCTTCAGATGAATGATCGGTGGGCTCTAGGCCCGTCCGGTGCGTCGCCTGCCGGGAGAAGCGGAACGGCGCGGGCCATCGTGCCCCGCGCCATCCTTGGCCTCATCGAACCGGAAATCCGCGACGGTCCGGTGACGAACGGCCCGGAACCATGTCCGGGCCGGGATCGCATCACTGCGCGGCGTCTTCGCCGGCGAGCACTTCCTCGACCGGGGCCTCGGCCTCGCCGAGGTCGATGCCCATCTCGCCCTGCGAGCGGGACAGACCGTCGATGGCGGCGCGAGCGATGAGGTCGGTGTAGAGCGCGATGGCGCGACCGGCGTCGTCGTTGCCCGGGATCGGGAAGGTGATGCCGTCCGGATCGCAGTTCGAATCGAGGATCGCCGCGACCGGGATACCGAGACGCTTGGCTTCCTGGATGGCGAGGGCCTCACGGTTGGTGTCGATGACGAACACCAGATCCGGCAGGCCGCCCATGTCCTTGATGCCGCCGAGCGAGCGGTCGAGCTTCTGACGCTCGCGATCGAGGGTCAGGCGCTCCTTCTTGGTGATCAGGTTGGCCGCCTCGCCGGTGAGCATCTCGTCGATCTTGCGCAGGCGCTGGATCGAGTTGGAGATGGTCTTCCAGTTGGTCAGCATGCCGCCGAGCCAACGGGCGTTGACGAAGTACTGGGCCGAACGGCGGGCCGCATCGGCGACCGGCTCCTGGGCCTGGCGCTTGGTGCCGACGATCAGCACGCGGCCGCCCTTGGCCACCGTGTCGGAGACCGCCTTCAGCGCCTGGTGCAGCAGCGGCACGGTCTGGGCGAGGTCGATGATGTGGATGTTGTTGCGGGTGCCGAAGATGTACTCGGCCATCTTCGGGTTCCAGCGATGCTTCTGGTGACCGAAGTGGACGCCGGCTTCGAGCAGCTGACGCAGAGAGAAATCGGGGAGAGCCATCGCTCTTCACTCCTTTACCGGTTGGACCTCCGCGTGGGAAACATGTCTCCGGAACCCGGAAACACCGGTAGGACGCTTGACGGCCCCGAGGATTGCCTCGGCACCGAGCGCCCGGCCCACGCGTGTGGAATGGCCGCGCTTATAGGCAGATGCGGCGGACTTGGCAAGCGGCGCGGAAAACACGCTGGGCGATCGCTCGAAACGGCGGAGACCCATCGATACGACGAGCATCGGCCCCGGGGCCATCCCTTCTCCCGCGAGGGAAGAAGGAAGAGGGGGGCTACCCGAGGTCTCGGACGCACCGAGCCTCTTCGAGCGATCGCCCTGAGCGACCACCCTGTCGACGGGAGCGACCGCGGCGGTCATGCCCCCCCCCCGGTCGCCGCCGCCCCCTCCCCTCCGACGCGGTCGCCCGCCGACGGGCATTCGGCGCCCCGTTCCCGGCCGCATCTCGGTCCTCACAAAGAACATTCGGCGAACAGATTTCCGCCCGCGGCGGAAGCGTGACAGAATGCCGGTGATTCGGGATATGAAGCGCGGGTCGACGGCGGCCGCGGGTGCGCGACGGCGGCATCCTCACGACACGGAACTGGTTCGGATCGAATGGCAAACGACGATCTCTTCGGTGGCGCGGCGGCACGCAAGGTGCCGGCGAAGTCTCCCGCGGCCAAGGCGGAGGCGGTGAAGGCCGCGCTCTCCCAAGCGGCGGCGGCGAAGCGCGCGACACCGGGCGAGAGCGACTACGACGCCTCGCACATCGAGGTGCTGGAGGGGCTCGAGCCGGTGCGGCGCCGGCCCGGCATGTACATCGGCGGCACCGACGAGAAGGCGCTGCACCATCTCTTCGCCGAGGTGATCGACAATTCGATGGACGAGGCGGTGGCCGGCCACGCCTCCTTCATCGAAGTCGCCCTCGATGCCGACGGCACGCTGACCATCACCGACAACGGCCGCGGCATCCCGGTCGATCCGCATCCGAAGTTCCCGACCAAGTCGGCGCTCGAGGTCATCATGACCATGCTGCACTCGGGCGGCAAATTCGACGGCAAGGCCTACGAGACCTCCGGCGGCCTGCACGGTGTCGGCGTCTCGGTGGTCAACGCGCTCTCCGAATTCCTCGAGGTCGAGGTCGCCAAGAACCGCCGGCTCTATCGCCAGCGCTTTTCGCGCGGCGCCCCCCAGGGCGGGCTGGAGAGCCTCGGCGAGGTGATGAACCGGCGCGGCACCACGGTGCGCTTCCGCCCGGATCCGCAGATCTTCGGCGAGGGGGCGCGGTTCAAGGCCGAGCGCATCTGCCGGATGGCGCGCTCCAAGGCCTATCTCTTCGGCGGCGTCGAGATCCGCTGGTCGTGTGCGCCGGAGTGCGTCTCGGCGGCCGATCCGGTGCCGGAGAAGGCGGTCTTCCACTTCCCCGGCGGCCTCAAGGACTTCCTCGCCGAGCGGCTGAAGGGCGAGCGCCTCGTCTGCGAGGACTTCTTCGCCGGCAAGACCGCCAAGACCTCCGGCCACGGCGCGGTCGAATGGGCGGTCGCCTGGTTCGCCGGCGACGGCTTCGTCTCCTCCTACTGCAACACCGTACCGACCCCCGAAGGCGGCACCCACGAGGCGGGGCTGCGGATCGCGCTCCTGCGCGGGCTCAAGGCCTATGCCGATCTCGTCGGCAACAAGCGCGCCGGGGTGCTGACCACCGACGACGTCATGACCTCGTCGGGGGCGATGCTGTCGGTGTTCATCCGCGAGCCGGAGTTCGTCGGCCAGACCAAGGACAAGTTGGCGACGCAGGAGGCGACCCGTATCGTCGAGACCGCGGTCAAGGACGCCTTCGATCACTGGATCGCCGCCTCCCCGGCCAACGCGGCCAAACTCCTCGACTGGACGATCGACCGGGCCGAGGAACGGCTGAAGCGGCGCCAGGAAAAGGAGGTGCTGCGCAAGACGGCGGTGCGCAAACTCCGCCTGCCGGGCAAGCTCGCCGATTGCTCGAATTCGGCGGCGCAGGGCTCGGAACTGTTCATCGTCGAGGGCGACTCGGCCGGCGGCTCGGCCAAACAGGCGCGTGACCGCCGCTCCCAGGCGGTGCTGCCGCTGCGCGGCAAGATCCTCAACGTCGCCTCCGCCACCCGCGACAAGCTCGCCGCCAATCAACAGATCGGCGATCTGGTGCAGGCGCTCGGCTGCGGGCTCCGGGCGCAGTACCGCGACGAGGATCTGCGTTACGACAAGATCATCGTCATGACCGACGCCGACGTCGACGGCGCCCACATCGCCTCGCTGCTCGTCACCTTCTTCTGGCGCGAGATCCCGAACCTCATCCGTGGGGGCCATCTGTTCCTGGCGGTGCCGCCGCTCTATCGCCTCACCCATGGGGCGAAGACCTGGTACGCCCGCGACGAGGCCCACCGCGACGAACTGATGAGGACCGTCTTCAAGAACAAGAAGCCGGAGCTCGGTCGCTTCAAGGGCCTCGGCGAGATGATGCCGAACCAGCTCAAGGAGACGACGATGGACCCGAAGACGCGCACCCTGCTGCGCGTCGCCATCCTCGACGACAGCGAGGATCCGACCTCGGAGTCGGTGGAACGGCTGATGGGCAACAAGCCAGAGGCGCGTTTCGCCTTCATCCAGGAGCGCGCCGCCTTCGCCGACGAGCTCGAACTCGACATCTGATCGGAGCCAGAGGCGAGGGTCGCTCCCCCGTCGCCGATCGGCCCGACACTGCGCGCCGGGGTGGCGGCCGCCCGCACCTCCCGTGCTTACCGGACTTGCAAAACGGCCGCCGATCGTCCATCCCGAGGCGGATCATTCCACGCGGGAGAAGCGACATGTCAGAGGGCAAGAACAGCTGGACCTATGCCCGGTCCGGCGTCGACATCGAAGCCGGCAATGCTCTCGTCCGCCGCATCTCCTCGCACGCCAAGGCGACGAAGCGCGTCGGCGCCGACACCCAGCTCGGCGGCTTCGGCGGGCTCTTCGACCTCAAGGCCTGCGGCTACAAGGACCCGGTGCTGGTCGCCGCCAACGACGGCGTCGGCACCAAGCTGAAGATCTCGATCGAGACCGGCATCCACGACACCATCGGCATCGATCTCGTCGCCATGAGCGTCAACGATCTGATCGTCCAGGGCGCCGAGCCGCTGTTCTTCCTCGACTACTTCGCCACCGGCAAGCTCGACCTCGACGTCGCCGAGCGGGTCATCGCCTCGATCGCCCGCGGCTGCCAGATGGCCGGCTGCGCCCTGATCGGCGGCGAGACCGCCGAGATGCCCGACATGTACAAGGCCGACGACTACGACCTCGCCGGCTTCGCCGTCGGCGCGGTCGAGCGCGACGAGATCCTGCCGAAGAAGACGACCGCCCCCGGCGACGTCGTCCTCGGTCTCGGCTCCTCGGGCGTGCATTCCAACGGCTATTCGCTGGTGCGCCGGCTGGTGAAGGAGGCGGGTCTCGACTGGAACGACGACGCGCCGTTCCAGCCGGGCACGTCGGTCGCCCGCGCCCTGCTCGAGCCGACCAAGATCTACGTCAAGCCGATCCTCGAGGTGATGCGCAAGCTCGGCGGCATCAAGGCGATGGCCCACATCACCGGCGGCGGCTTCATCGAGAACATCCCGCGGGTGCTGCCCGAACTCTGCGTCGCCGAGATCGATCTCTATGCCTGCGCGGTGCCGCCGGTGTTCAAGTGGCTGGCGACCGTCGGCCAGATCACCGAGCACGAGATGCTGCGCACCTTCAACTGCGGCATCGGCATGGTGCTGATCGTCGAGGCGGACAAGGCGCACGACGTCTCCGAGATGTTCCGGCATCTCGGCGAGAGTTGCGTCACCCTCGGCTGGCTGCAGGACGGCTCGGGCCGCGATGCCAACGAGCACGGCCTCCGGGCCTGGGTCGACACCCGCGGCAAGCTCGACCTCACCTGGCCGCCGCGCGGCCGCTGATCATGGCGAAGCGGCGCGTCGGCATCCTGATCTCGGGGGGCGGCTCCAACATGGCCGCCCTGATCGCCGCCGCGGCGGCCGACCCGGCCTTCCCGGCCGAGATCGTCTGCGTGATCTCCAACCGCGCCGATGCCGGCGGGCTCGCCAAGGCGCGCGCCGCCGGCGTGCCGCGGGTCTCGGTGATCGACCACAAGGCGTTCCCCGACCGCGAGACCTTCGAGCGGGCGATGCAGGCGGAACTCGAGGCGGCGGGTGTCGAGATCGTGGCGCTCGCCGGCTTCATGCGGCTCCTGACGCCGTGGTTCATCGGGCGCTGGCACGATCGGATGATCAACATCCATCCCGCGCTGCTGCCCTCCTACAAGGGGCTGCACACCCATGCCCGGGCGCTCGCCGACGGCGTCAAGATCGCCGGCTGCACCGTGCACTTCGTCCGCCCCGAGATGGACGTCGGGCCGATCATCGTCCAGGCGGCGGTGCCGGTCCTCGACGACGACACGCCCGACACGCTCGCCGCCCGGGTGCTCACCCAGGAGCACCGCATCTATCCGCTGGCGCTCGCTCGCGTCGCCAGCGGTGCCGCACGCGTGGTCACCGACGCGGACGGCCACGAGGTGGTGAGAACCTCAGCCGGCGAACCATCGATTTCCGCGCTGATTTCCCCGCTCTGACGATCGACCTAGCCGGCACTGGTTCGCCGGCTCTGTTTCCAACGTGTCGGGGCGGCACATGGGGATCAGGCGGCCAGCACCCGGTCGACCCAGTCGAGGATCGGCTCCACTCCGGGCTCGAGCCGCGCCCATTCGTCGCCGGCGAAGGCCTCCCAGGCGGCGAGTTGGCCCTCGCGCAGCGCCACCAGGATCGGGATGTCGGCGATCATCGCCGCGCCGATCTCCTCGCGCACGCCGTGGCCGGCGGCCTCCTGCTTGGCGAACTTGCCGACCATCACCAGATCGACCCCGGCCTCGATCGCCGCGGCGATCGCCATGCGGGCGCGTGTCAGGCCGTCGACGTCGAGGATGCAGTCCTCCGCGCCGGCGCCGAGGTCCTGCGAGATGTTGAAGGCGGTGCCGTCGGAGACGTCGTCGAGCAGCATCGCCGGACGGCCGTTGGGCAACAAGTCGCCGTCGCGCGGCACCACGCCGCCGAGGCGCAAGCCGCCCCGCGCCTGCAACCGATCGCGGACCTCCGCCAGGATCGGCTCGATGGCGATCTCACCGGAATAGACGATCGCCCCGAGCCGCGGGGTTTCCGTCGAAGAATCGGCCATGGTCGTCGCCTCTCGCATCCAATACCGACGCGACCCTAGCGCCGACGGCGTCGGCGGTCGAGACGGTCGGGCGGATGGATCAGCGCAGGCCGTACTTGGCGATCAGGCGGTAGGTGTTGCGCTCGGAGATGCCGAGGATGTCGGCGATCTCGGCCCGGCTGATGCCGGGCCGGCGCAGCAGGTCGGCGAGATAGACCTTCTCGATCTCCTCGAGCGTCGGCGGCGAAGCGAAACTCAGGGAGAAGTTCTCCTTGCCCTTCGCGCTCCGATCGACCACCAGGCCGAGTTCGGCCGCATGGATCAGCGGATCGGCCCCGGAGAGCAGAACGGCGCGCTCGATGACGTTCTTCAGCTCGCGCACGTTGCCCGGCCAGGGATAGCTGCGGATCGCCGCCACGGCATCGGGGGCGAGGTGTTTCTCGACGGCGCGATGGAAGTTGCGGTTGGCGACGAAGCTCTCGGCGATCGCCACGATGTCCTCGCCGCGTTCACGCAGCGGCGGCACGGTGATGACGAAGCGCGACAGGCGATAGTAGAGGTCGGCGCGGAAGCGGCCGGCCTTGACCATCTCGGAGAGGTCGCGGTTGGTGGCGGCGACGAAGCGGACGTCGGCGCGCAGGTCCTTGGTGCCGCCGAGACGGCGGAAGCTGCCGGTTTCGAGGATGCGCAGCAGCTTGGCCTGGATGGTCGGGGTCACCTCGCCGATTTCGTCGAGGAAGACCGTGCCGCCGTCGGCGACCTCGACGAGGCCGTCCTTGCGGCGATCGGCGCCGGTGAAGGAGCCGCGCTCGTGGCCGAAGAGTTCGGACTCGAAGAGGTTCTCTTGCAGCGTCGAGCAGTCGACGGCGACGAAGCTCTTCTCGGCTCGGTTCGAGGCGTCGTGGATCGAGCGGGCGAAGAGTTCCTTGCCGACGCCGCTCTCGCCGAGGATCAGCACGGTGTGATCGGTCGGCGCGACCACGTCGACGAGGCTCGTCACCTTGCGGAACGCGGCGCTCGAGCCGACCATCTGGCCGCCGACGATGGAGTGGAGCTTGTCCTTCCAGAACCGTCCGTCGCGCTGCAGCGAGACGCGTTCGAGGGCGCGGGTGATGGCGAGTTCGAGCTCCTCGCCGCGGATCGGCTTGGTGAGGTAGTCGGTCGCCCCCGCCTTCAGCGCCTTCACCGCATGATCGATGGCGCCGTAGGCGGTCAGCACCACCACCGGGCAGGCATCCTTGAGGCTCGGCAGCACCGCCAGACCGTCGGCGTCGGGTAGGCGCATGTCGAGCAGGACCAGCGCCGGCTCCTCCTCGCCCACCGCCCGGAGGGCATCGGCCCAGCGCAGCACGCCCTTGGCGGCATAGCCCGCTGCCTCCAGCTGGCGCACCAGCAGACGGTTCAGCGTCGCGTCGTCCTCGACGACGAGAATGAGCTTCCGGCCGTGGACGACCGGCGCCGGGGTCTCAACAGACATCTTCGTTGTCGGCATCTGGCATCCGAACGGTGAAACGGGACCCCTGTCCCAGGGTGCTGGCGACGGTGATCGTACCACCGGCGCGCTTGAGGATGGCGCGACAGATCGACAAACCCAGTCCGGTGCCGCGCACGCCGTCGGCGCGGCTGCTCCAGAACGGCAGGAAGATGCGATCGAGGTCTTCCGGGCGAATGCCGACGCCTTCGTCGGCGAAGGTGACCACGACGTCCCGCCCTTCGCGGCGGCCGGTCACGGTCAGGGTACCGCCGTGGGGCATGGCGTGGAAGGCGTTCTGGACGAGGTTGGTGACCACCATGCGGATCTCGCTGTCGGAGGCCAGGACGCGCATCATCGGTTCCATGTCGATGACGACGCGGATGTTCGTGGCTTCGGCCTCGAAGCCGAGCAACGACATGACCTCGCGCACCGTATCGGAGAGCGAGACCAGATCGGCCATGCCGGAGGACGGCGTCGACAGTTTGAGCAGGCTGCCGCTGATCTCGATGCAGCGCTCGATCTCGTGATCGACCACCCGCAGCGAGGCGATGGCATCCTCGCTGTCGCCGCTGGCGATGCCGCGCGAGGCCGCCTGCAGGCCGAGACGGATGGAGGCGAGCGGATTGCGGATCTCGTGGGCGACGCCGGTCGCCAATTGGCCGATCTCGGAGAGCTTCTGCTCGTGGGTGATCTTGGCCATCTCCTCGAGATCGCGGATCGCCTCGACGACGTAGAGGCGCATGCCGGTGCCGGTCGGCACCACCATCGAGGCGGCGGCGACCTCGACGTGGATCTCCTCGTCCTCACCGATGCGGTGGAGGTCGGTGAACTTCATCCGCTCGCCGGCCGACTTCATCTCCACCACCGGGCAGCTGACGAGTGTCGGAATGCAGGGCTCGCTGCGACGATGGCTCGAAGCCCAGCACGGCCGATCGACCACCTCGTCCGCCGTCAGTCCCGTCTGGGCCATGTAGGCGCGATTGGCGCGGACGACGCGGTAGTCCTGATCGATGACGCGGATGCCGTCTGGGATGGCATCGAGGGTCGCCTGGAGCACGTCCTCACGCTCGCGCACCTGATCGAGACTGAGCGACAGGCGCTCGGCCATGGCGTCGAAGGTGCGGCCGAGCGAAGCCATCTCGTCGCTACCGGTCAGGCCGACCCGGGTCGAGAGATCGCCGCCGGCCAGCGCACGACTGGCGCGGGAAAGCTCGGCGATCGGCGCCAGGATCGTCGACCGCACCGTCCACCAGGTGCCGAAGATGAGCGCCACCAGGACGAAGGCGCCGGATCCCGCCAGGACGGCGGCCGAATAGGCGGCACTGCTGCGGATGCCCTCGGCCGCGTGATCGACGACCAGGATGCCGTTCACCGGATGACCGGAAGTGGCGCCGTGGCACTGGTTGCAGACCTCCCGGTTCGGCACCGATTTGACCGCCCGCAACACCTCGTGATCACCTTCGGAGACGAAGGTCGTCCCCATTCCGGCCATCGAATCGAACTGACTGCATTCCGGGCAGAGCCCGCCGCCGCGGATGTCGAAGCGTTGGCCGAGCCGTTCGGGGCGCGAAGAGAAGCGCACTTCGCCCTTGGGGTCGAGGATCATCACCCCGACGATGTCGCTCTGTCGGCCGAGGCGACCGACGATTTCCTGAAGACCCTCGATGTCGCGCTTGAGCATCGCGTTCTCGAGGCTGACCTGGAGCAGAATGCCGAGTTTCTCGGCCGCCTGCGTCCGCTCCGCCATCAGCGATCCGCGGTAGAGCAGCACGAATCCGCCGAGAAAGACGATCGACACCACCACCAGCTGGATCACCAACGACGTGGCGAGGCGACGCACCAGACTGCGGCCGAGAAAGCGACGGAGCGTCTCGATCATGGTGCCACTTCCCCGGCTCCCGTGGTCCGGCCGCGCCGGAGCCCGTCGACTGCAGACCAACGAATCCGCACGCCGGCCGCAGTCGACGCCGTCCAGGGTACGTCGACCACGACCGGCGGCGGAGCGACCATCGCCGGTTCCGTCAGAAGCACGGCAGAACGCGATCCGATGACGCTTTCCCCTCTCGTCATACCACGTCGCCCATCACCATTCGGGCAACCTTCACCAACTCGGTTCCAGGCCGGGAACGTGAACCGGGGTCGCGCAGTCGGCTCCCCCATGTGCCGCTTCCGCCTCGAGCCGTTTCTTCTCGGCCGCGATCGGCTCCATCTCGGTCTTTTCACAACCCGGGATTTCGGCGAGCCGATCCCGGAACCGCGACAGATAGACCAGGGTGATCTCGGCGACCGCCGCCCAATAAGCCATCCAGCAACGCGCCGTGACGCCTTCGGCGAATGACCCGATCCAACGCAGCAGATGGCGATCGAGGAAACGCGCCGCATCGACGACCGCAGCGGGGCGATCCACCACGTCCATCAGATGGGCGACGAAACCCAACTGGACCACGAGATGATCATCGGGGCGGATCCGCCAATTCGGGGCTTCGACGCCCCAATGACGATACCACTCCCGCACCGCGAACATCGGCTGCTGCGAGGTCAACCCTTCCGGATCGATCCAGGGGGATTCGGACGGATGGACCCGATGCGTGTGGGTCAGATAGATCGCGGCATGGTCGGCCGCCAGTTCGTCCAACCCCGCCGGGGTCGTGGCGGTGAGATCTTCGCCCAGAGCCGTCTGCAGGAACTCGAGGGCGCGGAGCCCATGCTCATCCGACAACGACAGGGAGAACAACTCGTCCGCCGGGGTGTTCCTCAGTCCTTCGATCAGCTCGAGCGTCGGCTCGCGATCGTGCAACAGCGCAAGGAGCCGGAGGTCCTGTGCGAACCCCCGGCGTTCCTCGGCGCTGAGACCGACGTCCGAAAACGTCCGTTCATCGCTCACTCGATCACTCCCTTCGAATGCGCCACGAAGACGATCGACGGCTTGGTCAGCTCGGGATCGGACATGTTCTTCACCTGACGCACCACCTTGTCGGCCGGACCGCGCGCCTTCGTCTCGTGGGTGCCGTCGGCGAGTTTGTCGATCGGACCGATGTCGAGAACGCGCATCATGCAGGCCATGACGCAGTAGGGCTTGCGACCGGCGTCGATCTCGTCGACGCACATGTTGCACTTGGCGACGATGTTCCGCTCCGGGATGAACTGCGGCGCACCGAAGGGGCAGGCCGCTTCACACCGGCGGCAGCCGATGCACAGGGTGGAATCGATGTCGACGATGCCGTCCTGCTTACGCTTGAAGATCGCACCCGTCGGGCAGGTCGGCAAGCAGGCCGGCTCTGCGCAGTGGTTGCACGACATGTTGACCTTGTAGGCGAAGACCTCCGGGAAGGTCCCCCCCTCGACGTACATCACCCGACGGAAACGCGGTCCCGGCGGCAGGCCGTTCTTGTCCTTGCAGGCGATTTCGCAGGCGCGACAACCGATGCAGTCGACGTTGTTGTGGATGAAGCCGAACTGCTGGTCGGGGACGACCGGGGTGTAGTGTTCGCGCTTCTTCTTGGCCACCGCTTCTTTGATGGCCTGCTTGTTCTGTTGATCCATGTCCCCCTCCCGTCACTGGTCGCGGCGGAAGACGGAGCTGCGCGACATCGCCAGCCTGTCCCAACCGGGCTTGTGGATGAGATCCGTCTTGCGGATGTTGCAGAGCACCGTGTTGTAGGCGAAGGCGCCCGCCGGGCTCGGCGCATCGAGCGTCAGGAAGTCCGGATTGCCGGCCCGATCGACACCCTTCTCGTCGAGATCCATCCATGCACCTTCGTGCAGCACGGCGACGCCGGGCATGCAGCGCTCGGTGACATAGGCCGGAACCACGCACTTGCCGCGAGCGTTGAACACCTCGACCGTGTCACCGGTCTTGATGCCGAGCTTCTTGGCGTCCGACGCGTTGATCGTCACCTCCTGCTCGTAGGTCTCACGCAGCCACGCGATGTTGTGGAAGATCGAGTGGGTACGCCAGCGTGGATGGGGGCTGATCAGATGGAACGGATGTTCCTTGGTCTTGGGCGAGATGAGGCTCTCCCACGGCTCGATCCACTTCGGAATCGCGGGGATCTCCTCGCCGTACTGGGTCTTCTTCCAGTCGGTGATCTTGGCGAGCGTGGTCGAGAAGATCTCGATCTTGCCCGACGGCGTGTTGAACGGCACGCCCTTCTCGATCTGATCACGGAAGGCCACCTGCGGCTTGTCGAAGGTGAACTTGTAGACGCCGCGCTTCTTGAACTCGTCCCAGCCCATGGTGACGCCCTGGTGGTGCATCACCTTGCCTTCCCACCATTCGCGCAGATAGGCTTCGTCGACCGCTTCGTTGTCGAAGAAATAGGCGCGGTTGGCCTTCGGGTTGTAGGCCGGACCGAAGCCGAGGCGATAGGCGAGTTCGGTGAAGACCTGGAGGTCGGTCTTCGATTCACCCAGCGGCTCGATGACCTTCGGACGGTGGATGTAGTAGTGCCCCTTGTACCAGGGCAGCGCCACGTCGTGCCGTTCGAAGTGGGTGGCGATCGGGAAGAGCACGTCGGCCCACAGACCCGAGGGGGTGATGGTGCTGTCCATGCACACCACCAGCTCGAGCTTCTTGATCGCCTCGATCTCCTTGTTGATGTTGGTCAGCTGGTTGAACCAGTCCGACCCCTGCCAGAAGATCGCCTTGATGTTGGGGATGACGCCGTCGAGGTTGTCGCTGCGCGGCCACAGGCCCACTTCTTCGCGCTTGACGTTCGGATAGTTGAGCACGATGTGGGCCCAGCGATCCGACTTGATCGAGGCGTACCAGACGTTCGAGTACTGGTCGTAGGGGTAGGCGACGCCTTCGGCATGCCAACCCTTGCCGACGCCTTCGGCGCAGCCGCCGAGGATGCCGATGTTGCCGGTCATCGCCTGCAGGGCGGCGGCCATACGGTTGTACTGCTCGCCGTAGGCGTTGCGGCCCGGGGCCCACGAAGCCTTCAGCGCCGCCGGCTTGGTCTGGGCATACATGCGAGCCAGCTTGATGATGTCCTCGGCCTTGACGCCGCAGATCTTCTCGGCCCACTGCGGGGTCTTCGGCGTCTTGTCGGACTTGCCGAGGATGTAGTCCTTGAAGTTCTCCTTGTCCTTGGCCCAGTCCGGCATCGTGCCGGCATCGATGCCTTGCGTGAACTTGTCGATGAAGGCCTGGTCGTGGAGATTTTCGGTGAAGATGACATGGGCCATGCCGGCCATCATCGCCGCGTCGGTGTTCGGGCGGATCGGGATCCACCAGGCGTCGTAGGTCGAGGCCGAGTCGGTGTACTGCGGATCGATGACCACGAACTTGCAGCCGCGCTGCTTGGCCATGCGCATGTAGTAGAACGTGTTGCCGCCATGGAACGTGTAGGCCGGGTTCCAGCCCCACATGATGATCAGCTTGGCATGGGCGTAGGCGTCGTCCTCGTTGCCGTCTTCGATCGTGCCGAAGGTCATGCGCGAGGAGAAGGTCGTCGCCTGATAGGACGGCACCGACCAGGACGAGGTGCGGCAGCCGAACATGCCGAGGAAGCGGCCGAGCAGGCCCTCGATCTGGTCGGACTTGTGCAGCACGCCGTAGGAGGCGCCGGCATAAGACTGGTCGACGATCGCCGTCGGGCCGTAGGTGTTCTTGAGATACACCATCTTCTCGGCGACGAGGCTGAGCGCCTCGTCCCACGAGGCGCGGCGGAACTTGCCCTCGCCGCGCTGGCCGACGCGGATCATCGGGTAGAGCAGGCGCTCGGCCGAATAGAGCCGGGCGCGGTAGGAGCGACCGCGCAGACAGGCGCGCAGCTGCGGTTCGGCCTCGGTGTCCTTACCGAAGGCGCCGTCCTTCTGGTAACGGCCGTCGTCCGACGACAGACGGACGATGACGTCCTTCTTCTTGTGCGCCACCAACATGTGGCGCGAGCCACAGTTGTGGGCGCAGCTGGTGACCACGGTCTCCAGCTCGTCGTCCTTCGGGTAGGGCTCGTAGGCGAACGCCTGCGCCTCGGTGGCGCCGACGACCGGAACCAGCGTCGCGGCCGCGGACGCGGCGGCGAGCTGCAGGAGGTCGCGGCGGCTCGGGCTCTGGGTGTCGGTCGCCACCGACGGATCTTCGATCTTCGTCATGGGGTCCCGGTCCTTCATTTCGCCGCCGGAAGACGGAAACGTGCATCGGCCGCGGTCGGCCGCGACTTGGCCCAATCGGGAACGTCCTTGTCCATGCCGTCCCAGGGCGTGCGCGGATAGGGGTAGGAGATGCGATACCAAGCGCGACCGCCGTGGCAGCCGTAGCAGGTGTCGGAGCTCTCCGCCGCCGCCTCTTCGATGCCGGCGGCCTTGAGATAGGTCACCTTGTGGCGGCTGGTGCGGATGGTCTCGTGGCAGGTGAGACAGCCGTTCGCCACGCCCTCGGGCTCGAGGTCGGCGCGGTTCTCATGCCAGGGTCCGGGCAGGGCCATGTTCTCCCACGGGAACTGGCCGTGACAGCGCAGGCAGGTCTCGCTGGAGTTGACCATCTTGCGCAGGCTGAACGGCGGCTTGCCGTTCCACGAGGTGAGATCGGCCGGCGCCACGGTGACGTGGGGGCTCTCCTCGCGCGGATCGTTGCCCTGATGGCAGAAGGTGCAGGAGAGGTTCATCACCTTGCCGGCGAACTCCGACGTCATGTGACGAACGTGGAAATCTTCCTGGCCACCGGCATAAGTGTCGAGCGTCTGATACCAGGCGAGCGTCTTTTCGGCCGGCACCCCCGCTTCGGAGGCCGGACGAGGCTTCGCTTTCAGGATCTCGGCGTGGCAGGCGAGACAATCGGCGTCCTTCGCTTTGTCGATCGCCGGCTTGAAGTGGATCGGATGCCACCGCGCCGCGTCGTAATCACCGGCCTTGGCCTTCTTGGTGGCCTCTTCGAGCGCCGCGACGCTCGGGTCGACCGGCGCTGCCTTCGGTGCCTTGACCTCTTCGGCCTTGGCCGGCGTCTTGTTGGCCGCCACGACGATCGGACGGTCGGTGGTCTCGGCCGCGACGGCGCTTCCGCCGAACAGCGCCACGAGCACCCCGGCCGCGAACACCGCGGATGTGGTCGTCTTCCGCATTCCTCTGCCCGGTCGCATGGCTGCACCCGCTGGGGAAAATTGTTTCGAGAAGTAGGACGGGCGCCGGATGGCGCCCGTCCCGTTCAGGCGAAGCAGATCACTTCGGCGGGTTCATGCCGGACATGCCACCCATGCCCGACATGCCGCTCATGCCGCCCATACCGGACATGCCGCCCATGCCCGACATGCCGCTCATGCCGCCCATACCGGACATGCCACCCATGCCCG
>ERZ1645187.1173-NODE-1173-length-24497-cov-16.822805_pt1 | contig 24497 bp, 18 predicted proteins | sample MGYA00575352_ERZ1645187 | MGnify/ENA primary metagenome ERZ1645187 (study PRJEB40837, sample SAMN11349314) | freshwater sediment metagenome | isolation source: river sediment | host: Sediment | place: India: Wazaribad , New Delhi | collected 2017-02-21 ...
ATTCAGCGTTAAATCTCGCTCAAAAACGGTCAACGCTATTTAGGCAACTACAACTGATCACCCGTCACACGTGACCCGTCACTTCATTGATCTTTGGTACTTTCTATCAAGAGAAAGTACGGAAAATGGAAGGAGCTGATAATCATGATAGATTTAAAATATTTATAAGCTGTACGACCCCTCCGGGGTCGGAAAACCATCAACAATTTATTTTCTATAAACATGCGACCCCTCCGGGGTCGGCCATTCAATCTTTTGGATGGGGCGTTTTGCAAACAACGCTGTACGAGTGTTTTCCGTGTTCATCCCTATATCTTTGGTGTTTTCCATCAAGAGAAAGTACAAGAGAAAGGAAGATATTGATAATCAGTATAGATAGAAAATGTTTATCAGCTATGCGACCCCTCCGGGGTCGGAGAACCCTTAACAAACTATTTTCTATAAACATGCGACCCCTCCGGGATCGGCAATTCTTTCTTTAGGATCGGTATGCAGTCCTGTTCTAATTGCCAATAAAGCGCTATGCCCTAAACATTAAACACTAAACTCTAAACTAACAAATAAACAAATCAACCCAGCACGCATCACACATTACGCATCACCCATCACTTCCACTAAATTGCTTACTTTTACCTTTTAAATCAGGCAACAATATGTCAGAATCCCGCCCAAAACTATTCCTGCTCGATGCCATGGCATTGATATACAGGGCTTTCTTCGCTCTCAATAAAAATCCGCGCATCAACTCCAAAGGGCTCAATACCTCGGCCATACTCGGGTTTGCCAACACCTTGTATGAAGTGCTCAAAAAAGAAAAACCAACACATATCGGCATCGCCATTGACACCGCGGCTCCCACCCAGCGCCACACCGACTTTGCTGCATACAAAGCCAACCGCGAAGCCATGCCCGACGACCTGGCCGCATCCATTCCGTATATCGTTAAACTGATCGAAGCCTTCAATATTCCCTTGCTGAAACTTGATGGCTACGAGGCTGACGACATCATCGGCACCTTGTCCAAAGCTGCCGAAAAAGCTGGCTTCATCACCTATATGATGACTCCCGACAAAGATTTCGGACAGCTTATCACCGAAAACATCTTTATGTACAAGCCGGCCAAAGCAGGCGAAGACCCTGTGATCTGGGGCGTGAAAGAAGTGTGTGAACGCTATGGGATACAACAACCTATGCAACTCATTGACATTCTGGGCCTGATGGGCGATGCCTCAGACAATATTCCCGGTGTGCCCGGTGTGGGCGAAAAAACGGCTTCAAAACTTATTGCCGACTATGGCTCTATTGATAATATACTGGCACATATCCATGAGCTGAAAGGAAAACTGCGGGAAAACATCGAAAACAATACCGCCTCTGCCATTCAGTCGCGGCAACTTGCCACCATCATCACCGATGCACCGGTGCCCTTTGATGCTGAGGCGCTTCGCGTGAAACAACCCGACATGGAAGCTCTCGGAACGCTGTTCGACGAACTCGAGTTTCGCACCTTTGCACGCCGAATGAAAGAAGACGCCAGCCGTGAGACACGTACACAGGGCACTTTTGACTCCGGTGCAAGCGCCAACCTCTTCAGCGATCTCGAAGAAAACACGCTTCCTGCAACAAGCAAGGCCACCATCCACGACACTCCACACTCCTATGTTATGGTGAGCAGCGAAGCAGAAGCCAAAGCGCTTGTTGCAGAATTGCTTGGCTGTTCATCTGTTTGTTTCGACACCGAAACCACCGCTGTTGATGCGCACACTGCCGAACTCGTGGGCATGTCGTTTGCCGTGGAACCCCGCAAAGCATGGTATGTGCCTCTTCCGGCTGCCTACCATGCCTGCCAGCAATTGCTGCAGTTGTTTAAGCCGTTTTTCGAGAATCCGCACATCGAAAAAGTGGGTCAAAACCTAAAATATGACATTTCCGTGCTGAGGTGGTACGACATCCGTGTGTCGGGACCGCTATTTGACACGATGATTGCACACTACCTCATTGAGCCCGATCAGCGCCACAACATGGATGTGTTGGCAGAAAATTACCTTAACTACAGCCCTGTATCCATCGAAACCCTCATTGGGAAAAAAGGCAAAAACCAGGGCAATATGCGCGATGCCGATCCCGAAGCAGTGAAAGAATATGCCGCCGAGGATGCCGACATCACCCTGCAGCTGAAGCTGTTGTTTGAGCCAATGCTCGAAGCCATGCAGCTGAAGCGTCTTTTTGATGAAATAGAAATGCCGCTCGTTCCTGTGCTGGCCTCCATGGAAGCCGAAGGCGTGCGTATTGACAAGGAAACCCTCAGGCAGATCGGCGAAGGCCTCGACAGCGAAATCATACTGCTTGAACAGGAAATCTACCAGCATGCAGGAACAAACATCAATATCGGATCACCAAAACAGCTTGGCGACATCCTTTTTGAGCGGCTGGGTTTGACAACCAATGCCAAAAAAACCAAAACCGGACAATATCCCACCGGTGAAGAAGTGCTCAGCAAGATGATACACGAACATCCGATCATCCAGCAGATACTCGATTACAGGTCGCTCACAAAGCTTAAATCAACCTATGTGGACACCCTGCCCGACCTGGCCAATCCACGCGACGGCCGCATTCACACCTCCTACAACCAGGCAGTGGCATCAACCGGCCGCCTCAGCTCCAACAACCCCAACCTGCAAAATATCCCCATCCGCACCGAACGCGGTAGAGAAATCAGGAAAGCTTTCGTGCCGCGAAATGCACACTACATCCTTCTTGCTGCCGACTACTCCCAGATCGAGCTGCGCATCATCGCCCATCTCAGTGGCGACAAAGGAATGATAGAGGCTTTCAATCACGGGCTGGATATCCACACGGCAACAGCTGCCAAAGTGTACAATGTGAATTTGCAAGACGTTACCAAAGAAATGCGCCGCAACGCCAAGATGGTCAACTTCGGCATCATCTATGGAATCTCTGCCTTCGGGCTGTCCGAACGGCTCGGCATCAGCCGCAGCGAAGCCTCACAGATCATCAACAGCTATTTCAGGGAGTATCCGGGCATCAAAGTCTATATGAACAAGCAAATAGAACTGGCACGCGCGCAGGGCTACGTTGAAACAATGCTTGGTCGCCGTCGTTTGCTGCGCGATATCAATGTGTCGAACAGCGTGGTGCGCGGTTTTGCCGAACGCAACGCCATCAATGCCCCCATTCAGGGAACATCGGCAGATATGATCAAAATTGCCATGATCAACATCCACCGGGCCATGCTGGAAGCCGGCTTGCAATCAAAAATGATTTTGCAGGTGCATGACGAATTGGTTTTTGATGCCCACCGTGATGAAGTAGAACAGCTGAAAGATATTGTGGCAAAGCATATGCGCGAAGCCCTGCCATTGTCGGTGGCCGTGGAGACTGAGATCAACACCGGCGAAAACTGGCTCGAAGCACACTGACGGGAACGTTTTCGGGTTTAAGTTGCAATGTCGCGGCATTCTTCCGGCTTTTTAGTGGTGAGTTGCCGGCGATGACTTAATTGCGTACCACGTAATTAATTGTTCAGCAGTGTTTTATCTAATTGCTTTCTTTTCTTTCAGGAACCGGTCAATCGCATTGTGATTGTTTGTGCATATCCTGAAATATTTCAAATTCGTTCAAACATAATCCTTGAATGTAAAATCCCTTCACCTTAGGATCAAATCCAAAGATCAGGCTACAGATTATCCTTACATTTGCAGCAAAACCGCTTTGTATGACAGCGAAAAAAACCCTTCTTCCAGTGTTCCTTCTTTTTGTGATGGCAACAGCTATAAGCCTTTGGTATGTCCAGGGCAACAACAATCAGCGTCAGCGCTATGAAGAGTGGCTGCACCAGGCCATGCAAATAATACCCGGGCCCGACGTTCAGTTGAAAGACATTCCCAAGGCCGATCGTCCCGATGTGGCTGCTATTCAAAACTATTTCCAGACACTAGATCCTGCATTAGGCTATGTTCCGCTGAAAAGACAGTACCAGGCTTTTCAGCAAACAAAACAACTCAGTGCTGCCGGGCAACGCAATCCTGCATTAAGCTGGAGCGGCACAAGGGCCGATATGGGTGGCCGCACAAGAGCCATCATGTACGACCCCAACGACCTTCAACACAAAGCCGCTTTTGCCGCAGGCGTAACCGGCGGCCTTTGGTATAATTTTGACATTGCCAACCCTGCCAGCGACTGGGAGCCCATTGGCGATTTAATGCCAAATATGGCAATCAGCGCGCTAACTTATGATCCAAACGATCCGATGACCATGTATGCCGGCACAGGCGAAGCCCAGACAGCAAGGGTGATCTACCGTCAGTCGTCGGGGCTCGGCATGGGTGTCATGAAAAGCACCGATGGCGGATTCAGCTGGGAACTCCTGCCTTCGACGGCTGATTTTGCCTATGTGACAGATGTCAAAGTACGCAACGAAAATGGTCAGTCGGTGGTCTATGCCGCTGTCGTTTCCGGTGAGTACGAAGGTGCTGTGCATCAGAGCCAGCCTTCGGATGGTGTTTACCGTTCGGCCGATGGCGGCAACACATGGCAGCAAGTGCTTCCCGAAATTCCCGGACAAGCCGGAAAACCTTATGCTCCGGCTCAAATTGAAATTGCGGCCAACAACCGCATTTTCGTTGGAACAATGGAAAATACCAACCTCAAAGGCGGCGCTGTTGTGCTTTGGTCCGACGCCGGAACGGCCGGCAGCTGGACAGCATATACCAATTATAACAGCCTGATTCAGGCACAAAGCTATTACAACATTCCAGCACGAACGCTTGTTTCTGCATCACCCTCCAACCCGAATATTGTTTACGCGCAGTTTGCCGCCGGCTACAACGACGGTTTTTATTATTACCGCGGAAGGTATATGGCCAAATCTGTTGACGGAGGACAAACATGGTCCCCGGTCAATATCCCGTCCAACAGCTGGAGCACCCTGGCATGGCACGCCTTTGTGCTGAAAGTTGATCCCGTGAACCCCAACCATCTGTTTACCGGCGGACTTGATTTGTGGAAGTCAACCAATGGCGGACAAAGCTGGAACCAGATTTCCGACTGGTCTTTGATGTATTACGGCGGCGGAGATGAATATGTGCATGCTGATCAGCACAATATCCAATTTAATCCTGCCAATCCCCAGCAGGCACTCTTTTCGAGTGACGGAGGTGTTTTTATGTCGCAAAATGCACATATGACAATCCCGATATTCACTGAAAAAAACCAGGCTTTCAACACATTGCAGTTCTACAGCTGTGCTATATCTCCGGATATTACAAGCGATAATAATAAAAGCAGCCATCCAAACAGCTCAAACGATCAGTTTTTAGGCGGCCTGCAGGACAACGGCAGCCTCAAATACACAGCCAACACACTCACCATCAACGATATGATCAGTGGTGGAGATGGAGCTTATTGTTTCTGGGACCAAAACGAACCAAACCTTTACATTACGTCTGTGTATTACAACAGTTATTATATTTTTAAAAACAACAGCAATTTTGACAATGTGAATGCCGACAACGGAACGTTTGTTTCACCGGCCGACTATGATTACCGCACAAACACGCTTTATGCCAACGCAGTTGGCTTTGCGGGTGAGAATGCCGGTCAGCTGATCAGAATCAGCGGCATCGGGAGCGAATCGGGACTGAGCCAGATCAATCTTGGCACTGCCAACAATGTGCCGTTTTCGTATGTTGGGTTTTCTAAATTTTCGCCTCCGGGCACTACGACACTCATCGTAGGCACCCAATCAGGTCGTCTGTACAAAGTTTTAAATGCACAGGCAGAGCAACCCCAGGTGACGGACATCGGAAGCAGCAGCTTCCCAACCGCCAACATTTCGTCGGTGGCCATCGGCGGCTCGGAAGACACCCTGCTCGTAACATTTTCAAATTATGGAGTTTCGTCGGTATGGCAAAGTTTCAATGGCGGAGCAAACTGGCATGAGCGCGAGGGCAATCTGCCCGATATGCCCATCCGCTGGGCAATCTATCATCCTCAAAACACCGGACAAGCCATGCTGGCAACCGAAACCGGCATCTGGACAAGCAATACCCTGCTTGAACCCAACACCGTGTGGGTTCCGGCCTCCGAAGGAATGAGTCCTGTGCGTGTTGATATGCTTCGCCTGCGCGAAAACGACCTGAAAGTAATTGCTGCCTCTCACGGCCGGGGTATGTTTACAACAAACTGGAATGTTGACATCTACACTTCCCAGTCCGAAAAAACAACCGCAAACGATTGGTCCGTTTATCCAAACCCTGCCACCGACTTCCTGTCTCTTTCTTTTGGCACAGACAAGCTAAAGACCCTAAGCTATTCGATTTACACTGCTGATGGCAAGCAAATTCAACCTCCGACAATCCTTGACCCGACAAGCAATAACAGGCTTATCGCTGTTGACAGGCTGAAAAAGGGAACATATATCCTGCATGTAAAATCAGATTTGCAAAACAAAGCCATAAGGTTTTTAAAACAATAATGATCCAAACTATCTCATAAGTCTATGACTTTGAATGTTTTCTCAGTAGCGTATTTCATGAAAGAAGCTTTGAAAGAAGCTGTTGCAGCCGGAAATCAAGACGAAGTGCCGGTGGGAGCAGTGGTGGTGTGCGACAACAAGATCATCGCCCGCGCACACAACCTCACCGAACGGCTCAATGATGTGACCGCCCATGCCGAGATGCTGGCAATCACAGCCGCTGCCAATCATCTGGGAGGTAAATATCTGGAAAACTGCACTTTATATGTCACCCTCGAGCCCTGCCTGATGTGTGCCGGCGCATTGCATCATGCACATATCGGCAAAATTGTTTGGGGAGCCGACGACCCCAAAAAAGGTTTTAGCCGTCTTGAAAAGCCTGTACTCCATCCCAAAACTGAGGTAGAAAAAGGTGTTGAAGCCCAACAATGTGAACATTTACTCAAAGATTTCTTTGCCCGCAAAAGAGAGTGATATCACACCACCCTTATCGCCCCGTCGCTTCATTCGCTAAAGTCGCTTCGTTCGCCCCATCGCCCCGTCGCTTCGTTCGCTAAAGTCGCATCATCGCCCTGATACTTCCATCTGATTGCAAAACCGGCAGCAGAGGCATGATACCCTGTTGCAGACAAAAGTCGATATCAGCCTGATATCCGATGCTTTGCAGGTAATTAAGGTGAAAGCAAGCCGACAATTTTTCAGCTATTCTTCCGGGTTGATTGGCAAATTGCTTCACAACCCAGGCCAGGTCGTTTGCACTTACATCTTCATATTTCTCAATCTCGGCGATCAGCATCCCTGCACAAAGCGCATCATCAGCAGAAAAGTTCCCGTTGGTACCACTGCACACGATGGCAAGTTCATCAGCGGCTGACAGATGGGCAGCGGCATAAGGAAGGTTGAGAAAAGAAACCGCATACACTGCCTTGGCATTTAAACTGTTGCGCAAAGCCACCGTGCCATTGGTGGTCGTAAGAATAAGGTGTTTGTTGCTTACTGTTCCGGCAGTATAGCTCAGGGGGGAGTTTCCTTGTTCAAAACCATCAATTTTCATTCCGCCCCTTTCGCCGCCACGTAAAGCTGTGCCTGCAGGGAACCGCTGAAAAAGTGCATTTGCCTCCTCCACCGAAAGAACCGGCCATACGGCTGCTGCGCCGTGAAACAAAGCAGTGGTGATCACTGATGTTGCACGCAGCACATCAATCACCACCACTGTTTTATCTTTTGTGAACCTTTCAGATAGCTGTTGGGCAGTTGCCACTACTTCAATTTTCATGGCTTGCAGGGATCAGGGATTATTCAGGTCAATACCAAGAGAAATACCCAGTCCTGTTGCAGTTTTTACAAGCGCATTGTCAAGGGTCACGAAGTTGGGTTTCAGAATAGCATCTTTGAGCGGAACAGAAACAAAATAAGGATGACGGTATGAAACCATTTTTCCAAAATCACCTTTCATAGCCATTTCAAAGGCTTTCACGCCAAATTGCGCCGAGAGAACGCGGTCGTAGGCAATCGGCACACCACCACGTTGGAGGTGTCCGAGCACTGTTTCGCGCATATCCGGTTCAAAACCAATTTCTTTCAATTCTTTGATAAGTTGTCGGCCAATGCCTCCAAGCTTCAGGTTTTCGTAGCCAACCTCACTGCTTTTTTCGAAAACCATCTCACCATCCTTGCGTCGGGCGCCTTCCGAAGCTACCACAACAGCAAATCCGCGTCCGCGTGTAAAGCGGGCTTCAAGTTTTTCTTTCACAAGGTTAAGGTCATAAGGAAACTCGGGAATGAGACACACCTCGGCACCACCGGCAACGGCGGCATTCAGTGCGATCCATCCGGCATAGCGGCCCATCACCTCCACCACAAACACGCGGTTGTGGCTGGCAGCGGTGGTCACCAATTTATCAACAGCCTCGGTAGCAATTTCAACAGCAGTCTGGAAACCAAAAGTCGAATCGGTTGATGAAAGGTCGTTATCAATCGTTTTTGGTACACCAATCACCGGAAGACCCTTTTCATACAAAGCCTGTGAGATGCGTTGCGAACCATCACCGCCGATATTGATAACAGCATCAACACCCATGTACTGAATTTTGCGAATCATCTCATCCGAACGGTCAACAGCACCCCAGCTACCGTCAGGGTTTTTTACCGGCCATGCAAACGGGCCGCCCTTGTTGGTTGTTTCAATGATGGTGCCGCCCTGAAAATGGATACCTTTCACAACCTCAGGTGTGAGCACTTTAATTTCGCTAGGCTCCCACAAAACACCATTGAAAGCCTGGATACTTCCCAGCACTTCCCAATCTTTTTCCTGGGAAGCCCTTTTGACAACTGCCCTGATCACGGCATTCAAGCCCGGACAATCACCGCCTCCCGTTACAATCAATACTCTTTTCATGAATTATTCTATTAAAATCCTCTTCTTTTCGATAAAAATTCGAGAGATTCAATGCCATAAGTATCAGTACTTCTGTGCAAAAATCGCTGTATTCGAACCACAAAGATACAGCAAGCACCAAAGAGAGACAACCAATTTATGCTACAGTTTGATAAAATCAATTGCAATCGGTTGTGTAAATTATACATTAAGTGCCGGGTGAAGCAAAAAAAAGCCTCTTGAAAAAGAGGCTTAAAAAAGGGTGGTACCACTCGGGATCGAACCAAGGACACACGGATTTTCAGTCCGTTGCTCTACCAGCTGAGCTATGGTACCCTTTATTTTGGGCTGCAAATATACAACTTTTCCTTTTGCTGCTAAAAACTTTGCAAAAAAAACGAAAAGCTTGTGCCTTGTGCTTACTTTTGCAGGCCTGTTACCCTAAATACAATCCATGCAACTTGCTGTAGATATAGGAAATACATTTGCAAAGGCAGCGCTTTTCGAGGGAGAAAAGCAGCTCGGATTTTTGCGCTTCGAGATCAGCAAACCTGAAATATTGAAGGAGTTGTTTGCCGGTTTCGGGCATCCCGACGCAGCCATGATCGCCTCGGTAACAGCCTCGGACAATGGGCTGACACAAATGCTCGAAGAAATCTGTCCGGTATATCACCTGAGCCACGAAACAACGCTTCCGTTCAGGATCACCTACGAGCATCCGCAAACGCTCGGCCGCGACCGCATTGCTGCTGTTGCTGCTGCCTATAGCAGGTTTCCGGAAAAAAATGTACTTGTTATTGACATGGGCAGCTGTATTACCTACGACATTTTGCAAGCCGATGGCGAGTATCCCGGCGGCATCATCAGCCCGGGTATTATGATGCGTCTGCAGGCTATGCACCACTTCACAAGCAAGCTGCCGCTGGCTGATTTTCATGCCGAAACACCACTCACCGGACGCAATACCGGTATGGCATTAAACGCCGGGGCACTCTGGGGAACACGAGCCGAAACAGAAGGCATAATACGTCTTTATGAGGAGATTTACGAAGATTTAACAGTACTTGTGGGCGGAGGAGACAATATTTATTTTGATAAAAAGTTTAGAATTAGCATCTTTGCAGCCCCAAATCTTGTCGTTGAGGGCTTAAAATTTATTATGGATTTCAATAAGATTGGTTAAATTGAGAAAGATCATCCTGTTATTTATCGTTGGTTTCGTTTGGTCAGCACTTAGTGCACAAACCGGAATTGACTCACCCTATTCAAGATTTGGCATCGGAAATATTGCCACGCAAAATCCCAATGCACGTCAGCAAGGCATGGGTGGTATTGGCAATGCCATCGCCACAAACCGCTTTGTGAACCCGGCCAACCCGGCAAGCTATTCAGGTTTTGACTCATTGTCGTTTCTGTTCAATGCAGGCTTCAATGCCAGCTCTGTTACCTATACCACTACCAAACAAACCGAGAACGGAAGCTCAGCCGGATTGTCTTATTTTTCAATCGGATTTCCTGTTATGAAATGGTGGCATGTGGGTGTTGGATTGGTTCCGGCCAGCCGCATCGGGTTCAACGTGGTTGTGCCCGGCACTTCGCAACAGGGAGTGAAAGCCTATAAGAGTTATGAAGGAAAAGGCGGATTGAGCACACTCTATTTTGGAAATTCATTTAGTCCGTTGAAAAACCTTTCTGTTGGTGCCAACGTCAATTATACTTTCGGCAAAAGCACCACTTCTTCTTTCCTCTATTTTCCCGACTCTTCCTACATGGCTACCACCAAGGTGGAAAGCCGGGTTATCGCCAACGACGTTTCTTTTGATCTGGGTTTGCTCTACAGCCTCAAACTTTCAGAGAGTAACTTTTTGCATTTCGGCGCCACCTATGGCTTGAAGACCAACCTCAATGTTAAACGCGAATACCTTGTCCAGTCGCAGTTTGGCGGACTCGACGGAGAGGTTGAATATGTGATTGACACCATTTTCTATGCCCCCCAACAAAAAGGAACGTTGCTGCTTCCGCCAAAAGCCGGCTTGGGGATTGCGTTTGAAAAAACAAACAAATGGCTTGCCGGTGTGGATTTTAACTGGCAAAACTGGGAAAATTATGAGCTGTTCAACCAAAAAGATTCGCTCATCAACAGCTGGAATATCGCCACAGGATTACAATACACACCCAATAACACATCCATCTCAGGATACTGGAAAAGAGTTACTTACAGAGCCGGGGCAAGATACAATCAAACCTATCTGAAGATCAACGGACAACCTATCAGCGAGTTTGGCATAAGTTTTGGAACAACATTACCACTACCACGTTCTTTGTCAACTGTTGATCTGAGCCTCGAAGTCGGCCGCAGAGGCACAATGGCAGAAAATCTGATTCGTGAAACTTTTGTAAATTTCACTGTCGGCGTTTCACTCTACGAGCGATGGTTTGTCAAGAGCAGGTACAATTAATTGTTTTATCATCATATTTTTACGAACATGAAATCAAAAGCCTTAACAAAAATGCTGCTGTCGGCACTCACAATCGTTTTTGCGCTGCAGTTAACAGCAAAAGCGGACGGCTTCAACACCCTGCTTCCACAGGAAAAAACACAGAAATATGGAGCTGACAGTGTCAGCTGTGTTATCAACATCTCGCTCTACCGCGAGTTTCTGAAACAGTGGAAAGCCAGCGATTATAATTCTCCTGTGATTAAAGATATCATCGGACCCTGGAGATGGGTGTTTCAAAATTGCCCTTTGGCCAGCGAAAACACCTATGTGGACGGCGTTAGAATTATGCAATACAGGATTGAGAACGAAAAAGACGCTGTTAACAAAGGCAAACTTATTGACACCCTCATGATGGTTTACGACCAGCGCATTCAGTCGTTTCCAAACCATTTCAAGACCGGAAAACCACAGCAGGGGGCTATTCTTGGCCGCAAAGGTGTTGACTTGTCAACGTATGACCAGGAACGCTACGAAGACGCCTACAACATCCTGAAACAGTCAATAGAACTTGATGGCGACGATTCTGATGGAACAGTGCTCATTTATTACTTCAGAAGTGTGATCAAGATGGCACGTAAAGCCAAGGTGGACAGCTCGATGATCGTTGATACCTATGACCAGGTGATTGATATTTTGGATCATAACATTACCCGCATGACAAAAGCCGGCGACACCAAATGGGTTGAAAACTATAAAAACTTCAAAGGTAATATTGACGCCACTTTTGAACCTTTTGCCTCTTGTCCCGATCTTGTCAGAATCTATGGTAATAAAATGGCCAAAAATCCTGAAGACACTGAATTACTGAAAAAAATCACCAATTTGCTCGACCGTCGTGGCTGTCAGGACGATGCATTGTATCTGAAGGCAAGCGTGCAGCTTCACAAGCTTGAACCCAGCCCGGAGTCGGCTTATAATATTGGCAGGCTGCTTTTGAAGGAAGAGAAATACAATGAAGCGCTTCCATATTTTGAAGAAGCTACAAAATCTGAAGACAGCGACAAAGCACATGTGGCCTACAAAATGTTTGCAGAAACACTGAGAGCCGTAAGAAACTACCCCAAAGCCAGACAAATGGCTCTTAAGGCGCTTGAAATTAAACCAAACGACGGAAGCCCCTACCTCACTATCGGTGATATGTATGCTGCAAGTGCCAAAGACTGCGGAAACAACGAGTTTACAAGCAGGGTAGCCTACTGGGCTGCTGTTGACAAATACAACCAGGCAAAACGCGTTGATGAGTCGCAGACGGAGGCAGCAAACAAACGTATTGCAACCTATTCGGTCTATTTCCCCTCGTTGGAAACCATTTTCTTCCACGGTTTTGAGGAAGGAAAATCCTACACTGTCGAATGCTGGTTCAGGGAAGAAACCATTGTCAGGGCATCAAAATAATGATTTTTCGGTATCGTTTCAGTTTTACCGGAACACTTTACAACATCATGCTGGCTGCAACCGGCATGATGTTGTTTGCTTGTGAGAACTCCCTCTCCGTTATAAAAGAAATCACCGCAGAAGACACTCTTGCTGCAGTGACCGCACACAACATTGTTTATTACCGCAGCGATTCAGGCAATGTTTTCATGAAACTGGAGGCCCCTTTGATGTATCGCACCGAAGACAAAAACCCAACCATCGAATTCCCGGTCGGATTCACCGCCATATTTTACGACTCTGTTCAGCAGGCAAGCTCCCGCATCAGTGCAAAATATGGCATCACGTACGAAAACACACAACTCATGATGGCACGCGACTCGGTGGTGGTTGAGAACTTTAAAACCAGCGAGAAACTCGAAACAGAGACACTTTTCTGGAACCAGAAAACAAAAAAGATATATACCAGCAATCTTGTGAAAATCACCTCGCCCGACAAAATTGTGTATGGCGACAGCCTGACAGCTGCAGAAGATTTTTCAACACGAACCACCTATAACATTCGTGCAACCATCGAAGTGGAGGAAAAAGAAGAATACTGATTATAGCAATACAAAACACCGTTGCGGTTTCGTTCCGATTTTTTACTGAGAACCAAAGCTTTCAAACCTTATCTTTGCAAAAATTTTAGCATACAGATTTATCAATGAACGACTGGCAATTGATTGGCATCACACTTTTGTTCTCGGCATTCTTTTCAGGAATGGAAATTGCATTTGTGAGTGCAAACCGCTTGCGGGTGGAGCTTGATATCAAGTCAGGAAGCACGGGTTCGCGCATGATGAATCTCTTCTTTCAAAACCCCAGCCGTTTTATCGGAGCGCTTTTGCTGGGCAACAACATCGCCCTTGTGGTTTATGGTATTGCCATGGCCAAGGTGCTCGAACCATTGATTGCCGGAATTTTCCCTTCACTGGCCGAAAGCGGTTTATGGCTGATTTTGATTCAGACTTTGCTTTCAACATTTCTGATTTTGGTTGTGGCCGAGTTTCTTCCAAAAGTGATATTTCGCATCAATCCAAACGGGATACTGAACACCTTTGCTTTTCCGGTTGGGATAATGTATTTTCTGTTGTATCCCCTCATTATCATCTATATCGGTTTGGGTGAGTGGGTTTTGAAAAAATTGTTCAGGGTGGCGGTTGAGCATGATTCATATAAATTCAGCTCGATTGACCTTGATGAGTATATCAAGGATTATTCACCGGGCGAAGAAACCCAGGACGAGTTGAATCATGATATACAAATCCTTCAAAACGCCATGGAATTCAGACATATCAAGTTGAGAGAGTGTATGATTCCGCGAACAGAGATCGAAGCGATCAGCATTGATGAAAACATTGACAGACTGCTCGAAAAATTTTCTGAAACGAAACACTCAAAAATTTTAGTTTATCAGGAAAGCATTGATAATATCGTTGGCTATGTTCACTCATATGATATGTTCAAGCGTCCGCATGCGATTGCCGAGGTGCTGCGAAAAATTGATGTGTTCCCCGAAACCTTTACTGCAAGCCGGTTGTTGAGCCGATTCACACAATCACGCCAAGGAATCGCTGTGGTGGTTGACGAATTTGGAGGCACCTCAGGGATTGTTTCGATGGAAGATGTGATGGAAGAGATTTTTGGCGAGATTGAAGACGAATACGACGAAGAAGAAACCATTGAACAGCAACTCGAGCCGAATGATTACCTTTTTTCGGCACGTTTGGAAATAGATTACCTGAATATGGCGTATAATCTCGAAATTCCGGAGTCAGAAGATTATGAGACCCTTGCGGGATTTATTCTCCATCAACACGAAAGTATTCCATCGCTTGGCGAAGAAATAACGATTCCTCCATACAAGTTTACTGTGATGAAGGCAACAGGCAACAGACTGATCGAAGTACGACTCACGCTCCTTAGGTGACGGGAGACGCGTGACGCATGACGGGTTGTGGCAGAAAAACCTGATATACGAAAAGCGTTGATTCAAGAAAAATCCGACAGCAAAACAATCACAATTTCATAACAATTAGAGCCGGCCAAAGCATTTTTGAGTTATCAACACAGATCATCCTTTCATTCAATTGGTTAGTTTGTTTATTAACAAGCAATTTTATTCCCTCATTTATTTTCACAACTGAACTTTCTGTTGTACCTTTGCACCCTGTTTTTAAAAATTTGAAATAATTATGGCCGTAATTGGAAAAATCAGACAACGCTCAGGTTTACTGGTAGTGGTGATAGGTGTTGCGCTGGCTGCCTTCATTTTGGGCGACTTCGCCAAAAGAAACAAACGTCAGACCATTAACATAGGCGTTATCAATGGAGAAAACATTGGCATACAGGACTTCAACAAAAAGTTTGATGAAAACGTAAAAGCCACCCAGCAACAGCGCCAAACAGAGCGTCTGCCACAGGACGAGCTTTTCAGACTTCGTGAAACAACCTGGAATCAAATGGTTCAGGGTCTTGTGATGGAAGAAGAATATAATGCGCTTGGACTCTTAGTGACAACCGAAGAACTCTTCGAAGAAATTCAGGGACCAAACCCCCACCCTGCAGTCATCAGCAACTTCCAGAACCCCGAGACAGGGGCCTATGACCGCAATCTTGTTCTCAACTACCTCCAAAACCTTGATAAAATGCAGCAGGCAGCCAAAGATCAATGGTTGCTTTTTGAGCGTTACATCAAGGAAGACAGGCTCAACACCAAATACCAAACCCTGATCAACAAAAGCTACCATATGCCTAAGGCATTGGCCGAGCAATTGTATCATGACAAAAATGACAAAGCTCAACTGTCGTTGGTTGGTGTTCGCTATGCGACAATTGCAGATTCATTGGTCACCGTAACTGACAAAGACTATGAAGCTTTTTACAACGAAAACAAGAAAAGCTTTGAAAGAGAAGCAATGCGCGACCTCGATTACGTGGTTTTTGATATCGTAGCCTCAGCCGAAGACAACAGACAGGCACAGGAAACCGTGCAAAGACTTGCCGAAGAGTTTCGTGTTACCAACAATGTAGCAGGCTTTGTAAACGCCAATTCCGAAACCCGCTACGACAGCAGCTGGCTCACCCGCGATGCAGTACCTGTAAGCCTTGAGTCATTTATCTTTGATCAGGAGCCCGGTTTCGTTTACGGACCATACTTTGAAGACGGAAGTTTTAAACTTACCCGTTTGGTAGGCACAAGCATGCGTTCTGACTCGCTCAAGGCAAGTCATGTGCTCATCGCCTATGAAGGCGCCATGCGCAGCGAACAAAAACGCAGCAAAATCAAAGCCAAAGACATGGCCGACAGCCTGCTTGCCGAAATCAAAAAACGCCCCGCGAAACTGGCCGAACTCGCCCTTTCACTCAGCGACGACGGAAGTGCAAAGACCAATAGCGGCGACCTTGGCTGGTTCAAGGACGGACAAATGGTACCGCAGTTTAATCAATTTGTGCTCGACAATAAAGTGGGCAGCATCGGAATGGTTGAAACTGACTTTGGCTATCACATCATTGAAGTTACAGGTAAAAAAGAAGCTAAGAAGAATATTCGCCTGGCAACCATCACCTATCAGGTGACTCCAAGCACCAAAACATACCAGGATATTTTTGCGAAAGCAAGCAAATTTGCTGCCGAAAACAAAACCGCTGCGCAATTCAATAAAGCTGTTGAAGCCGAAGGACTAAACAAACGTGTTGCCCCGAACCTGCGTGAGATGAGCAATCGCATCGCCGGAATCGAAAACCCACGTCAGATTGTGCGTTGGGCATTCGAAAAAGAAACAGAAGTTGGTGATGTTTCAACTATTTTTGAACTCGACAACTCTTTTGTGATTGCCCTGCTGACAAAGAAAACTGACAAGGGTATTCCATCACTTGCCGACATCAAAGAAACCATCAAGCCACAGGTGATCAACCGTAAAAAAGGTGAATATGTGATTGAAAAAATGAACGCTGCCGGACAAGACCTCAACCGCATCGCCAGTGATTTCAAATCGCAGGTAGAAAGCACTGATCTGGCTTTTGACAGCCGTATGTTGCTTAACTTTGGCCAGGAAAGCAAGGTGATCGGTAAAATTTTTACACTTCAAAACGGAGGCTTTGCTGCCATTTCCGGCTCAACAGCCGCATTTGCCGTCAAAGTGAACAACACCACTGTAGCCCCACCTCCGTCAACACTTGATCAGATGAGCGCCGATGGTAAAAACAGCTTCGAAGCATCTGTAAGAAACAACGCTTATTTCCGTGCCCTCGAAAAAATCTCGAAGATTGAGGACAACAGAATATTGTTTTATTAAAAAATAAGACAGAAATAATAGAAAAGCCGTATTGAATAATGCGGCTTTTTTTGTGCTTTCTGATTTGCTAATCAAATATCTGCAACAAAAAGCTTTAAAAATATGAACGGTTCTGACGCACAACGTGCTGCTTATGTAGCCAGAATAAACAAAGCCTTCGATTATATTGAGTCGAACCTTGAAAACGCTTTCACGCTTGATGAACTCGCTTCAGTAGCCAATTTTTCAAAGTTCCACTTCAGCAGAATATTTCAATCCATTGCAGGGGAAAGCCCTTTTCAGTTTGTGCAACGTCTTAGAATCGAAAAGGCTGCAACACTACTGCTCACCAAAAAACATGAAAGCATCAGCTCAATAGCATTTGGTTGCGGTTTTACTGATATCGCCATCTTTTCGCGCAACTTCAAAAAACATTTTACGATATCCGCTTCGCAATACAGACAAAAGCACTTCGAACAAAGCAATTCAAGTCAAACAGATAGCAACAATCATCAAGCCGAACGGAAACCACGCCCCTATTTTTGTACTGATTTACAAACCTTAAATTGGAATACAAAAATGGAACTTAACAAAAGTGTGGAAGTGAAAGAACTTCCGAAAATGACGGTAGCCTACATCAGACACATTGGCCCGTACAAAGGAAATGACAAATTGTTTGAAGGACTCTGGAACAAATTGTTTGCCTGGGCAGGTCCGCGCGGACTCATTGGAGGCAAGGACTTCCGTTCATTGGTGATTTATCATGATGATCCCAATGTGACCATCGAAGACAAACTCCGTATGAGTGTCTGCATTACTGTGCCTGCCGACACACGGGTAAGTGGCGATGTTGGAAAAATGGAGCTTGAAGCTGCAAATTATGTTATTGCAAGATTCGGACTCACTGCCAATGATTTTCAGCTTGCCTGGGATTGGCTCTATGGACAATGGCTTCCGTCGAGCGGATACCAGCCTGACGACAAACCTTGTTTTGAGATGTATCCCGAAGAACCAAAAGATGGTAATTTTATCGTTGACATTTGTGTCCCGGTGAAACCGATGTGAAAAATCAGGAGCAAGAACACAAAAACTTGCTCCTTTTAAACCCTTCAATCATGTCTTACTATATTGATCTTGAATTGATTCAGCTTGATGATTTTTGCAACAGGCTGCAATCTTCCTATCTGGCGCCAAGCCGGATGTTGCTCAGAGAAAAAACCGCTGATCGCTTTGCTTTGCTCAAAAGCATGGGAATTCAAAACCTTGGCGACCTTGTTATGCGTTTTAAAAAGATAAATAAAGAAGACCATGATAACTTAGAGCAAACCATTGGAATTGAATATCTTACCATTCTGCTTCGCGAGGTGAACAGCATGCGCCCGAAGCCGGTGAAGCTTCAGGATTTTGACCTTGCTTCGCCTGAGCTGGTTGATAAGCTGAAAAAAACGGGAATTCAAAACACCTTGCAACTTTATCCGTTGGTGATCAACCCGCAAAAACGGCAAACTCTTGCAGAATCGCTCAAGCTGAATGCTGCCGACTTGCTGGTGCTGACACGCCTGACCGATCTCGTACGCATCAAATGGGTGGGAGCAGCGTTTGCGTGTATGCTCTTTAACCTTGGTGTTGATTCGGCACTGAAGGCTTCTCAGGCCGATCCGAGGCAATTGTACGAAGCCATCAAATCATGGAATATCGAAAAAAATGTCTTTAAAGGTCATATTGGCCTGAACGACATACAAATATTTGTGCAGGCAGTAGCTGAAATACCGTTTGAGATCGAATTCTGATCAACAAAACAGCCTGACAGACGGTAAACCGACAGACAATCAGTCGAAAAAAAGCAAGCATTGAGAAATGTTTGCTTAAGGAAACATGGTTTGTTGTAAAATAACCATGCGCTATACAGACAGGTATTTATGCAATATTCCAAATTGCAATCTGCCATCTTTCATCAATAGGGGCTTTGCAACAGGGAGTATTACAGTTGATTCTACCTACTCATCACCTCTACTTCTGCGAATAAAATGCAACGAATCACCAGCTTGATGCAGATTGATGGTTTCGCCAATGGCATTGACCAGCTGATTAAGGCTGACGGTGCTGAGCGAAGCATCCTTATCGAGGTTGGGTTTGTTGTCGTAGAGCTGGTATTTCTTGCGGTCGGTCACGGGCGTCAGGTTAGGCATCACCACATTGGCACCGGCAAGGATGCCTTTTTGGCGGCCTAATGGATCGAGGGTTTCGAGGGCAGTGGACGCGGCAATATTGATCCAGGGCATATTGATGCGCAGCAAGGCGATCATCAGCAGCCCCATCCTGAACCGTTCGGAGGCGGACAATAGTTGGGTGTGCAGCGGATACATGGGCGTTGCGGTATGTTCGATATAAGGTCCCATTCCCACCATATCAACATCCTGCGCCTTGAAAAACAGCAGATCATCAGCCAAATCAGCAATGGTTTGTCCGGGCAAGCCAATCATCACACCTGTTCCAACCTGAAATCCTGTTTTGCGCAACAAGTTCAGTGCATCGCGTCTTTTTGCAAAGCTATGATTGTCGTTGTTGGGATGAATGCGCTGAAACAATTCCTGATTGGTTGTTTCGATGCGCAACAGGTAACGGTCGGCATCGGCATCGCGCCATCGCTTATAGGTATCTTCGGTTTGCTCGCCACAAGAGAGAGTGATGGTGAGTTCGTGATTGGTAGCTTTGTGTATTGCCTTGAGAATGTGTTCGATATGTGTGGTAAACTGTTTACTTTTTCGCTCACCGGTTTGGATTACGAGCGAGCCAAAACCTTCTTTCCAGGCAAAGCTTGCTGCCGCAAGCACGTCTTCATCCGACAGTGTAAAACGCTCAACGCTCCGGTTGCCTCCCCTGATACCGCAATAGTAGCAGTTTTTGCCACAACGGTTTGAAAGTTCTATCAATCCGCGCAAATATACGATTCTACCCGGATGTGCTGCCTTTACTTCCAATCCTTTACGGAGAATAAGATCTGTTTCTTCTCCGGCTTTGACCGACAGCAAGCTGATCAGCTCTTCGCGGCTATGTTGCTTGTTGAGTAATAGTTTCCCGATGTATTCGCTCATGCCTTAAGCTTCAGAAAGGGTTCCATCACGCGGTCGAAAATACCATTGAGCCAGGCAATAGCCATTCCGTAATTGCTCACGGAAATATTGGCAGCCACAGCAGGTTTGAGCCGGTTGAGCAATTGCTTGCGGGTGACCATACAGCCTCCGCATTGGATGACCATTCTGTATTTGCTGATATCCTGAATGGCATTGAGTCCCGGAACAACATCAAAGTGAAGTTCTTTACCTGAGAATTCCCTGATCCAGCGGGGTAGTTTGTGGCGGCCGATGTCATCGCAGCTCACCTGATGGGTGCAGGATTCGAGGATGAGGATGGCATCACCATCGTTGAGTTGGCTCAGTGTTGGTGTTCCGGCAATGTAGTTTTCAAAATCGCCCCTTAGGCGGGCAAACACGATGCTGAAACTGGTGAGTGGCACATCGGCCGGCACCACTGAATTTACGAATGCAAAAGCCTGGCTATCTGTCACAACCAATTGTGGTCGCGGCATATTTTGCTCAAAATATTGTTTCAGATGGGTTTCTTTCAGCACCACACAGATGTTGTCGTTGTCGAGCACATCGCGGATGGCCATCACTTGCGGCAGTATCATCCTGCCATCGGGGGCTTCGGAGTCAACCGGGGTAACGAGCAGCACCACCCCGTCGGGTTGAACGATGCCTCCCAACAGGGAAGGTTTTTGCCATGTGGTTTCGGGGATGGTTTTCTTGAGCAGATCAATCAGTTGATCAAGGCCTTGGCGGTTTATGGTGGTGAAGTCAATGATTTCGGCTTTGGTGAAATCACCGATTTTGTCCTTGGTAACAGCCTCTAACTGTGCTATATCACGCTTGTTGTGAACGATGATATATGGAATGCCAAAGTCTCTGAACTGAAGGATTAGTTCTTTTTCAAACGAGCCAAACTCGTTTCCGGCAATGACAAGGATGGCGCAATCAATGGTTTTGATGGCTTCAAGGGTCTTTTTTATTCTTTTTTCGCCCAACTCGCCGCTGTCGTCAATTCCTGCGGTATCCACGATGATGGCCGGGCCGATGCCGAAGATTTCCATTGATTTCTTGACAGGATCGGTTGTTGTTCCGGGCTCGGGCGAAACGATGGCTACTTCCTGGTTTACGAGCAGGTTGATAATAGAGCTTTTTCCGTTGTTGCGGCGGCCAAAGATGCCGATATGTGGTTTAAGGTCTTTTCCTTTTGACATTTTTCGTGCTGTTTTTGATTAAAAATAAAGGTCTCTTTCGCCATTTTTGATTCTTTCAATACGGTCGCGCACCTTCTCTTTGTAGCCATCTTCTTCCATCTCGGCAATAGACCTTTCAATTAGCGCCCAGCCTTTGGCTGCTGTTGATTCCGAAGCATAGTCAATGATGTATTCTGCCAGCGTGAGAAGTGCATTTGGTGTGCAGAATTTCTTGATGAAACCGGGCACGCTGAATTCCATAAAATGCTGTCCTGTACGCCCTTTGCGGTAACAAGCAGTGCAGAAAGACGGGATATAGTCGCTTTCGATCAGCTCGTCAATCACTGCATTCAAGGTACGGTCGTCATTGATTTTGAACTGTTCTTTTGATAGGTTTTGATCCACCTCGGGATGTTCGGCATAAGCTCCTATTTCGAGTTTTGTGCCGGCATCAATTTGGGAGCAACCGAAAGCGAGAACTTCGCGCCGAATGTGTTCGGGTTCGCGCGCTGTGAGAATGAGACCTGTGTAGGGAACGGCCAGACGCAGTATGGCTACAAGACGTGTAAACTCCTCATCTTTCACCTGATAACTGTCATCGAGGTCGTATTCAAGGGCATCCTGTATTCTAGGAAATGAAATGGTGTGAGGCCCCACATTGTAGCAGGCTTCGAGGTGATTCACGTGGCGCAGCAGTGCCAACACTTCGAAACGCCAGTCGTAAAGGCCAAAGAGCGCACCAATGCCCACATCATCTATTCCGGCTTCCATGGCGCGGTCGAGCGCCGTAAGACGGTAGTCGTAATCGGCTTTTTTGCCCGATGGATGGCAAACGGCATAAGTGGGTTTGTGGTAGGTTTCCTGAAAAATCTGGTAAGTTCCGATGCCGGATTCGTGCACGGTTTTGAATCCTTCGATGTCGAAAGGTGCTGCGTTGATGTTCACACGCCGAATTTCGCCATGGTCTTTCTTCACCTGATACACATCCCTCACTGTGTCGGCGATAAAATCAGCTGTATAAGTGCGGTGTTCGCCAAAAACCAGGATAAGACGCTTTTGGCCATGCTCTTCAAGGGCTTTCACATTGGCAATAAGCTCGTCTTTGGTGAGTGTCTTGCGGATGGCTGTGGTGTTGGAAGCCTTGAAACCACAATAGCGGCAGTTGTTTGAGCAATAATTGCCCACATAAAGCGGTGCAAACAACACAATGCGTTTGCCATACACTTTTTCCTTGAGGCTGCGGGCGCCTGCTTTGATCCACTCAATCATTTCAGGATCGGTGGTGTTTAGCAAAACGGCCGTCTCCTGCAGGCTCAGGCGGTTTTTGTTGAGCGATTTTTCTATGATTTCCTTAACCGATTCGCGTGTCGGTTTTGCCTCGTCAAGAAAACGTGTGATTTCCTCTTCGTCAATGAAAGGCTGCATTGAACGGTCGGGAAGTTGATATTGTTGCGGATAAAATTTCATTTTTTCATTGTTGTGTGTAATAAGGATTTAAGTCCCCTATTACCTGTTTAAGTCTTTTTGCATTTTAGTGATTTGAGCGAATCACATTGTTCAGTTTCGTGGCAAATTTACTGTAAATGTTGTTCCCTGATCGGGTACACTGTTTACGGTAATGGTTCCGTTGTATTGTTCAATCATTTTCTTGGTGATAGAAAGACCGAGTCCGGTGCCGGTGATTTCTTTCGTTTTAGCGTTTTTGATGCGTACAAAGTCTTGAAAAATCTTTTCAAGGTCTTCGGCAGACATGCCGATTCCGGTATCAGAAACGCTGAGTTGTATATGGTCGTTGAGGTCTTCGATCACAACTTCAACTTTTCCATTTTCGCAATTGTATTTAACCGCATTGGATATCAGGTTGTTGAAAATGATTTCCATTTCGTCTGCATCAGCCAACAGGTATGTATTTCCCTTTGTTTTGAGGGTCATTTTCACATTTTTTTGAATGGAATAAGGCTCCATGGTGTCCATGGCGGTGCGTGCAACGGCTCCAAGTTCGATCTCGCGGAGTTTGCGCTCTTTTTTGCCGGATTCAATTTTTGTGAGGTCAAGCAGGTCCATGATCAGGTTGCGCATACCTTTGAGTCGGGTGAGTGAGCGGTCAATCATTTTTTCATAGTCTTCGATTTTCTCGCCCAATTGCTTCTCCTGCATCATTTTAAGGTAGCCTTCCACAGCATTGATGGGGGACTTGAGTTCGTGCGAAAGAACCGAAAGAAACTGAAAGCGTATTTGTTTGCCTTCGGCCTGCATCTTGCGGGTCATTCGTTTGAGGTAGAGGTGTTTTGCCACATTTTCGATGCTTGCCCTGAGTTCCTGAGGGGTGAAAGGCTTTGGCATGAAGTTGAAGGCGCCGTTTTTTGTAGCTTTGATAGCAAGATCGAGCGAGGCATAGGAGGTTATCATCATCACAGCCACATCGAAGCCTTGTTTTTTGATATACTCCAACACTTCGATGCCGTCCATACCGGGGAGTTTGTTGTCGAGCAAGACAACGTCCACCTTTTGTTGGTTGAGAATTTCGATGGCTTCTTCGCCTGTTCCGGCATCCGTCAGCTCAAAATCGAAATCCTCATCCATAAAGGCATAGCCCACGGTATAGTTCCCAAGAATGCGGCGAATACCCGATCTGATGCCGGGTTCGTCGTCCACAATCAATACATGCAGTGTTGCCATGGTTTTTGTTTTAAATCACCTTACAGTTTAAGGAGCTTGTTGATTTCGCGGTGCAGCTGATCGGGTCGTATGCCTTTTTCGAGGTATAGATCGGCTTTGATCCAACCTTTATTGTCGTTGCTAAAGAGGTCGAAACTATACCCGGTTTCGGCTGTTGCCGCAGTGGCCATGATGATGGGCATGTCGGGATATTTTCGTTTGGCTTTGTAGCAGAGAATAAAGCCGCTGTCTTCATTTTCCATCATCAGGTCGAAAATGGCCAAATCGGGCTTCACTGTCTCAAGCATCTTCTCTGCTTCAAGCTGTCCTTCGGCTGTTTTCACCTTGAACCCCATTTCTTTTACCATTGTTTCAAGCTGAAACAAATAGTCAGCATCATCGTCAACAATGAAGATCAGTTTATTTTCGTTACTCATATAATAATTAGTTATTAAGTTAATATTCAATCGTTTGGATTACGTGGTAATGT
>ERZ1645187.1174-NODE-1174-length-24496-cov-8.728980_pt1 | contig 24496 bp, 22 predicted proteins | sample MGYA00575352_ERZ1645187 | MGnify/ENA primary metagenome ERZ1645187 (study PRJEB40837, sample SAMN11349314) | freshwater sediment metagenome | isolation source: river sediment | host: Sediment | place: India: Wazaribad , New Delhi | collected 2017-02-21 ...
GAGCCGGCGGTTTTGCTTTGGGGCGGCGCGGTTTATTTGGCGCGGCCGATGAGGCGCAGGAGGCCGTCGAGGATGGTGTAGGGGTTGGGGGGGCAGCCGGGGATGTAGAGGTCCACCGGGATGTCCTTCGGGATGCCGACGCATTCGGGGTGGCCGGCGTAGGGGCCGCCGCTTATGGCGCAGGCGCCGCAGGCTATAACTACCTTGGGCGAGGACACGGCGGCGTAGGTCTTGCGCAGGGCCAGTTCCATGTTCTTCGTAACGGGACCGGTAACCAGTATGCCGTCGGCGTGGCGCGGCGAGGCCACGAACTGTATGCCGAAGCGGCCCATGTCGAAGGCCAGCGTGCCCAGCACGTTGCAGTCCGCCTCGCAGGCGGCGCAGCCGCCGGCGCTCACCTGGCGCAGCCTGAACGAGCGGCCGAAGATGGACGTAAGCTCGCGGGCCAGGGGCTCGGCGCGCTTGTAGTCGCCGCGGCCCACCAGCAGGGCGTCGCGGCTGCCGGCGCAGAGCTTGTACTCGCGGCTGAACTCCACGGCCTCGGGGGCGGCCTTGGCGCAGGCGCCGCAGAAAACGCAGCGGCCCAGGTCCAGGCGGCGCTCTTCGGTAAGTATGGCGCCGTAGGGGCAGGCCGCGGCCGCGCGGTTGAGCGGCGCGTCCTTAAGGCGCGGCAGGCCCAGGTAGCGGTGCGGCATCTTTACGTCTTCCGACGGGAAAGGGCGGGTGCGGTAGCCCTGGCGCAGGCGCGCTAGAATGGCTTTGAACATTACAGGTCCCTCCCGCAGTAGGAAAGGTTGAAGCTCTTGTTGCAGAGCGGGAAATCGGAGATCTCGCCGCCGCGCAGTGCCATGGCCAGGCCCTGCCAGTTGTGGAAGGACGGGTCCACTATCTTGTAATGGCGTATGAGCCCGTCGGGGCCGGTGACGGCGGCGTGGCAGATCTGGCCGCGCCAGCCTTCGGTAAGGCCCACGGCGGCGGCGTTGGGCTTCAGCGGGCCGAACTCGGCCTCTATGGGCCCGGCGGGCAAATCGTCCAGCCAGCCGGCCACCAGCTCGGCCGATTTCTGTATCTCCAGCCAGCGCACGTAGGCGCGGGAATAAACGTCGCCGCTGCCGGACACCGACATGGTGAAATTCTCGTAAGGGCCGTAGGGGAAGTTGCGGCGGGTGTCCAGGCCCACGCCGCTGGCGCGCGCGGCCGGCCCGACGAGGCCCAGGCCTTCGGCGGCCACCTTGTCCACCACGCCGGTATTGCCCAGCCTGTCCGTCACCGAGGCGTTCTCCCACAGCAGCGACACGGCGTCCGCCGTGTCGCGGTAGGTGGCCTCGAGGCGCAGCTTAAGTTCCTTTATCAGCGCGGGGTCCAGGTCGTAGTTCACGCCGCCGGGCTTGAGCATGTTGCGGCCGAAGCGGTTGCCGCAGATAAGGGCGGTCATGTTGAGGAAGTCGCCGCGCAGGCGGCCGCAGAAAGAGGCGGTGGGCAGGTAGGCCACGTCGCCGGAGATGGCGCCCAGGTCGCCGGTGTGGTTGGCCAGGCGCTCGAGCTCCAGCATTATGCCGCGCAGCAGCTGCGCGCGGCGGGGCACGTTAACGCCGGAGAGGGCCTCCATGGCGGCGCAGTAGGCCCAGCCGTGGCCTATGGTGGTGTCGCCGGCCAGGGTCTCGGCGTAATGTATGGAGCGGGGGCCGGGCCCGCCGATAAAACTGCGCTCCACGCCGCGGTGCTGGTAGCCCAGCATGATCTCTAGGTGGAACACTTTCTCGCCGTGGCACTGGAAGCGGAAATGGCCGGGCTCTATAACGCCGGCGTGCACGGGGCCAACGGCCACCTCGTGTACCTGGCTGCCGTGCACGGTGAAGTAGTCCGCCACGCCGGGCACCGCGCCGGGCGTGTTGAAGCGTATGGGCTTGAGCCAAGGGTGGCCCTCGGGCTTAAGGCCGTGCTGCTCGTAGATCTCGCGCTCGAAGAGGTGCAGCTCCGGGAAGTGGGGGGTGAGGGCGCGGAAGGAGCCCGCCGCCGGGGCGGAGTAGGCCTCCATCACGCCCTCGCGGTCGAAGCCTATGACCATCACCAGGCGGTATATGCCGTTGTCCGGCAGCGCGAAATAGGCCAGCGCGCGGCCGCCGGCGGCCAGGCGCGACGAGACGGTGTCCAGGAACAGCGCCGGGTCTATTTCAATGGACGAGAGATCGAAACTGGAGAGGTGGTCTATCTTCACAGCGCGCCTCCCATGCCGGCCGCGGCCGACGAGATAAGGCTGTTGAGCCAGGCGGGCAGGTAAAGGCCCAGCGCCACGACGAGGATGAAGAAGGCGGCCGCCGGGGCCAGCATGCCGGCCGGCTCGGCGAAGGGTTTCTCGCCGGGGCGGGGCTCGCGGGTGCCGTAGATCATGGAGATGAAGAAGCGGGCCATGCCGGCGAAGAGTATGGCCAGGAAGACCAGGAAGGCGGCGGCGGTCCAGTAATGGCCGCGCAGCAGGGCCTCGCGCAGTATGGTGAACTTGGCCAGGAACACGCCGGAGGGCGGCGTGCCGGTGATGATGAAGAAGCCGGCCAGCCACAGCATGGCGGTGCGCGGCGCGCGGGCGCGCAGGCCTTTCACGTCGGCTATGCGCTTGGTCTTCTCGGCGGCCAGCACCAGGCCCGACGTGAAGAACAGCCCGGCCTTGGCCAGGGAATGGCTGAAGGCGCCCAGTATGGCGCCGAAGGCGGCCCCGCCGCCAAGACCCGCGCCCAGGGCCAGTATGCCCATGTGCTCTATGCTGGAATAGGCCAGCATGCGCTTGTAGTCGCGCTGGCCCAGCATGAAGAGAGCGGCGGTGAGCACCGAGAACAGGCCGAAGAGCACCAGGAGCCCGCCGGTGAAATCCGCGAGGCCGGCGCCGGCGCAGACGGCGTTGGCGCGCAGTATGCCGAGGAAGGCGCAGTTAAGGAGCGCGCCGGAGAGCAGCGCGGACACCACGGCCGGCGCCTCGCTGTGCGCGTCGGGCAGCCAGGTGTGGAAGGGGGAAAGGCCCATCTTGGTGCCGTAGCCGACGAAGAGGAAGATGAAGGCGGCCTTGAGGAGCGGCTTGTCCAGCGCGGCCGCGCCGGCCATCAGCCCGCCTATGTCCAGGCCGGCGCCGTTCTTAAGGGCGGCGGCGCCGAGGAAGAGGTTGCCTACCAGCGCGAGGGCGATGCCCACCGAGCAGATGAGCAGGTACTTCCACGTGGCCTCGAGCGAGCGCTTGGTGCGGTGGAAATAGATGAGCGGCGCGGAGAGCAGGGTGGTGGCCTCGACGGAGGCCCACAGCAGGCCCATGTGGCGGCTGGAGGTCACCGCCGTCATGGCAGCCAGGAACAGCAGCAGGCAGCCGGTGAACACGGCCTCGGGCGCGTTGTTGAAGATGAAGCCGTCGTCGGAGTCCTCGCCGGGGTCGCGTTTCTCGCTGGCCAGATAGGCCACGGCGTAATGGGAGGCGCCGAGGAACAGCACCGACGTGATGCAGAGGAAGACCATGCCCAGCGGGTCGAAGGCGAACCATACCGAGACGCCCTGCGCCCAACCCGGCAGCGCCGCCGAGAGCGAGCCGCCCAGGAGCAGGTCTGCCGCGCAGAGGGCGGTGAGCGCGGCGTGCAGCCAGGCCGCGGACACCAGGAGGCGGCGGCGGGCGGCGTCGTTCCTTATAATGAAGGCCAGCACGCCGGCGCAGAAGGGGACCAGGAGCAGGGCGTATATCATTTGCCGTACTCCCCGCGGCGCCAGTCCGAAAGCTCGGACAGCTCCGCCGTGTCTATATGGTCGAACTCGCGGCTGATATGGAAGATGGCTATGCCCATCACGAACACGGCGACGAACACGTCGAGCAGTATGGCCAGCTCCACCATCATGGGCTGTTCCACGAACAGCGCCAGGCCGAAGATGTAGATGCCGTTCTCGATGACGAGGTAACCCAGCACCTGGGTGATGGCCTTGCTGCGGGTGGTGATCAGCATGAAGCCGGTGAAGATGGTGGCGAGCGAGGCCGGCACTATCCAGGCCACCTCGGTCTTGGGCAGCGGCAGGCGCGAGCCCAGCCACGACGAGGCTATGAAGGCGCCCAGGCAGAGCATGATGGAGGCCGGGTAGGTGATGAGCGGTTCCACGTCCTTGTGGGCGCCGCTCTTGTCGCGGGCGCGCATAAGGAGCCACGGGAAGATGGCGCCCTTGAGCAGTATGATGACCACGGCGAAGACCAGCGCGCGCGAGGCCGGGCCTTCCGACGAGGCCAGGAGCGGCAGCAGGCCGGCCACCACGCCCTGCGCGGCCACCAGCCTTATGCAGACCGAAAGCGAGCCGGTCACGGCCAGCGCCAGGTCCAGCAGTATGATGAAAACGATTATCAGTTCGGCTATGGTATGCATCAGCGTCCCATCTGGAATATCAGGGCCAGCGCCGAGAAGGCGAAGGCGGTTATCAGCATGTACGGCACCTTTATCATCCGCAGGCGGGCCATCACGGACTCCACCACGCCCACGGCGGCGGCCACGGCCACCATGAAAAGCAGGAAGACCGCGGTGTCGGCGGCCCAACTGCCGCCGCGCGGCAGCACCATGCAGGCTATCAGCGCGCCGAACAGCCACAGTTTGAGCGAGGCGCCGTAAAGTATGTAGGCCAGCTCCGGCCCGCTGTGGTCCAGCACCATCACCTCGTGTATCATCGTCAGTTCCAGGTGGGTGTTGGGGTCGTCGGCGGGCACGCGGGAGTTCTCGGCGAGGAGCACCATGAAGAAAGAGGCGGTGAGCAGTATCAGCACCGGCGCGGCGGCGGCCCAGGTGGCCGAGGTAAGCGTGCCGAACATGCCGGCGAGCGAGGTCTGGCCGGTTACGCGCGACAGCGCCGCGAGTCCCAGGAAGAAGGCCGGCTCGGCGAAGACGGCGAACTGCATCTCGCGGCTGGCGCCCATGCCTTCGAAGGCGGAGCCGGTGTCCAGCGCGGCGAGCACCGTGAAGAAGCGGGCCAGGCCCAGCAGGTAGATGAGGAAGATGAAGTCGCCCTCGAAGGCGAGGAAGGACTGGCGCCCGGCGAAGGGCAGCACGGCGAGAGCGGCCACCACGGCGCTCACGGCTATCACCGGGCCGCCCTTGAACACCCACGTGGTGGTGCGGCTGTACACCGGAGTCTTCATGAAGAGCTTGTAGAGGTCCCAGTACAGCTGGCAGAGCGGCTGGCCGCGGCGGCCGGCGAAAAGGGCCTTCACCCGGTTTATCACGCCGAGCAGCAGCGGCGACAGGAACATCACCGCGAGGAACTGTATGAAGGGCTTTATAATTTCCATAGCAAGAGCCCTATCAGCGTGACGATTATGTACATGATGTAGATCTGGAGCCGGCCGTGCTGCAGCCAGCTGAAGCGGTAGGCCAGCTCGCGCAGGCGCACGGCCACCGGCGTGTAGAGGGCGTTGTAGAACACCGGCTGGGCCTCGGCGGAGAAGGCGGCCTTGGCGGGGAAATATTCGGAGATCACCGGGTAGCGGCCTATCTTGCGCAGTATGGGCTGGAAGAAATCCGTGAGCGGCTGGGCGAAGGAGGAGGCGCCGTACTGTATGCGCGAGGTGGGGGCGGCGTAGCCGCAGTCCCAGGTGGGGCCGGAGGCCGGGCTGCGGCCGTGCAGGAAGAAGCCGCGCTTGGCGGCGGCTATAAGCCCGACGGCGGCCAGTATGAGCCCGGCGGCCGAGACGTAGATCAGCGGCACCGCGGCGTACACCTCGGCCTCGGCGGAACCCAGCGCCGCCGCGGCGGCGGCCGAGAGCGGGCCCACCATCAGCGGCGAGCCCAGGCCGGCCGCGAGGCACAGCAGGGCCAGGCAGAACATCGGCGCGGTCATCAGCGGTGAGGATTCATGCGCGTCGGCGGCGCGCACGGCGCGCGGCTCGCCGAGGAAGGCGGTGCCGGCGGCGCGGGTAAAAGCGGCGGCGGCCAGGGCCCCGGCGGCGGCCAGCGAAAGGCCGGTGAGCACGCCGGCCAGGGCCAGCGGCCCGGCGGAGTTGAGGCCGCGGAAGGAGGCGATATATATAAGGAACTCGCCGGCGAAGCCGTTGAGCGGCGGCAGGGCGCAGGCGGCGGCGGAACCGACGAGGAAAAGCAGCGCGGTGCGCGGCATGCGGCGGCCAAGGCCGCCCAGGGCCTCCAGCTCGGCGGTGCCGGCGCCGTGCAGCACGGAACCGGCGCCCATGAAGAGCAGGCCCTTGAAGAGCGAGTGGTTAAGCACGTGCAGCAGCGCGCCGGAGAAGGCCAGCGCGGCGAGGGCCGGGCTGCCGTACACCTGCGCCGCCACGCCGAGGCCGAGCGCCATCATTATGATGCCGACGTTCTCTATGCTGGAATAGGCCAGCACGCGCTTAAGCTCGTGCTGCGCCAGCGCGAACAGCGCGCCCAGCAGGCAGGACACGGCGCCGACGGCTATCAGCGTCCAGCCCCACCATTCCTGCCAGGGGTGCAGGAAGCCCATGATCCTTATGATGCCGTACACGCCGGTCTTTATCATGACGCCGCTCATCACGGCGGAGACGTGGCTGGGCGCGGCGGGATGCGCCTCGGGCAGCCAGACATGCAGCGGTATGAAGCCGGCCTTCAGGCCGAAGCCGCAGAGCGCCAGCAGGAAGGCCGCGCCGGCCGCGGCGCCGGAGAGCGGGGAAAAGGAGGCGAAGTCCAGCGTGCCGGCCCCGGCGCCGAGCAGGCAGAAGGCGGCCAGCAGCATCAGCGCGCCGGTGCCGCCGGCGGCGAGGTAGATGAAGGCCGCGCGGCGGGCCTGTTCCTTCTCGTGGTCGAAGAGCACCAGCAGGAAGGAGGAGGCGGCCATCAGTTCCCAGCCCAGCATGAAGAGCACGGCGTTGGCGGCGGTGAAGACCAGCATCATGGCGGCGGCCAGCAGGTTGAAGGCGGCGGCGGCGCGGCCCAGCGGCTTGGAGGAGCCGGCCAGGTAGCCGCAGCCGTAAACCGCGGAGAAGGCGGACAGCACGAAGACCGGCAGCAGGAAAAGGGCGGCCAGCGGGTCCAGGCTGAAAGAAAGCGAGCCGAGCGGCACGGGCCAGGCGGCGGCGAAGGTTTCTGTGGAACCGGTGAAAACGGAGTTAAGGGCGGGCACCAGCCCGACGGCGGCCGCGGCCACGGCGCCGTAGGCGGCAGCGTCCTGCGCGCGGCGCGGGTTGCCGGAAAGGCACAGCGCCAGCGCGGCGCTGCCAAGCAGTATCAGGAAGGAAAACAGCAGCAGAAGCATTTAAAAAATAAAGAACCCGGTAAATTCAGGCCGAAGGGCTAATACAATTTTAAATCTATATCCTTAACGTGTCAAACCGCTATTTTTTTACCTGCGGCACGTAGGCGCCGTAGCCCTGCGCCTCCATGTCCTCCAGCGGCACGAAGCGCAGCGCCGCCGAGTTGATGCAGTAGCGCAGGCCGCCGGGGGCGGGACCGTCGTCGAACACGTGGCCCAGGTGGGAATCGCTGGAGGCCGAGCGCACCTCGGTGCGCCGCATGCCGAGAGAGGCGTCGGAGCGGGTCTCCACCTTGGCGCCGGCGGCGGGGCGTGTGAAGCTGGGCCAGCCGGAGCCGGAATCGAACTTGTCCGAGGAGAGGAACAGCGGCTCGCCGCTTATCACGTCGACGTAGATGCCGGCGCGGTGGTTGTCCCAGTACTCGTTATGGAAGGCCGGCTCGGTGCCGCATGATTTGGTGACGTTCAGCTGCAGTGGGGTGAGCTTCTTAAGTTTCTCGTCCATGTGCACGGCCTCCTTGTGAGGGGAACAGGCGGCCAGGGCCGCCAGCAGCAGCGCGGCCGCGTACTTCATGGCTTGCCGGCCCGGCGGCAGGCCACAAGGTCCACGCCGAGGCCGAGCAGGTCCGCGGCCACCACGGCGCCGGCCTTCACCGGGGTGGTTACGGTGAGGCGCCGCACCGCGGCGGCGGCCTCGGCCAGGCGCTCCAGCGGTATGGGCCCCGACGTGCGCACCGGCAGCATTTTTATGTCCAGCCCGCGCGTGAGCACGCAGGTGGTAAGAACGCGCAGCGGGGCCTCGGTCTCGCGGCGGGCGTATTCGGCGCCCCGCGGGCATTTGTTGCCGCTCACGGAAACGAAGGCCTTGCCGTCGGCCTCTATCTCCAGGCGGCAGCCCTTGGGGCAGGAGATGCAGGTGATGACGCGCTTCATACCGGCTCCTCCGGCGAGGGGGAAGCCCCCAGGTATTCGGCGGCCAGGCGGCCGGCCAGCGCGCTGTCGGCGGTAACGGAGTCGGCCAGGTCGTAGACCTTGAAGGCGTTGCCGCAGGCGAAGAGGCCCGGCACCGACGTGAGGTTGACCCCGGCGGAGACCGGCGTGTTGTTGCGCCTGTCCACCGCGCCGCCGGCCATTTCCAGCAGTTCGTTCTCGGGTATCAGCCCGACGGAGACCAGCACGGTGTCGCAGGCTATGTCGAAGGAGGAGCCCGGCTCGTCGGAGCCGTTCTCCGCCACGCGGGACACGGTAACCTTGCTTACGCGGTCAGCTCCGTGTATGAACGAGATGCGGTGGCGCAGGTACAGCGGTATGCCGAAATCGTCGAGGCACTGGGCCACGTTGCGGGCCAGGCCGCTGGGCTCGGGCTTTATCTCCACCACGGCCTTCACCTTAACGCCCTCGAGAGTAAGGCGGCGGGCCATGATAAGGCCTATATCGCCGGAGCCGGCTATCACGGCCTCGGTGCCGGGCAGCCAGCCCTCGATGTTCACCATCTTCTGGGCGAGACCGGCCGGGAAGACGCCGGCGGGGCGCATGCCGGGTATGGTTATCATTTCGCGGGTGCGCTCGCGGCAGCCGGTGGCCAGTATGACGGCGCCGGCCTTCACGTCGACGAGGGCGCCGGGGCGCAGGTAGGACAGCTCAAGGGAGCCGTCCAGCTTCGAGACGAAGGAGTTGAGGCTGACCTCTATGCCCGGGTCCTGGCGCACCAGGTCGGCGAAGCGGCCGGCGTACTCGGGCCCGGTGAGCTCCTGCTTGAAATAATGCAGGCCGAAGCCGGGGTGTATGCACTGGTTCAGTATGCCGCCGAGGCAGGAGTCGCGCTCCAGCAGCAGCACGTCGCGCACGCCGGCCGCGCGCGCGGCGAGGGCCGCGGCCATGCCGGCCGGGCCTCCGCCCACTATCACCAGTTCGCGCCGCATCAGTTGCGGCGTATGTCCGCCGACGGGGCGCTGGCGTACATGAAGGCCAGCATCTCCGCCGAGACGTCGTTGAGGAAGGTCACCAGGTAGTCGCGGCGCTTTACCGGCGCCGGGGCCAGGCAGCAGTCGCCGGCCTCGATGTCGTAGATGGAGAAGGCCTCGCGGCCGCGCAGCTTCTTCTTTATGAACTTGCGGGTCTTGGGGGTGGAGGCTCTCAGGTAGATGAGGTTCATAAGCGTTCTCCCTTCACTATCTCGGAACCGGGGCCGCGCTTGGTAAGCGCCGCAGCGGGCAGGCCCAGTTCCTCCTGCATTATCTTCATGATGCGCGCGGTGCAGAAGCCGCCGTGGCAGCGGCCGGCCTGGGCCCGCGTGCGGAACTTCACCCCGTCGAGCGTTGCCGCGCCGCGCTTGACGGCGGCGCGTATCTCGGCGGCCGAGACCGTCTCGCAGCGGCAGACTATGTCGCCGTAGGCCGGGTCCTGTTCTATCAGCCGGCGTATCTCCTGCGGCGTGGAGGTCTGCAGCCGCGGCGCCGGGCTGAGCCGGCGCACGGCCCCGTCGTCGATATTATCCAGTTCCAGACCCTCGGACTTAAGCAGCTCCGCCACCATCATGGCCACCGCCGGGGCGGCGGTGAGGCCGGGGGACTGTATGCCGGCCGCGTTCACGAAGCCGGGCGCGGCCGCCTCGCGGCGTATCACGAAATCCTTGCCGCAGGCGGGGCGCAGGCCGGCGAAATAGGCTATGATGTCGCCGGCCGAAACTGAAGGCACCAGGCGGCGGGCGCCGGACAGCACCTCTTCCAGGCCGGCGGCCGTGGTGGAGAGGTCCTCCTTGTCGGCGGTCTCGTGGGCGGTGGGGCCTATCATGGGATTGCCGTCGGAGGTCTTGATCATCAGTATGCCCTTGGAGGAAGCCGAGGGCAGCGGGAAGATTATATGGTTGGCGATATGTTCGCGCTTCCTGTCGAGCAGGTATTCCTCGCCCTTGCGCGGGCTTATTTTAAAGGAAGGGGCGCCGGCCAGCGAGGAGACCTCGTCGGCGTAAAGCCCGGCGGCGTTCACAACGTAGCGGGCGCGGAAGGTGTCGCCGCCGGCGGTCAGTTCGAAAGCGTCCCCGGCGCGCTTTATGGCGGTGACGCGGCGGCCGGTCTTCAGTTCGGCGCCGTGCAGCAGCGCGCTCTCCACCAGCGCGTGCACGAAGCGGTAAGGGCTGATCATGCCGGCGGTGGGGGCCAGCAGCGCGGCCTTGACGGCCGGGTTCAGATTGGGTTCGTTGGCGTCCAGCCAGGCGCGGTCCACCAGGCGCAGGCCGGGCACGCCCAGGGCCTCGCCGTCGGCCTTTATGCGCTCCAGCGCCGGGACCTCGGAGTCCTCGAAGGCGACTATCAGCTGGCCGCACTGCCTGAAGTCCAGCGCCAGCTCGTCGGAAAGTTTCTCCCTGATGAGGCGGTTGCCTTCCACGCAGAGCCGGCCCTTCAGCGAGGCGGGGGGATTCTGCGTGCCGGCGTGCACTATGCCGCTGTTGGACTTGGAGACGCCGAAGGCCGGCTCGGCCTCCTTCTCTATCAGGAGCACCTTGGCCCCGCGGGCCGAGAGCTCGCGGGCCACGGCGGCGCCGGTAACTCCTGCGCCTATGACCGCCGCGTCGTAGATCATAGGTCTATTCTACAAAAAAGGCCGCCGGCTTTTTGCGCTTGATAAGGTTCCTGTCTTTAATTATAATTATCGGGTGGAACGGCAACCTATAAAACAGCCGCCCGCCGGCACCGTTCCGCGGGGGAAAAATTGAAAGCATACGCTTTGATACTGGCGCTCGCGGCGCCGGCGGCCGTTCTGGCCGCGCCGGTCCCTAACGACGAGGCCGAGTTCTTCAGTCTCGAGAAAGCCTCTCTCGAGGAGACCCTTAACACTCCCACCTCGGTGGCCACGCGCTCGGCCATGCGCTTGCGCGAGACGCCGGGCCTGGTCACCGTTATTAACGCCGAGGAGATACAGGCCATGGGCGCCCGCGGCCTCGTAGACGTGCTGCACATGGTGCCGGAGTTCTCCTTCGGCACCGACGTGCAGGGCAACCTCGGCCTCGGCGTGCGCGGCAACTGGGCCAACGAGGGCAAGGTGCTGCTGATCTGGGACGGCCAGGTCTACAACGAGACGCTTTATTCCACCATACAGTTCGACCGCTTCCCGGTGGACCAGATAGAGGAGATCGAGATAATCCGCGGCCCCGGGTCCGTGATGTACGGCGGCTTCGCCGAGCTGGCCGTCATAAACATAAAGACCAAGACCTGGCGCACGCTGAAGGGCGGCGAGGCCTACGCGGCCTACGGCCAGGGGAGCAGGGCCCGCTTACGGGATTACGCCGGTCTCTCTTATAACGACAAGCTCGGCGATACCGAGGTGTCGGCCAAGGCCTTCTGGGGCGAAGGGCAGCGCAGCGACGGACGTTATACCGACGTCAACGGCTACTCCTACAACATGAACGGCAACTCGGCCATAAGACCGAAGAGCGTCAACCTCTCGGCCTCAGGCAAGGACGCGTCCATCAGGCTGATCGTGGACGATTATTCAATGCGCGAGCGGGACCATTACGACGCCGCGATGTCGACCGGTGACTCGAGGCTCGCCTTCCCGTCCGCGTTCGCCGAGGCCAGGTACTCGCTGTGCCTGCCGGGCATGCTGCGGCTGGAGCCCAAGCTGAACTACGCCCGTGCCATGGCCTGGCAGCAGAAGACCCCGTCCGATATCGCCTACGACAAGGAGACCGAAAGGTTCACCGCCGGACTGACGGCCTTCTACAAACCTCTCTCCGCAGCCGAGTTCACCGCTGGCGGGGAATACTACCACGACGCGGTCAACGTCCATTCCATAACAGCCCCGGCCGGTCAGTACTCCGACGGGGCGGACAGCGTCATCTACGACAACTACGCTTTATTCGGCCAGGGCAATTTCGCCATGGACCTGGTCAACCTGAACGCAGGCCTGCGCTACGACAAGCACAGCCAGTACGGTTCCTCGCTGGTTCCGCGGCTGGCCGCGACCAGGGTGGCCGGCGATTTCAACTTCAAGGCCATATACAGCCGCGCCTTCAGGGCCCCCTCCATAGAGAACATAAGGCTGAATCCCGGCATAAAGCCGGAAAAGTCCGCGACCGGGGAACTGGAGGGCGGATACAAGGCCTCGGAGACGCTGTACCTCTCGGCGAACATCTTCCATACGCGTATAAAGGACCCAATAGTGTACATCGCGTCCGGCAGCTCCGAGACATATAAGAACTACCCGCGCACCGGCACCAAGGGCTTAGGCCTGAACATGAAGTTCAAGGAGGGGGGCCTGCGGGCGGACTTCGGCTACTTCCACTATTTCACCGACTGCAACAGAGTGGACATCTACTCGGTGCCCGGCCGCGGCTCGTACATGCTGGGCTTCCCGAAGCATAAACTGACGGCTTCGGCCTCGGTGCCGCTGGGCCCCGGCCTCAGCGTGAATCCCACCGCGATATACAACTCGAAGCGCTACGGCTATTCCCGCGGCGCGCTGAAGGTCTTCGGCGAGCGCGCCGTGTTCGGGCTGAACTTCCTGATGAAGGACAGGCCCGCGAAGGGCCTGGCGCTGAGCCTCGGCGTGAGCGATATGTTCAACGCCGGATATTCCTACGTGCAGCCCTACGACGGCGGCCATGAGGCCCTGCCGGCCCCGTCGAGGGAGGTCTTCGCCAAGGCGGTGTATGCTTTCTAGGATAACCGCCATTACGGCCGCCTGCCTGGCGCTGGCCGCCCCGGCCTCCGCCGGGGAAGGCGTAGTGGCCCTGCTGGCGCAGGCCGGTGGGGCGTACATGGAGGGCTTCTCCGCCTTCCAGGCGGCCTACGGCTCAGAGGTGAAATATTTCGACGTGTCCCGGGGCAAACCCGACCTGCCGGCCGGGACCAGGACGGTAGTGGCCTTCGGCGGCCGGGCGGCTTCGTCGGAACTGCCGCCGAACGTGAACCTGGTCTACGCCATGACGCCGGGACTGTTCATCAAGCCGCGCGGCGGCGACGGCAAAACGGTAAAGGTCGCCCTGATACCCAATTTCGACGTAACGCTGGCCGCGCTGCGCCGCCTGCAGCCAGACATGCGCCGGCTGCGCATCTTCTGGATGGCCCCGGAGCTGGGGCGTTTCTCCGACCTGGTAAAGAGCGAGGGCGCTAAGCAGGGAATAGAGGTAACCCACGTGCGCGTGGACTACGCCGAGGACCTGCCGGCCCTGCTGCGCCGCTCGCTCGGAGGTACGGACGCCATCTGGCTGCCGCCGGACCCGCTGCTGATAACCGCGGAGACAATAATGATGTTCAAGGAGTTCTCCGCCGGGAACGCCATTCCTTTCTACGCCTCCAGCAAAGGCCTGGCGCGCGACGGCGCGGTCGCCTCGGTGGGCGTCAGTTTCGCCGTCATGGGCGTTACGGCCGCGGAAACCGTAAAATCCCTTGAGACCGGCGCCAACCCGCCGGCGCTGATCTTCCCCCGAAAGGTCGAGATAGCGGTCAACGCGTCGGCCGCGCGCCGCTGCGGGCTGCAGCTGCCCGCGGAGGCGGTCAAGGCGGCGGATTACTTCTACCCATGAAACTATACGCTAAAATAGTGACTTTCGTGCTTGCGCTGATAAGCGTGGCGCTGTGGGTGGACATCAGGTTCACCCGTAAGGCCGTCACCGAGGCCATGAGCGCGCAGATAGCCGACGCCGCGACGTCGGCCGCCGCCGACCAGACCGGTCCCTTCCAGCAGGCGCTGTCCTCCGGCCGCGAGCTGGACGGCATAAAAGCCCTGCACGCCTTCACGCAGAAGACCGGCGCGGCCTACGCGGCGCTGGTCTCGCCGGAGGGCGTGATAACGGCGCATACCAACGTGGCGCTGGCGGGCAAGCGCATGGACGACCAGCTTATCCGCAAGGCCTCGCGCGCCGGGACAGCGATGTTCCGCCGCGTCCTCTACAACGGCGAAGAGGTGGTGGACGTGGTGATACCGGTGCCGCGCCACAAGCGCGCCTCCGGCGAGGACATACTCTTCGAGGGCCTGACCGGCGACGGCGGTCTCGAGGGCTTACTGCGCGCCGGCCTGCCGCTGACCCCGGCGAAGAAGGCCGAGAAGGACATCATCTTCAAACTGCTGACGCTGGCGCTTATAATCTCGGTCACAGCGCTGGCGCTGTCGGCGCTGTTCTCAGGCCTGATACTGCGCCAGGTCGCCTTCCTCGGCGAGGGCATAAGGAAGGTCCGCGCCGGCGACTACAATTTCTCCGTGCCGGTGGTCAGCAAGGACGAGCTCGGCGAGGTGGCGGCCAGTTTCAACAAACTGACCCGCGGCCTTTCCGAGACCACGGTCTCGAAGGAGTACCTGGACTCGCTCCTGGAGAGCATGCCTGACCCGATGATCATTACCGACGAGGAGGGCCGCGTGCTGAAAGCCAACCGGGCCGCCTCCGAGTTCTCCGGCTACGATTTCCAGCCGCGCGGCTCGCACGACCTGAAGTCGATGCTGGAGCCGCAGGCCGAGGGCGGCGCCGAGCCCTTCAGCCTGCTGGCCTGGAGCGGGCACATAAAGGAGCTGGACATGTGGCTGCTGGCCAAGGACGGCCGGCGCCTGCCCGTGATGCTCTCGGCCGCCTTCACCGGCGGCGAGGGGAACAGGCAGGTGGTGATGGTGCTCAAGGACACGGCGCAGCACAAGGAATCGGAAGCCAGGCTGGCGCTGTACCTGAAGGAGGTCGAGACGGTGAACAGCGAGCTCGACGCCTTCGCGCACACCGTGTCGCACGACCTGAAGGAGCCGCTGCGCGGCATAGAGATGTTCTCGGGCATGCTGCTGACCGATTTCGCGCCGAAGATGGACCCGCAGGCCGCGGACTACCTGAGCCGCGTCTCGAAGGCCTCGGGCCGCATGCGCCGCCTGATAGACGACCTGCTGAGTTACGCGAGGGTGTCGCGGGTGCGCAACCCTTACGAGGACGCCTCGACGGGCAAGCTGGCCTCGGAGGCGGCGGCCGGACTCTCCGAGCTGATAGAGGAGCGCAAGGCGCTGGTCACGATAGCGCCGGACCTGCCCGAGATCTACTGCGACCCGGTGAAGATCCGGCAGGTCTTCCAGAACCTTATCAGCAACGCCCTGAAGTACAACGACAGGCCGCGGCCTGAGATCGCGATCACGGCGGAGAAGTTCGGCGAGTATTTCTGGAAGTTCTCGGTTAAGGACAACGGCATAGGCATACCGAGCCAGTACTTCGAGGAGATCTTCAAGATGTTCAAGCGCCTGCATTCGCGCCAGGAGTACGGCGGCGGGACCGGCGCCGGGCTCGCGATAGTGAAGAAGATCGTGGACGAGCACAGCGGCAAGATCTGGGTTGAATCTGAAGAGGGGAAAGGCTCGGTGTTCCACGTGCTGATCCCCGCGGACCTGCGCCGGCGCGCGTAGACAAGGAGACGATATGGCCATGGAGAGCGAGAAGCTCAGCATACTGATGGTGGAGGACAACGAGGACGACGTGCTTATAGCGCAGCGCGCCTTCAGGGAGTTCAAGGTTATCTCCGGCGTAAGCGTGGCCCGCGACGGCCAGGAGGCGCTGGACATGCTTTCGGCCACCGGCCGCATGGCGGGACAGAAACCGCTGCGTCCGTCGCTGATACTGCTCGATATCACGCTGCCGCTGATGGACGGCATAGCCGTGCTGAAGCGCCTCAAGAGCGACGCCGCGCTGAAAGGCATACCGGTGGTGATGCTGACCACCTCGTCGAGGCACGAGGACATAGTGCGCAGCTACGAGAACGGCGCCGCCGGCTACATAACCAAGCCGGCCTCGATAGAGGAATTCCTGGACCTGGCGCGGAAGTTCGAGATGTACTGGGTCACCGTCTCCAAGCTGCCCTGGTGATACTATGGCCGACAACGAAAAGATACGCATACCCGACATCGCCGTACTTAAGTGGCGCAACATCGCCGACCTGCTGGCCGAGGTGGCCGGCGTGCCGGCAGCTACGATAAACATAGCCGAGGAGGACTCCATACGGATGATAGGCTCCGGCAGGCCGGAGGCCGCCCCTTTCGACAAGGACACCGTCGTGAAGGTGAAGCCCGGCCAGCGCTATTATTTCTCGGCGGTGATGCAGACCCGCGAGAAGCTGGTGATCCCCGACGCCACGAAGAGCGACTTCTGGAAGGACAGCGACACGCTGAAATCCGGCTTCGTGGCCTACGCCGGCGTGCCCGTGTTCCAGCCGGACGGGGAACTGTTCGGCTGCCTCTCGCTCCTTGACCGCAAGCCCAACGAGTTCAAGGGGCCCGTACTGAGGCTGATGGAGGAGTTCGGCGAGATCATCACCGGCCACCTGTCGCTGATAGCCAAGAACCTGCAGATGGAGCGCGACGCCAAGGAGATGCGCACGCTGCAGGGGCTGATCCCGATCTGCGCCAACTGCAAGAAGATCCGCGATGACAAGGGTTTCTGGCAGAAGGTGGAGGTCTACCTGGAGGAGCACTCCAAGGCGCGCTTCACGCACGGCCTCTGCGAGGACTGCATACAGAAGCTCTACGGCGCCGAGAAGTGGTTCCAGAAGGAAAAGAAGGAAAAGGACAAAGGCAAGGGCAAGGGCGCCTAGCCTAGAACACGCCGAGGTGCTCGAGGAGGATCTTGAGGCCTATGGCGACGAGTATCAACCCGCCGGCGGCCTCCATCTTGTTCTCGAAGAAATGGCCGCCGGCGGAGCCTATTTTAACGCCGGCGAAGGTCATCAGGAAGGTGACCAGGCCTATCACCAGCACCGGGCCGGCTATGGAGACCTGCAGCATCGAGAAGGTGAGGCCGACGGCCAGGGCGTCTATGCTGGTGGCTATGGCAAGGACGGTAAGGGTGCCGGTGTCGAAGGGGCAGGTCTTCGACTTGCCTTCGCACTCCTCTTCCTCCTTTATCTCGAAGGCCTCCCAGACCATCTTGCCGCCCACGGCGGACAGCAGCACGAAGGCCACCCAGTGGTCCCAGCCGGAGATGAAGCTCTTCATGCTGAGGCCGGCCAGCCAGCCCACGACGGGCATCACGGCCTGGAAACCGCCGAAGAACAGCCCCATCTTCAGCGCGTGCGGCAGGTGCAGTTTCTTCATCGTGGCGCCGCTGGCTATGGCCACGGCGAAGGCGTCCATCGAGAGGGCGAGCGAGAGGAGCAGGACTTCGAAGATCTTCATACGACGATTATACAAATAGCGGCGGGAGCGCTTGAAGGGGGGCGCGGCATTTAATATATTAACCTTATGAACCCATTGAGCCTTATTAGACAATTCATACAGGGCCTGATGAACGACACGGCCCCGAACCAGATCGGCGGCGGCATAATGCTCGGCGTGCTTATCGGCCTTATGCCCAAGGCCACGCTGACGGCGCAGCTGCTGATAGTGCTGCTGATGGCGCTGCGCGTCAACATACCCATGGGCCTGCTTGCCGCCATAGCGGTCAGCCTGCTGAACCCGCTCTTCGACAAGGTGACGGACCCCATAGGCTACGCGCTGCTCACCGCCGAGGGCCTGCGCCCGCTGTGGACGAAGATGTACAACATGCCGCTGGTGCCGTGGACCGGCTTCAACAACACCGTGGTGCCCGGCGGCATAGTACTGTGGGCCGCGCTCGCGGCGCCCATCTATTTCGCCGGCCGCCGCGTCGGCGCCTTCTACAACGAGAAGTTCCGCGACCGCGTGATGAACTCGAAGATAGTGAAGGGCATGAAGGCCTCGTGGCTGCTGGACTGGTACTTCAAGGGGGCCAACTGATATGCGCTGGTCATACATAGCTCCCCGCCTGGGACTGCTGGTCATACTGTGGGCCTTCTTCTTCTTCGCCTTCGACCCGCTGCTCAAATGGGGCCTGGTGAAGGGCATAGAGAAGGGCGCCGGCGCGAAGGCCGAGATAGCGTCGCTGCATACCACCTTCCTGCACCCGTCGCTCAAGATAACCGGGCTCGCCGTGGCCGACTCCAAGGAGGAGTACAGGAACCTCCTGGAGTTCTCCGAACTCTCGTTCTCCGCCGAGGGCGCGCCGCTGCTGGAGAAGAAGCTGGTGGTGGACGAGGCCGCGCTGAAGGGCCTGAAGTTCGGCACCGCGAGGAAGACCTCCGGCAGGCTGCCTTTCGTGAAGGAAGAACCGTCGCCGATGGTGGACGCGATGGTGGCCGAATCCAAGGGCTTCGCGCTGGACCGCGTGGCCGACGTGAAGGGGGACTTCGCGGCCGACTACAAGGTGGACCCCGCCGAACTCGAGTCGGTAAAGCTCGCCAAGGAACTGGAGGCGAAGTACGACAAGGATTACAAGGACATAGCCGACCGGGTCGACCCGAAGAAGTACCAGGCCGCGCTCGACGAGCTGAAGGCCCGCTACGAGAAAGCGAAGGACGAGAAGAACTTCGCGAAGCAGGCCAAGGACTACGCCGAGATAGCCAAGGAAGTTAAGAAGGTCACCGACCAGTTCAAAAAGGACAAGGCCGAGGCCCAGGCCGCCATAGCCGCGGCGAAGGACGCCTTCAAGGCCGTCGACGAGGCCAGGAAGAAGGACACCGCGAACGTGATGTCGAAGATGAAGCTGCCCTCTCTGGACAAGGCGAGCCTCGCCCGCATGCTGGCCGGCCCGGCCATAGCCGAGCGCACGGCTCAGGGCATGAAGTGGGCCGCCATGGCCCGCAAGTACATGCCCGACAACAACAAGGGCGTGCTGAAGAACGAGGCGAAGCGCGGCCGCGAGGTGCACTTCCCGAAGGAACACAGCTACCCGACGGTGCTGGTGCGCCGCGTGTACGTCTCCGGCGAGCTGGGCGCCGAGGACCCGCTGGACTATTCCGGTTCCATCGAGGGCCTCACGACGCAGCCTTCGGTGTACGGCAGGCCCACCACCGCCGAGGTGAAGGGCGCCAAGGGCGCGCGCAGGCTGGACTTCCGCTGCTCGGTGGACGCCACCGGCGCGGAAATAAAAACGGATTCCTCTCTCCTGTATTCCGGTATCCCGGTCAAACAGATGAGCTTCGGCTCCGCCTCCTCGCTGCTTGTGAACGTGACCGGGGCCGCCGCCGCCTTCGACGGAAAACTGAAGACCGCCGGCGCGGCGCTGGACGGCAAGGCCACGGTGAAGCTGACCGGCGCGGCCTTCAAGGCCGACGCCTCGAAGATAAAGATGGAGCAGCTGCGCACCGCGGTGGAGTCCTCTTTCGCCGGGCTGAACTCGGCCGTCATTGAGGCAGGCATAGCCGGCACGGTGAAGGACCCGAAACTCTCGGTGGACACCGACCTGGCCGCGGCCCTCTCCAAGGCCTTCAGCGGCGCGCTGGGCGCCGAGGTAAAGAAGGCGCAGGAAGAGGCGCAGAAGAAGATAGACGAGGCGCTCAAACCCTACCGCGCCAAGCTGGACTCGCTGGCCTCGGCCAAGCAGGCCGAGCTGGAGGGGAAACTGAAGGACGCGGAGGGGAAGGTGAGCGGCCAGGGCGAGAGCCTGCTGAAAGGCCTGACGCCGGCCAAACTGAAGCTGCCCAAGATAAAGTTCTGACGAGAGCCGGTTATATATAGGAAGGGCCCGCCTCAAACGGGCCCTTCAGTTTTCTCCGGCGGCGGCGGATAATAGGAGGATGGCGCCCGCCCGGTTATCTTACTATAGGCCCGAAATAGGCCTTGACATTCTCAGCCTCTATCGGTATACTATTATCGATATAAGTTTATCGATTGGAGGCTAACGTGGAAAACCTGCCCATAGACCCGGCCGCCGGCGGCGAAGAACGCGCTCCCATAGCGGAACCCACCCTGCGCCGGCTGCCCGTATACCACAACTACCTTAAGAACCTCGACTCCTCGAAGACCCACGCCATATCCTGCACGCAGATAGCCCAGGACCTGCACCTGACCCCCATACAGGTCAGGAAGGACCTTGCCTGCACCGGGATAGTGGGGAAACCCAAGACCGGCTACGACACACAAGCCCTGCGCCTCGCGATAGAGGATTTCCTCGGCTGGAACAACCCCAACGACGCGCTGCTGTTCGGCGCCGGCCACCTGGGCCTGGCGCTGCTCTCCTACGACGGCTTCGCGAGCTACGGCCTGGACATCGTGGCCGCGGTGGACGCCGACCCGGCGAAGCAGGGCGCCGGCCCGCGCGACAAGAAGATACTGCCGCTCGAGAAGGCGGCCGGCCTGATACGCCGCATGCACATCAAGATCGCCATCATAGCCGTGCCGGAGGCCGCCGCGCAGTCCATTGCCGACCTGTGCGTGAGCTGCGGCATAAAGGCCATCTGGAACTTCGCGCCGGCCAAGATCACGGTGCCGGCCGACGTGACCGTGCAGCACGAGAACCTGGCCTCCTCGCTGGCCGTGCTGTCGAAGAAACTGAGCCTGCGCGGCGAATAGATCCTAACATCACCCCCACGGAGAGGATATGCCCGACAAAAAAATAAGGAAGTTCGAGAAAGTCTGCGAGATACTTGATAAGAACGGCCGCGACCCGGCCCGCCTGATCCCGATACTGCAGGCGGTGCAGGAGGAGTACCGCTACCTGCCGCAGGAGATCATGACCTATATAGCCACGTCGGTGGGCGTCTCGCCCGCCCGCGTCTACGGCGTCTCGACGTTCTATTCGCATTTCGCGCTGGTGCCCAAGGGCAAGTACGTGATCCGCATCTGCGACGGCACGGCCTGCCACGTCAAGAAATCCACCGGCCTGCTGGATGCGCTGCGTTCCAGGCTGTCACTGAGCGAGACCAAGCCCACCACCGACGACATGCTGTTCACGGTGGAGACCGTCTCGTGCCTGGGCGCCTGCGGCCTGGCCCCCGTGCTAGTCGTCAACGACGAGGTGCACGGACAGATGACCCCCGAGAAGACCATCGCCCTGCTCGATTCGATCATAGCCAAGGAGAAAGAAAATGTCCGCTAAAGATAACAAGTCAGACCTCGCGGCGAGGGCCGCCTCCTATAAGGCCCGTTCCGCGGGCATCAAGCGCCGCGTCGTCATCTGCGCCGGCACCGGCTGCGTGGCCAACGGCTCGCTGAAGGTATCCGCCGAGTTCGAGAAGGAATGCGCCGCGGCCGGCCTCGACGTGACGGTGGAGCTCAAGCCCGAGAGCAAGGGCGTCTTCGTCTCGCACAGCGGCTGCCAGGGCTTCTGCCAGATGGGCCCGCTGGTGACGGTGCTCCCCGACGACATCATGTACACCAAGGTGAAGCCGGAGGACGTGGCCGAGATAGTAAAGGAGACGCTCGCCGCGAACCGCGTGGTGGAGCGCCTGCTCTACGTGAACCCGGCCGACGGCAAGCATTGCCGCGGCGCGGGGGATATCCCCTTCTACAAGAAACAGCACCGCTTCGTCCTCAAGGAATGCGGCCTGATAGACCCCGAGAACATCGACGAGTATATCTCGCGCGGCGGCTACGAGGCCGCGCGCAAGGCTTTCCTGGAGATGACCCCCGCCGGGATCTGCGCCGACATCCTGAAGAGCGGCCTGCGCGGCCGCGGCGGCGGCGGCTTTCCGTCGGGCCGCAAGTGGGAGCTGACCCGCGTGCAGCCCGGTCCCAAGAAGTACGTGATCTGCAACGGCGACGAGGGCGACCCGGGCGCCTTCATGGACCGCTCCGTGATGGAAGGCAACCCGCACAGCGTCATAGAGGGCATGCTGATAACCGCCCGCGCGATAGGCGCCGACGAGGGCTACGTCTACGTGCGCACCGAGTACCCGCTCGCCGTGAAGCGCATGCGCATCGCCATAGCCGACGCCGAGAAGGCCGGCGTGCTGGGCAAGGGCGTCTTCGGCACCGGCCACGACTTCACGCTGCACGTGATGGAAGGCGCCGGCGCCTTCGTCTGCGGCGAGGAGACCGCGCTGATGGCCTCCATAGAAGGCCGCCGCGGCATGCCGAACCCCAAGCCCCCGTTCCCGGCCCAGAGCGGCCTGTGGGGGAAACCCACCGTCATCAATAACGTCGAGACGCTGGCCACCGTGCCGCTGATCCTGGCGATGGGCGCCGAGGCCTACGCGAAGACCGGCAGCAAGGGCTCCACCGGCACCAAGAACTTCGCGCTGACGGGCCACGTGGCGAACACCGGCCTCATCGAGGTGCCTTTCGGCACCACGCTGCGCGAGATAGTTTTCGACATAGCCGGCGGCGTGACCGCCGACGGCGGCAAGATCTGGAACGAGGGCTTCAAGGCCGTGCAGATCGGCGGCCCTTCGGGCGGCTGCCTGACGGCGGAGCACCTGGACCTGCCCATGGACTTCGACTCGCTGAAGAGCATAGGCGCGATGGTCGGTTCCGGCGGCCTCGTCGTGATGAACAAGAACACCTGCATGGTGGGCATAGCCCGCTATTTCATGCAGTTCACGCAGAACGAGTCGTGCGGCAAATGCGTGCTGTGCCGCGAGGGCACGAGGCAGATGCTCGCGCTCCTCGACGACATCATGGAGGGCCGCGCGACGAAGGACACCATACCGCTCTTGAAGAAGCTCGCGCTCGCGGTGCAGAAGGGCTCGCTGTGCGGCCTCGGCAAGACCGCGCCCAACCCCGTGCTCTCCACGCTGCGCTACTTCCCGGAGGAGTACGCCGCCCACGTCGAGCACAAGCACTGCCCGGCCGGACGCTGCAAGGCGCTGGCCAAGTACGAGATCGTGCCTGAGCTCTGCAAGGGCTGCACGCTCTGCTCCAGGAAATGCCCCGTCGGGGCCATTTCCGGCGAGCCCCGCAAGGCGCACAAGATAGACGGCGCGAAGTGCATAAAGTGCGGCGCCTGCGCCGAGGCCTGCAAGTTCAAAGCTATAAAAGGCGGTAAATAAAAATGAAGACCAGCCATCTTAAAGTCGACGGAAAGACCGTAAAGATAGAAGGCGAGCGCAACCTGCTCGAGGTGATACGCAAGGCCAAGATAGAGCTGCCGACGTTCTGCTACCACTCGGAGCTCAGCGTGTACGGCGCCTGCCGCCTGTGCATGGTGGACGTAGCCGGCCGCGGCATACAGCCCGCCTGCTCCACGCCGCCCGAGGACGGCATGGTGGTGAACACCTCCACCGAGGAGATACGCGAGATGCGCAAGATCGTGGTGGAGCTGCTGCTCGCCAGCCACGAGCACGGCTGCCCCACCTGCGCGAAGAGCACCACCTGCCAGCTGCAGAGCCTCGCCAAGCGCCTCGGCATAAAGGAAGTGCGCTTCAAGGCCAGGAGCCCCGAGGTGCCCAAGGACGAATCGACGCTGTCCTTGTCCCGCGACCCCAACAAGTGCGTGCTGTGCGGCGACTGCGTGCGCATGTGCCACGAGGTGCAGGGCATAGGCGCCATAGACTTCGCCCACCGCGGCGTGAAGGCTACCGTGATGCCCGCCTACGGCAAGGACCTCGCCGAGGTGGACTGCGTGAACTGCGGCCAGTGCGCCCGCGTGTGCCCCACCGGCGCCATCACCCCGAAATCCGAGGTGGAGGACGTGTGGAAGGCCCTGGACGACAAGAAGAAGACAGTGATCGTGCAGATAGCGCCTGCCGTGCGCGTGGCTATAGGCGAGATGTTCGGCCTGGAGCCGGGCACTACCTCCACCGGCCAGATCGTGGGCGCGCTGCGCGCGATGGGCTTCTCCAAGGTCTTCGACACCTCTTTTACCGCGGACCTCACCGTGGTCGAGGAGGCCGAGGAGTTCCTGGAGCGTTTCACGAAGGGGGAGAAGCTGCCCCAGTTCACGTCGTGCTGCCCCGGCTGGGTGACCTACGCCGAGCAGTACCACCCCGACCTGCTGGGCAACCTCTCCACCTGCCGCTCGCCGCAGCAGATGTTCGGCTCGCTCGCCAAGGACATCCTCTGCGAGGAGCTCAAGCTGAAGCGCGAGGACCTCGTCGTCGTGTCCATCATGCCCTGCACCGCCAAGAAGTTCGAGGCGCACAGGGAGGAGTTCGCGCATGACGGCGCCCGCGACGTGGACCACGTGATAACCACGCAGGAGCTCGCCCGCATGATAGAGGAGCGCGGCCTGCAGTTCCGCGGCATAGAGCCCGAGTCGTTCGACCTGCCGTTCGGCTTCAAGACCGGCGCCGGCGTGATATTCGGCAACTCCGGCGGCGTCAGCGAGGCGGTGCTGCGCTACGCCGGCGAGAAGCTGGGCATCACCGGGGCCCGCACCGCCGAGTTCATGGCCGTGCGCGGCGAGGAAGGCGTGCGCGAGGTCACCGTGAAGGCCGGCGACAAGACGCTGCGCCTCGCGATAGTCAGCGGCCTCGCCAACGCCAAGCGCCTGATCGAGAAGGCCCGGAAGGGCGAGGCGGGCTACGACCTGATAGAGGTGATGGCCTGCCCCGGCGGCTGCATCGGCGGCGGC
>ERZ1645187.1175-NODE-1175-length-24484-cov-37.486103_pt1 | contig 24484 bp, 25 predicted proteins | sample MGYA00575352_ERZ1645187 | MGnify/ENA primary metagenome ERZ1645187 (study PRJEB40837, sample SAMN11349314) | freshwater sediment metagenome | isolation source: river sediment | host: Sediment | place: India: Wazaribad , New Delhi | collected 2017-02-21 ...
AGGTGGCCGAGGCCGACGGGACCCTGCGCCCGGGCTGCACCATCCTGGAGCCCACCAGCGGCAACACCGGCATCTCGCTGGCGATGGCGGCCAAGCTCAAGGGCTACCGGATCGTCTGCGTGATGCCGGAGAACACCTCCGAGGAGCGCCGGCAGCTGCTGCGCATGTGGGGGGCGGAGATCGTCTCTTCGCCCGCCGCCGGCGGCTCGAACGAGGCGGTCCGGGTGGCGAAGGCGCTGGCCGCCGAGCACCCGGACTGGGTGATGCTCTACCAGTACGGCAACGCCGCCAACGCCCTGGCGCACGAGCAGGGCACCGGCCCCGAGCTGCTGGCCGACCTGCCCGAGATCACCCACTTCGTGGCGGGCCTGGGCACCACCGGCACCCTGATGGGCGTCTCCCGGTTCTTCCGTAGCGCCAAGCCGGACGTGCGGATCGTGGCCGCCGAGCCGCGGTACGGCGAGTTGGTCTACGGGCTGCGCAACCTCGACGAGGGCTTCGTGCCGGAGCTGTACGACGCCTCGCTGATCGACTCCCGGTTCAGCGTCGGTCCCCGCGACGCCGTACGCCGGGTGCGCGACCTGCTCGAGCTGGAGGGGATCTTCGCCGGCATCTCCACCGGCGCGATCCTGCACGCCGCGCTCGGGCAGGCGGCCCAGGCGATCCGGGCCGGGGTGTCTGCCGACATCGCGTTCGTGGTGGCCGACGGGGGCTGGAAGTACCTGTCCACCGGCGCCTACGAGGGCACCGTCGACGACGCCGAGGGTCGCCTCGAGGGGCAGCTCTGGGCCTGAGCCCGGGCTCGGCGGTCCGGGCTTGCGAGTCCGGGCTCGCGGCCGGCCGCGCCAGGCTAGGTTGAGCGCCATGACGCTCCATCGGGCGCTGGCCCGGGCCATGGCCGGGCTCCTGGCCGCCGCGCTGATCCTGCCGTCGGGACTCACGGCGACCGCCCACGCCGACCCCACGACGACACCCACACCCACACCGACACCTGCGCCGACGCCGACGCCGGAGCCCACGCCCGTCACCGAGCTGGTGAACAAGCGGCTCCCCGAGGTGCGCGGCGACGCCCGCTGGACCCAGACCCTGCGGGCCAACCCCGGCCGGTGGGAGCAGCGACCGGAGAAGGTCCGCTACCAGTGGCTGCGCTTCGGCGACCCGATCAAGGGGGCGACGGGCCGCACCTACCGGGTCCAGCCCGAGGACGTCGGCACCAGGCTGCGGGTGGAGCTGCGGGTCAAGGTCACCGGGCTGCCGTGGGCCCAGGCCCGCTCCGAGCCGACCGAGCGGGTGCGCTACCGGGTGCCGGTGCGTCGGGTGGTGACCTACCACGTCGAGACCCGGGGCCGGATCGTGGCCGACGTCGGCGTCTTCGCGGCGCTGGCCCAGGAGACCTACGAGGACCCGCGCGGGTGGCGCAACGGCGGGGTCGAGTTCCGCCGGGTGCGCTCGGGCGGCAGCTTCACCCTGGTGCTCGCCGAGGCCTCCTGGGTGCCGCGGTTCTCGTCGGCCTGCAGCAGCACCTGGAGCTGCCGGGTCGGCCGCTACGTCGTCATCAACCAGACCAGGTGGCTGCACGCCTCACCGGCGTGGAACGCCGCCGGCCGGGCCCTGCGCGACTACCGGCACATGGTGGTCAACCACGAGACCGGTCACTGGCTGGGTCGCGGGCACCGCGGGTGCCCGCGGGTCGGCGCCCCGGCGCCGGGGATGATGCAGCAGTCCAAGGGCCGCAACGGCTGCACGTTCAACCCGTGGCCGACCGGGCCGGAGCTGTAGCCGTCACCTCGAGGTCCTGGGCGGCGTCGTGCTCGCTGCCGGGCACCGCGGGCAGCCCCAGCAGGTCCAGGGCGAGGTTGGCCACCGCGCCGTTGCGGATCGGCTGCCGAGCCGCGGCGTACGACAGCTGGTCGCGGCCCGGGTCGGCGTACGCCGGGTTGAGCGAGTAGAGGTCGACCCCGGCGGGGACGCCGGGTCCCCGGACCAGGAACGGGATCCGGTAGTTGACCCGCCGGGTCGCCACGCCGTGCTCCTTGCCCAGGCCGCCGTGGTCCGCGGTCACGACCAGGGTCAGGCCGGCCGCCAGCTCGGGGTTCGCGTCGATCGCGGCCAGCACCTGGCCCAGCAGCGTGTCGACCTTGCGGACCGCCGCCAGGTAGCGGGGGCCCATGAAGCCGTACTCGTGCCCCATCACGTCCGGCTCGGACAGGTGCAGCATCCGGAAGTCGCGCGGCGTGCTCAGGTCGCCGATCAGCGCCTTGACCAGCTTGGTGTTGTTCTCCTGGATGCGCACCCGGTCCAGGGACAGCGGCCAGGAGCGCTGCCACAGCGAGAACTTCGTCTTGCTCGCGAACAGGGCGCTGCTGCCGCCGGCGCCGTTCACCACGGTGAAGACCGAGCCGACCGGGTGGCCGGCGGCGGCCTGCACGGTGGCGGGCCGCTTGCGGTCGTCGTTCCAGGTCACGCCGTGGCCGCCCGCGCTGGCATTCACCCGGCGCCCCGTCACCATCCCGGTGTGGTTGGGCAGGGTGAGCGTCAGCTCGACCTGGGTGCGGGCGTTCATCGTGGTGGCGCCCTCGGCGATCAGGCGATGGAAGGTGGGCGCTCCCGTGGGGCCGAGCTTGCTCAGGGCGCTCGGGTTGAACCCGTCGACCGAGACCACCAAGACCGACCCCGCGAGCGGCTCGGCGCTCGTCCGGTCCACCTGCTGGGCCACCGGCTGCGTCATCGTTTGGGCCGCCCCGGTCGCCGCGCCCAGCGGCGTCGCGAGCACCGCCGAGGTCGCCAGCGCGGCCGCCGCTCCAATGGCGGCGAGTCGGCGGCGGGCGGGTGCGGTCTGGTGGAGCGGGGAGGTCACCGCACGAGGGTAGTCGAGGGGGCGTCAGCGCGGTTGTGACACACGCGATCCGTGATGTACGTCGCGCGTCACTGTGCGAGCGGACTCGACGCTCTAGCCTTGTTCTTCGTGCCCCCTGACTCGACCCGACCCCTCGTCACGGACGTCGAGGCACCCATCGGGATCTTCGACTCCGGCTTCGGCGGGCTGACGGTCGCCCGCTCGGTGATCGACCAGCTGCCGCACGAGTCGATCGTCTACCTGGGCGACACGGCCCGACAGCCCTACGGCACGAAGTCGATCGCCGAGGTGCGCGAGTACGCCCTGGAGTGCCTGGACCACCTGGTCGCGCTGGGGGTCAAGGCCCTGGTCATCGCCTGCAACTCCGCCAGCGCCGCCATGCTGCGCGACGCGCGCGAGCGCTACGACGTGCCCGTGGTCGAGGTGATCTACCCGGCGACCCGGCGGGCGGTGGCGGCCAGCCGGACCGGTCGGATCGGGGTGATCTGCACCCAGGCCACCGCCGACTCGATGGCGTACGCCGACGCGTTCGCCGCGGCGCCGCACGTGGAGCTGCACACCCAGGCCTGCCCGCGGTTCGTCGACTTCGTCGAGTCCGGGATCACCGGCGGCCCCGAGCTGCTCTCGGCGGCGCACGGCTACCTGGACCCGCTGGTCTCCGAGGGCGTGGACACGCTGATCCTGGGGTGCACCCACTACCCGCTGCTGACCGGGGTCATCTCGTACGTGATGGGCGGCCAGGTGACTCTGGTCAGCTCGGCGGAGGAGTGCGCCAAGGACCTGTACCGGATGCTGGCCAGCCACGAGCTGATGCGCGACGGCGGCGAGGCGGCGTACCGCTTCCTGACCACCGGTACCGCGTCGGAGTTCGAGACCATCGGCCGCCGGTTCCTCGGCCCCGAGCTGGGCGTCGCCCACCAGTTCGCCGGGGGGATGGCATGAGGCTGACCGTCGTGGGGTGCTCCGGGTCCTATCCCGGCCCCTACTCGCCGTCCAGCTGCTACCTGCTCGAGGCCCACGAACCGGATCCACAGCACCCGGGCGCACCCGAGGGCCGGACCTGGCGGATCCTGCTGGACCTGGGCAACGGCGCCCTCGGCGCCCTGCATCGGTACGCCGACCCGCTGACCATCGACGCCGTCTTCCTCAGCCACCTGCACGCCGACCACTGCCTGGACCTGTGCGGCTACCACGTGCTGCGCAAGTACCACCCGCTCGGGCCGGCCCCCCGGATCCCGGTGTGGGGGCCGCGCGGCACGGCCGCCCGGATGGCGCGCGCCTACGACGTCGCCATCGTCCCCGGCCTGAGCGGCGAGTTCGACTTCATGACCTGGCAGCCGCCGACGCCGGTGCGCCTGGGCCCCTTCCAGGTGGAGGCGATCCCGGTCACCCACCCGGTGGTCGCGTATGCCCTCCGGGTCACCTGCGAGGGGGCGGTGCTCGCCTACAGCGGGGACAGCGGACCGTGCGAGGGGCTGGTCACCGCGGCCCGCGACGCCGACCTCTTCCTCGGCGAGGCCTCCTTCCAGGAGGGGGGCCAGAACCCGCCCGACCTGCACCTGACCGGCCGAGACGTCGGGGAGATCGCGACCCAGGCCGGCGTCGGTCGGGTGGTGTTGACCCACATTCCGCCCTGGCACGACCCGCAGGTCTCGCTGACCGAGGCCCGGGGCAGCTTCGCCGGTCAGGTCCACCTGGCGCGGGCCGGCGACGTCTACGAGGTCGGCGCCCGCTAGCAGCGCCCGAGCGCGGCGCCCGGGTGTCGGCGTACCGGAGGTTGGGCGCGTACGGCAGGGTTGCCCCCATGATCTCTGTCCAAGGCCTGACCAAGTCGTACAGCGGGTTCCTCGCCGTCGACGACGTGACCTTCACCTGCGAACCCGGCCGGGTCACCGGGTTCCTCGGCCCCAACGGCGCGGGCAAGACCACCACGATGCGCGTCATGGTGGGGCTGACCCCGGCGACCAGAGGCACCACCACGATCGGCGGGCACCAGTACCAGGCGATCCCCAACCCGGGCCGACACGTCGGCGTCCTGCTGGATGCCTCGGCGCAGCACGCGGGCCGCACGGGTCGCGAGGTGCTGCACCTGGGCGCCAAGGTGATGGGGCTGCCGGACAGCAGGGTCGACGAGATGCTCGAGTTGGTCAGTCTCAGCCAGGAGGAGGCCAAGCGCCGGATCCGCAACTACTCCCTGGGCATGCGCCAGCGCCTCGGCATCGCGCACGCGCTGCTGGGCGACCCGCAGGTGCTGATCCTGGACGAGCCCGCCAACGGCCTGGACCCGGCCGGCATCCGCTGGATGCGCGGCCTGCTCAAGGGGTACGCCGAGCAGGGCGGCACCGTGCTGCTCTCCAGCCACCTGCTCAACGAGGTGGAGCTGATCGCCGACGAGATGATCCTGATCGGCCACGGCAAGATCGTCGCCCGGGGCGACAAGAAGACGCTGCTGGCCGACGCCGGCGGCACCGGCACCCACGTCACCTCGCTCGACAACGCGGCGCTGCGGGCCGCCCTGACGGCCCAGGGCATGACGGTCGCGGTGGCCGGCGACGGCTTCCGGGTCGAGGCTCCGCCGGTCGAGGTGGGCAAGGTCGCCGCCGCGCACCAGATCGTGCTGGCCGACCTGCGACCAGCCGACGGTGGCCTGGAGAACCTGTTCCTCGAGCTCACCTCCCAGACCCAGCGCGACCAGTTCAACGAAGGGGCGACGGCATGACGAGCACCGCAGCAACCAACTCAGCAGGCGGGGCCGGCGTACCGATGCAGCCCGCGCCGGGCGGCAGCCACGCCCGCTTCGACGTCGCCGGCACCCCGCGCATCACCTTCGGCCGGCTGGTCGCGGTGGAGTGGCGCAAGATGCTCGACACTCGTGCCGGCTTCTGGCTGCTGCTGCTGACCGGCGTACTGCTGCTGATCGCGGTCGGCCTGACCCTGCTGGTGGTCGGCCTCAACGACTTCGAGATCAGCGCCAACGACGTCTCGCAGATCCTCACCATCCCGCTGTCGCTGCTGCTGCCGGTCTTCCCGATCACCTCGGTGACCAGCGAGTGGAGCCAGCGCTCCGGGCTGGTCACCTTCACGCTGGAGCCGCACCGGCTGCGAGTGCTGCTGGCCAAACTGACCGCCGTGGTGCTGCTGGCCCTGAGCACCATCGTGATCGCGATCGCGCTCGGGGCGCTGACCACGGTGATTGCGGCCAACATCACCGGCAACGACGTGCGCTGGGAGCTGGAGGGTCGCACCCTGGGCCTGCTGGTGCTCAGCCAGCTGCTGTACTTCGGGATGGCGTTCGCGCTGGCCACCCTGCTGCTCTACACCCCGGCCTCGATCGCCGTCTTCTACGTGGTCGCGCTGCTGCTGCCGTTCATGGTCTATTCCGTGCTCTACGGCTTCTTCGAGTGGGCCCGCGATCTGATCCCGTGGATCGACCTGCAGTTCGCCTTCGCGCCGTTCCTCGACTCGACGCAGAACGTCGGGGCCAAGGAGATCGGGCAGTTGTCCAGCGCGATCTTCCTCTGGATCGTGCTGCCCGGGGTGCTGGGGATGCGCCGGGTGCTGCGCGCCGAGCCGAAGTAGCAACCCCCGTTTGCGTCATACGGACGGAGCCTTAGACGGCTCCGCCCGGATGACGCATCCGAGGCCGTGGCACGGCGTCATAGGGTTCGGGCCATGACCTCGACCTCCGATCCGAGCCAGGCCACCCCCGCAAGCACCCGAGTCGACGGCCGCGCCGACGACGAACTGCGTCCGATCCGCTTCACCCGAGGCTGGCTGGACCACCCGGCCGGGTCGGTGCTGGTGGAGTTCGGCGGCACCCGGGTGCTGTGCGCGGCCTCGGCCTCCGAGGGGGTGCCGCGTTGGCGCAAGGGCTCGGGGCTGGGCTGGGTCACCGCCGAGTACGCGATGCTGCCGGCCGCGACCAACACCCGCAGCGACCGCGAGTCGGTCAAGGGCCGGATCGGCGGTCGTACGCACGAGATCTCCCGGCTGATCGGCCGCTCGCTGCGCGCGGTGATCGACTACCGGGAGCTGGGGGAGAACACCATCCAGCTCGACTGCGACGTGCTGCAGGCCGACGGCGGCACCCGGACCGCGGCGATCACCGGGGCGTACGTCGCGCTGGCCGACGCGGTGGCGCACCTGCGCGCCACCGGCGCGCTGACCGGTGAGCCGCTGACCGGGTCGGTGGCCGCGGTCAGCGTCGGCATCGTGGACGGGCTCCCGCGCCTGGACCTGCCCTACACCGAGGACGTGCGCGCCGAGACCGACATGAACGTCGTGATGACCGGGGCGGGCAGCTTCGTCGAGGTGCAGGGCACCGCCGAGGGGGCTGCGTTCGACCGCGCCGAGCTGGACGCGCTGCTGGCGCTGGCGGAGAAGGGCTGCGCCGACCTGACCCTCCTGCAGCACGAGGCGCTGGCCGTGCCGCTGACCCGCGCCGAGGCCAGCGGTGCCTGAGGTCTTCCTCGCCTCCCGCAACGCCAAGAAGCTGGCCGAGATGCAGCGCATCCTGGCCGAGCAGATCCCCGGCATCGTGGTGCTGGGCCTGGACGACGTGGCGCACTACGAGGAGCCGGTGGAGGACCAGCCCACCTTCGAGGGCAACGCGCTGCTGAAGGCGCGCGCCGCGGTCCGCGAGACCGGGCTGCCCTCGATCGCCGACGACAGCGGCCTGTGCGTCGACGCGCTCAACCAGATGCCCGGCGTGCTGTCGGCCCGCTGGTCGGGGCTGCCCAAGAGCGACGAGCGCAACAACGAGCTGCTGCTGGCCCAGCTGGCCGACGTGCCCGAGGAGCGCCGGGGCGCGCACTTCGCCTGCGCGGTCGCGCTGTGCCTGCCCGGCGGCGAGACCCATGTGGTGCACGGCCGGATGGACGGCCGGATCATCCGCGAGGTCCGCGGCGCCGGCGGGTTCGGGTACGACGTGGTCTTCGTCGCCGACGAGCACGCGGCCGAGAACCTCACCTCCGCGGAGCTGGACCCGGTCGAGAAGGACCGGATCTCGCACCGCGGCAAGGCGCTGCGGGCGCTGGCGCCGGTGGTGGCTCAGGCGTTGACGGGCTGAGCCGTCTCGGCGTGGATCCGCCGCGAGATCCACGAGCCCCACAGGGCCGCGAACAGGAACATGATCAGCGAGTAGACCGCCGCCGGCACGGAGATCTCGGTGTCGTCCAGCACGTCGACCGCGACGAAGATCGCCAGGGTCGAGTTGTGGACCCCGATCTCGAACGAGGAGGCGATCGGCTGGGCCCCGGAGACGCCGAGCGCCCGCGGCACGGCGTACCCGACGAGCAGGCTGGTCGCGCAGAACAGCGCCGCCACCAGGCCGATGTCGGCGACGTACTCGCCGACGTTCTCCCGCTGGTCGACGAGGATGCCGATCACCAGGATCGCGAGGATCGCCGCCGAGCCCAGCCGCACCGGCTTGTCCATCTTGGCCGCGAAGGCGGCGCTGCGGGCCCGCACCAGCATGCCCAGGGTCACCGGCAGCAGGATCAGCGCGAAGACCTTCACGATCTCGATCAGCGGCATCGTGACGTCGTCCTGCCGGTCGAAGTAGGCGATGGCCGCGCCGGTGATCAGCGGCAGCGTGAAGAGCGAGATGACCGAGTTGATGGCGGTCAGCGAGATGTTCAGCGCGACGTCGCCGCGGAAGAGGTGGCTGAACAGCGCCGCGGTGGTGCCGCCCGGTGAGGAGGCCAGCAGCATCATGCCGATGCCGAGCAGCGGCGGCAGGTCGAAGGCCAGCACCAGCCCGAAGGCCACCAGCGGCAGCAGCACCACCTGACAGGTCAGGGCAATCGTGACCGCCTTGGGATTGCGGGCCACCCGGCGGAAGTCGCCGGGGGTGAGGTCCAGCCCGAGGCCGAACATGATGATGCCCAGGGCGATCGGGAGACCGATGGTGGTCAGTGCTGAGTCCATCCCCGGAACGTAGTGACTCAGGGCTCTCTCGGGAAGGGGTGACCTGGCGGCCGGGCGCGCCTACCCTGGATCTGAGGAGGCGTCATGGCCGCATCCCAGCCCTCAGTCGAAGTCGAGCGGTGCCCCTTGCGCCCCGGGCGCGCGTGCTACCTGTGCCATCCGGGCGCCAGCGGCCCGCAGACCTGCGGCGTGGTCTACCTGGTGATGCACGACGAGGACCTGCGCGAGGAGCTGGAGGAGCGCTGGCGCGAGTGGCACGCCGAACACGATGAGCTGCCGCCGGACGAGGCGCCCTGCGGGCGGGCCGCTCGTGATGACGCCGCTCCCTAACGTCATCAGGGCTGCCGCCGATTGCCTCCGGCGGTAATGACGCCTCTTCGCAACGTCATCACGGCTGCGGCCGGTTGCCTTCGGCGGCGATGACGTTATCGGCGTACGGCGTACGGCGTACGGCGTGCGCGGCGCTGGCAGGCGCCGGCGTGCGCGTAAGGCCGCTGGTGCCGAAGGCGGGACTCGAACCCGCACACCCGAAGGCACAGGTACCTAAAACCTGCGTGTCTGCCAATTCCACCACTCCGGCTCTGGCCGAGGTGAGTCTACGGCTGGGGGCGGGTTCGACTGGGGCGTGCGGCAGAGTGGTGGTGTGCAGATCGCATCCACACCGCCCGCGGGCCTGCCGGTCGAGGTGCGCGGGCTCACCAAGTCGTTCGGGGAGGTCCGGGCGGTCACCGACCTGAGCTTCTCGGTCGCGCCCGGCCGGGTCACCGGCTTTCTGGGGCCCAACGGCTCCGGCAAGACCACGACGCTGCGGATGCTGCTGGGGCTGGTGCGGCCCGACGCGGGCACCGGCACGATCGGCGGTCGGGCGTACGCCGACCTGCCGCGGCCGGCGAGCGTGGTCGGCGCCGGCCTGGAGTCGGCGAGCTTCCACCCCGGCCGGAGCGCCCGCGGGCACCTGCGGGTGCTGGCGCCGCTGCTGGGCGTGCCCGACTCGCGCTGCGAGCAGGTGCTGGAGCAGGTGGGTCTGCTGGACGTGGCCGAGCGCCGGGTGGGCGGGTTCTCGATGGGCATGCGGCAGCGGTTGGCGCTGGCCGCCGCCCTGCTCGGCAACCCGGGGGTGCTGATCCTGGACGAGCCCACCAACGGCCTGGACCCCGCGGGCATCGTCTGGCTGCGCGACCTGCTGCGCTACCTGGCGCACGAGGGCCGCACGGTCCTGCTCTCCAGCCACGTGCTCGGCGAGGTGCAGGCGGTGGTGGACGACGTCGTGGTGATCAGCCGGGGCCGGCTGGTGCGGGCCTGCTCGCTGCCGGACCTGATCGCGCTGGCCCGGCACCGGGTGCTGGTGGACGGCCCCGACCAGGCCGGGCTGCGCGCCGTACTGGAGCGGCACGGGTGGTCGATCGAGGTGGAGGACGGGGTCCTCGCGGTGGAGCAGACCGGTGGCGCCGGCGCCCCCGCGATCGACAGCCGGGCGATCGGCGCCGCGCTGTTCGCGGCGGGGCTCGAGGTGCACCTGCTCCAGCCGCAGCAGGTCAGCCTGGAGGAGACCTTCCTCGCCCTGGTCGGCGGGCCGGACTCGGAGGTCGTGGCATGAGGGCGGCGCTGATCTCCGAGGCTCGCAAGCTGACCACCACCCAGCTGTGGTGGATCGTCTCGATCGTGATGGCCGCCTACATGGCGATGCTCGGGGCGATGCTGGCCTTCAGCTTCACCATCGACCCGGAGTCGATGCAGGGCGGGTCCTTAGGTTCCGGCTCGGGCTCGGAGACGCCGGCCCTGACCGCCCGGCAGGTCGCCGAGGCGGTGTACACCCTGGCGCCCACCCTGGGCTACGTCTTCCCCCTGGTGATGGGGGCGCTGGCGATGACGGGGGAGTACCGACACCGCACCATCACCGTCACCGTGCTGGCCGAGCCGCGGCGCTCGGTGGTGCTGGTCGCCAAGCTGGTGGTCCAGTTCGTCTTCGGGGCGGTGCTCGGGCTGCTGGGCACCGCGGGTGCGGTGCTCGGCGGCGCCGCCGTACTGATGGTGGTGGGGGAGCCCACCCTGCTCGGCGACTCCGGCATCTGGGCCAACATCGGCTGGTCCGTGGTCGCGCTGGCGCTGTGGGGGGTGATCGGTGTCGGGGTCGGCACTCTGGTGCCCAACCAGGTGGCCTCGGTGGTCGGCATCCTGGTCTTCACCCAGCTGGTCGAGCCGCTGCTGCGCCTGGGCCTGGCGGCGATCGAGGGCGCCGGCGAGATCGCCAAATACCTGCCGGGAGCCGCCGCCGAGGCGCTGGCCGGGGCGAGCCTCTACAGCGCCAGCGGGCTGGCCGAGCTCCTGGGCCGCTGGCAAGGCGGGCTGGTGCTGCTGGGCTACGCGCTGGCCCTGGCGCTGGCGGGTCGGCTCACCACGATGCGCCGCGACATCACCTGAGCGCGCCAGGTGCTTCTCTAGCAGCGACGAACAGCCACCACTGCGGCAGTTCGGCCCGTCAGCACCCGGAGCCCCGCGTAACCGCGATGGAACGAAGCCGAACTGCCGCAGTGGTGGTCGTGGCCGAGCACCCAGGCCAAGTGATCAGTGGAGTCCGAGGTCTCGGCGGAGCTTGGCCACGTGCCCGGTGGCCTTGACGTTGTACTGCGCGAGCTCGACCGTGCCCTGCTCGTCGAGCACGATGGTGGAGCGGATCACGCCCTGGACCACCTTGCCGTACAGCTTCTTCTCGCCGAACGCGCCGTACGCCGTCATCGTCTCCTTGGTCGGGTCCGAGAGCAGGGTGATCCGCAGCCCGTCCCGCTCGCGGAACTTGGCCAGCTTCGCCGGCTGGTCCGGGGAGATGCCCAGCACCGTGTAGCCGGCGGACTGCAGCGAGTCCAGCGAGTCGGTGAAGTCGCAGGCCTGCTTGGTGCAGCCCGGCGTCATCGCGGCGGGGTAGAAGTAGACGATCACCTTGCCGCCCCGCAGGTCGGCGAGCCGGACCTGCTCTCCGGCGTCGTTGGACAGCGTGAAGTCGGGTGCGGTGTCACCGGGCGACAGACGAGCCGCATCGGGCTGGGACGAGGTCACGGCCGAGGCCTCCTTGTTGCGAATGGTTTGCAATAACGTACGCTGGCTCTCATGCACGTTCCCGACGGGTTCTTCGACGCCCCCACCTCGCTGGCCACCGGCGCGGTGGCCGTGGCCGGGGTCGCGCTGGCCCTGCGGGGAGCCCGCCGCGAACTCGACGACCGTACCGCCCCGATGGCCGGCCTGGTCGCCACGTTCGTCTTCGCCGGGCAGATGATGAACTTCCCGGTCGGCGCTGGCACCAGCGGCCACCTGATCGGCGGGGCCCTGGCGGCCGTCCTGGCCGGCCCGTGGACCGCGGTCCTGGCGCTGAGCGTGGTGCTCGGCGTCCAGAGCCTGCTGCTGGCCGACGGCGGGGTCACGGCGCTCGGCACCAACATCACCCTGATGGGGCTGGTCGGCGTCGGCACCTCCTGGGCGGTCTTCGTGCTGCTGCGCAGGCTGCTGCCCGCCCGGCTGGGCGTGGTCGCGCCGGCGGCGGGGGTCGCCGCCTTCGTCAGCGTCCCGACCACCGCCGCGGTCTTCGCCCTGCTCTTCGCGGTCGGCGGCACGGCACCGGTGGAGACCTGGACCGTGCTGACCGCGATGGTGGGCTGGCACCTGGTGATCGGCCTGGGCGAGGCCCTCATCACCGGCCTCGTGGTGGCCAGCGTCGTCGCGGTGCGCCCCGACCTGGTCTATGGCGCCCGGCCGCTGCTGGCGCAGCGACCCCTGGAGATCCGGGAGGTGGCCGCGTGAGGCAGCGCACCTTCCTGCTGGCCGGGCTGCTCGTGGCGCTCCTGATCGCCGGCGTGGGCAGCTACTACGCCAGCAGCCACCCCGACGGCCTGGAGTACGTCGCCGAGCGGACCGGCTTCCTCGACCAGGCCGACGAGCACCCGGCCGCCGACAGCCCGCTGGCCGACTACCAGACCAAGGGCGTCGACAACGCCCGGCTCAGCGGCGGGCTGGCCGGCGTACTCGGCTCGCTCCTGGTGCTGGCGCTGGCCGGCGGCGGGTTCTGGCTGCTGCGTCGCCGCGGCCCGGCCTGAGGTGGGCGCCGGTCACGGGCACCTGCTGCACTACCACGGGCACAGCCCGGTGCACCGGTGCCCGGCGCACCTGAAGGTGCTCGCCCTGGTGGGGTTCATGCTGCTGGTGGTGGCCACGCCCCGGGAGTGGTACGGCGCGTTCGCGGCGTACCTGCTGGTGCTCGGCGGGGTGATCGCGGTGGCCCAGGTGCCGCCCGGCTACCTGGGCAGGCGGATGGTCGTCGAGGTGCCGTTCGTGCTCTTCGCGCTGCTGGTGCCGTTCGTGGCCACCGGCCCCCGGGTCGACCTGCCCGGCCTCGCGTGGCTGGGCGTGACGGTCTCCCAGCCGGGGCTGATCGCCGCCTGGGGGCTGCTGGTCAAGGGCACCCTCGGCGTGCTGGCCTCGCTGACCCTGGCCGCCACCACCGAGCCCGACGACCTGCTGCGCGGGCTGGAGCGACTGCGGCTGCCGGACCTGCTCGTGCAGATCATGGGCTTCATGATCCGCTACCTCAGCGTCGTGACCTCCGAGCTGGGCCGGATGCTGACCGCGATGCGCTCGCGCGGGGCCGACCCGCGCTCCCCGCGACACTGGCCGTCCCTGGCCCGCGCCCTGGGCGCGCTCTTCATCCGCTCCTACGAGCGCGGCGAGCGGGTGCACCTGGCGATGCTCTCGCGCGGCTACACGGGCAGGCTGCCCCGATGAGTAGGCACAGATGAGTACGCCGGTCCTCGACGTCCGCGGCCTGGCGTACGCCTACCCCGACGGCCACCAGGCCCTGTTCGGGGTCAACCTGCACGTGCACCGCGGTGAGCGGGTGGCGCTGCTGGGGCCCAACGGCGCCGGCAAGACCACGCTGGTGCTGCACCTCAACGGCATCCTCATGCCCGGCGCCGGGTCGGTGAGCGTCAGCGGGCTGCCCGTCGACGCCGACAACGTCCGCGAGATCCGGCGGCGGGTGGGCATCGTCTTCCAGGACCCCGACGACCAGCTCTTCCTCGGCACGGTGCGACAGGACGTCGCCTTCGGCCCCCAGAACCTGGGGTTGCGCGGCGCCGCCCTGGAGCAGCGGGTCGCCTCGGCGCTGGCCCAGGTCGGGATGGCCGAGTACGCCGACCGCCCACCGCACCACCTCTCCTTCGGGCAGCGTCGCCGGGTGGCCCTGGCGACCGTGCTGGCCATGGAGCCGGAGATCCTGGTCCTCGACGAGCCCAGCTCCAACCTCGACCCCGCCAGCCGGCGCGAGCTGGCCGACATCGTGCGCGGCCTGGAGGTCACCGTGCTGATGGTCACCCATGACCTGCCGTACGCCCTGGAGCTGTGCCCCCGGTCGGTGGTGCTCAGCGACGGGGTGGTGGTCGCGGACGGGCCGACCCGCGAGGTGCTCGGCAACGAGCCGCTGATGGCCGCGCACCGGCTGGAGCTCCCGTTCGGTTTCGACCCGACCCGCATTGGTAGCCTGCCGGGGTGACCAACGACGTTACCGCCCTCGAGAACGAGATCGAGCAGACCCGCGAGCGGCTGGCGGGGACGATCGACCAGCTGCTGTACCGGGCTCACCCCAAGACCATCGTGAGCCGCGAGGTGGCGACGGTGAAGTCCCACTTCGTCGACCTGAACACCGGTGCGCCGCGCACCGACAACATCCTGAAGGTGGCCGCGGGCGTGGCCGGCGTCGTGCTCGTCTTCGCGGTGATCCGCAAGATCGCCCGCGACTGAGCCGACGTGAGTGACAAGGCCCCGATCAAGCTGCTCCACGACCGGGTGATGGTGGAGCTGGACCGAGAATCCGGTGAGCGTCGCTCCTCGGGCGGCATCGTGATCCCCGCGACCGCGGCGATGGGCGCCCGCCGGCTCAGCTGGTCCCGGGTCGCGGCGGTCGGCCCGCACGCGCGCGCCGTACAGGTGGGCGACCGGGTGCTCTTCGACGCCGAGGACAAGGCCGAGGTGGAGGTCAACGGCGAGGTGTACGTCGTGATGCGCGAGCGGGACGTGCACGCGGTCGCCGCCGAGCGGCTCGAGGACGGGGCCACCGGCCTGTACCTGTAACCCGGGATCAGGCGGGTAGGTGCACCTTGAACGTCGTCCCCGTGTCAACGACGGACTCGACGTCGATGTGCCCGCCGTGCCCCTCCACGATGGCCCGGACGATCGAGAGGCCCAACCCGGTGCCCTGGATGTGCCGCTCCATCGCCAGCGAGCTGCGGAAGAACTGGGAGAACAGCCGGTCGACGTCCTCGGCCGGGATCCCGTAGCCGGTGTCGGCGACGGTGACGACCGCCCAGGTGTCCTCGCGCCGCAGCCGCACGGTGATCCGGCCCAGGTGCGGGGTGAACTTCACCGCGTTGGACATCAGGTTGACCAGGGCCCGCTCGAGCTTCTCCGCGTCCCCCTCGACGATCAGCGGGGTGGCGCCCAGGTCCATCTCCAGGCTCAGGCCGGCGCTGCGGACCCGCGGCAGGATGGCCCGCTCGGCGCTGCGCACCACCTGGACCAGGTCGATCGCGGCGGCGTCCAGGTCCATGTGCGTGGAGCGCATCCGCGACAGGGTGAGCAGGTCGTCGATCAGCGACAGCAGGCGCCGCCCGTTCTCCCCGATCCGCTCGAGCGCCCCGCCCTGCAGCGGGCTCAGTTGGCCGTAGTCGCCGTCGTCGAGCAGCTCGGTGTAGCCGATGATGTTGGTGATCGGGGTGCGCAGCTCGTGGCTGACGGTGGAGACGAAGGCGTCCTTGACCCGGTCCACCTCGCGCAGCTCCTGGAGCGCCGAGCGCTCGGCCTCAAGCGCCTCGAAGACGTCGCTGAGGCGCGAGTCGGCGTCCGCCCCGGCCCTGGCGAACGCCTCGCGCCGGGTGTCGTGACGAGCCCGGGCGCTGCTCAGGTTCATGGTGATCACCACCACCGAGCAGGTGATCAGGAACAGCTGCGCGTACGCCGTCTGCAGGTCGTCGGGCAGGGTCGCGCCGTGGCTGACGGGGGAGAACGGCCCGCGGTCGTAGGTGGTCCACGCCATGGCGATCACGCGGACCACGATGAGCTGGATCAGCACCTCCAGCAGCGTGAGCCGCAGGGCGCCCCACGCCAAGACGGCCAGCACGGCGTACGCGAACGCCTGGCTCCCGCTGGCGGACAGGACCAGGACCGAGACGGCGATGGCCAGCAGCCACTGGGCGATCCGCTCCACCCGGGGGGCCAGCGCCGGCGTCTGGTGCCGCCGGGTGGCCAGCGGGAGCCACAGCAGCAGCGAGGCCAGGGTGTTGAGCATGGTGGCCAGCACCAGGGCGACGGGGTACTCCGCGTCGATGATCCACCCCGCGACCGCGGCGGCGGCGCTCACGATGGCGGCGCCGAGCACCGCGGCGAGCAGCAGCCGCAGTACGTCGGCCTCGCGGCGCAGCCAGGGCGGCCCGCCACGGGCGTGCAGCAGCTCGAGCGCCGCGGCCGCGGCCAGCACCCCGCCCAGGGAGTAGAGCACGGCCTCGGCCGGCGACTGCCCGGCGACGTACATCGCCAGACCCGTGCAGGCCCAGGCCACCAGGGCCATGATCAGCCGGGTGCGCCCGGTGACGTGGAGCAGCACGAGGGCCAGCAGGCCCAGGGGGTAGGAGCCGAACCCCTCGGCGTCGCCCGGCGTGCGCACCTCCACGAACAGGCCGACCGCAGTGCAGGCCGCCAGGACCAGGGCGGCCCTGGCTGGTCCGGACTGCAGCACACTGCCCCCTCGTGGTCGTGGCGAGCCCGAGCGCTCACCGGTGGCCATTGTGTACCGCCCTCGCCCCGCGTGTCCGCGCATACGCGGAAACCTCACGGCCGGGGTCGGGGGCGCCGGCGGGGGTGGGGGCCGGCCATGCAGGGGACACGTGCCCCGAAATGTGGAGGGCCCCGCAGGCGTCTCGGGTCACCTGCGGGGCTGACAGGAATCATGTCGCATTTCTGGCGAAGTGCAAGGGAAAACCCGAGAAATCTCGAAAAAAACACTGCTTCCTGCGCGAATCGGGCCTCAGACGACTCGATCACGCGCCGGAGATGTGGCCTGGATCACCGATTCGGCGCCGAATCGTCGGGCTCGCGGAGCCTACGGCGCCCCGGCTCGGGGGCTGCACCGGGCATGACAAAAGGCCCTCGGCATTCCTGCCGAGAGCCTCCTGTACGCCATCAGGGACTCGAACCCCGAACCCGCTGATTAAGAGTCAGCTGCTCTGCCAATTGAGCTAATGGCGCGTGCGCAAAGCGCGGCGTCAGCCTACCAGCGGGGCGACGGCTGACGAAAATCGACCACACCCTCGGACACGAGGCCCGATCCGAGGGGCCTGGGTCAGAGCGTCTCCAGCACGGCCTGGGCCGCGTTGTGCCCGCCCAGCCCGGAGACGGCGCCGCCGCGCCGAGCCCCGGAGCCGCACAGCAGCACCGAGTCGACGTCGGTGGCCACGCCCCAGCGGCGGGCCGGCGTGTCCAGCAGGGCGCGGTTCGGCGCCCACGGCCAGTCGAGGTCCCCGTGGAAGATGTGGCCGCCGGGCATCGCGAGCTCCGCCTCCAGGTCCTGGGGGATCTTGGCCTCCAGGCAGGGCTGCCCGTGCTCGTCGGTGGCCAGGCACGACTCGATCGGCTCGGCCAGGTGCTGGTTCAGCGAGTCCAGGGCGCGTTGCACGGCGAGCGCGCGAGCCGCCTCGGGGTCGCCCTCGAACAGGGACCCGGGGGTGTGCAGCCCGAAGTAGGTCATGGTGTGCGCGCCGGTGCCGGCCAGTTCGCCGAGGATCGACGGGTCACTCAGCGTGTGGCAGTACACCTCCCCGGGCAGCACCGTCGCCATCCGGCCGGCGGCCGCGTCGGCGTACGCCGCCTCGAGTTGGGTCAGGTCCTCGGACAGGTGCAACGTGCCCGCGAAGGCGACCTCGGGGTCCGCCCCCGATCGCAGCCTGGGCAGCCGGTCCACCAGCAGGTTGACCTTCAGCTGCGCGCCCACCGGCTTGGGGCTGCTGGCCTCGTCACCGCCCAGCAGGATGCCCAGCACCCACGGCGCCACGCCCGCGAGCACCGTGCGGCAGGTCAGCTCGTGCTCCTGCGCCCCGTCGTGCCAGGTGACCTGCGCGCCGTCCCGCTCGCCGCGGATGTCGCTCACCCCGGCGCCGGTGACGATCTCCGCCCCCGCGGCGACGGCGGCCCTGGCCAGCGCGTCGGTCAGGGCGCCCATCCCACCGACCGGCACCCGCCACTCGCCGGTGCCGTTGCCTAGCAGGTGGTAGAGGAAGCACCGGTTCTGCGCCAGCGTCTGCGCCCCGACCGAGGCGAAGGTCCCGATCAGGGCGTCCGTGGCCACGACGCCCCGCACGGTGTCGTCGCTGAACCGCCGCTCGATCGCCGTACCCAGCGGCTCCTGGACCAGCTCGCGCCACAGTCGCCGTGGGATCCGCGCGGCGATGTCGCGCTCCCGGGGCAACGGCTCCAGCAGGGTCGGGTGGACGACCTGGGCGAACTCGGCCACCTCGCGGTAGAACTCCTGCCACGCGGCGTACTCCTGGTCGCCGCCGGTGAGCTCCCGGAACGAGTCACGCGTCGCCGGGCCCTCGGGGCGCTCCACCAGCAGCCCGCCGGCGCGGCCGCCTCGCAGGTACGGCGTGTAGGAGGAGGTGGGCCGCGAGATTAGCCGGACATCGAGGTCCAGATCCGCCATCAGCTGATCGGGCAGCAGGCTCACCAGGTAGGAGTAGCGGGAGACCCGCGCCGGCCGACCGGCGAAGGCGTCGACGGAGACCGCGGCCCCGCCGGTGCGGTCCAGCCGCTCCAGGACGAGCACCGTCAGACCGGCCCGAGCCAGGTACGTCGCGGCCACCAACCCGTTGTGTCCGCCGCCGACCACGACCACGTCGTAGTGGCTCCGAGTGGTGCTCATCCGGTCAACCTATTGCACGAATTTCCCGACCAGTGAACGCAAACTCGCCCGAAACGTTACTAGTCAGTTTAGTGTCCCCCACGGAGGACTCATCGGCGAGCGATGGGAGGGAGGCTCGGGTGGCACGTCGACCGACCCTGGGCGTAGCCCTGCTCGTGGCCCTCTTCGTAGCGGTCTCGTGCTACATGCTGTGGGTTCAGCCGTTCCCCAAAGTGATCGTCGAGGCGTTCCCGGTGGGGCTGCTCGCCGGCGGTTTCCTGGTGCTGCCGCGCCGGTTCCGCCCGGTCGTCGCGCTGGTCGCGCTCGCGCTCAGCACCACGGTGTACGCCCTCAACGGGCGCACCTGGGACGTCGCCTTCGGCTGGGCGCTGGGCGCCGTGGCCGGGGCCGTCGTGGGGGTCGAGGTGCTCACCTCCCGCGGCCGCCGTCGGGCGGCGCTGCTCGCCGAGGACGACCTGGTCTACTTCATCGGCGGCAGCTTCGCGGCGGCCGTGACCGCCGCCGCGATCACCACGGCCGCCAGTGTGCTGCTCGGCGTCAGCAAGCCCTGGGTGGTGGCGCTGGTCGTGCTGCTGCCGCACTTCGCCTCGCACCTGGTGCTGCTGCCGCACTTCATGGGCCGGCCCCGGTTCCCCGGTCTGGCCCCGCTCGGGGAGCGAATCATCCAGTGGACGCTCACCATCGCGCTCACCGTGGTGGTCTTCCTGCCGCTGGAGCTGGGACCCAGCGTCGCGTTCGCGGTCATCCCGTGCCTCGGCTGGTCGGCCCTGCGGGCACCGATGCGCGAGACCCTCGTGCAACTGCTGGTGGTCGCCACCCTGGCGCACTCGATCACGGTGCAGGGCCTGGGCCCGTTCGCCGGCGATCCCAGCCTCTCGCCGCTGCTGACCGAGCTGCACGGCGTACTGCTCGCGCTGTTCGTGTGCGCCTGCGCGCTGACCGCCATCCCCTTCTCCCTGGCCGTGGGCGTCAAGCGCCGGGAGAGCTGGCAGGCCCGACGGGAGCAGGCCAAGGTCGAACAGCTGGTCTCCAGTGCCTCGGGCATCGCGATCATCGGCACCAACGGCACCGGGCACATCGACATGTTCAGCCCCGGCGCCCAGGCGATCCTGGGCTACCGCGCCGAGGACGTGATGGGGCGGCTGCCCAGCATGTTCCACACCGCGGCGGAGGTCGAGCGCCTGGCCGATCGCCTCGGCACGCGTCCCGACTTCAGGTGGGTGGCGTCGGTGCTGGCCCACTCCGAGCACGGCGCGGTCGACGTGGACTTCGTGCGCAAGGACGGCGAGGTGCGCACCCTGCAGCTCTCGATGTCGAGGATGACCGACGCCGCGGGTCGGGTGATCGGCTTCGTCGCCACCGGCGAGGACGTGACCCGCCGGGTGCAGCAGCAGCGCGCCCTGGAGGACGCGCTGGCGGCCGAGCGCCTGGCGGTGGAGAACCTGCGCGAGATCGACGCCGTCAAGGACGCGTTCGTCTCCGGTGTCAGCCACGAGCTGCGGACCCCGATCACCAGCATCCTGGGCTACCTGGAGATGCTCGAGGAGGGCGGCTTCGGACCGATCCAGACAAGCCAGGTGCGGGCTCTGGGTCGGGTCAAGGGCAACAGCCGCCGGCTGCTCTCCCTGATCGACGACCTGCTGATGCTCTCTCGCATCCAGGACGGCAGCCTGGCGGTGGCGACCTGTCAGCTGGACCTGTGCGAGGTGGTCCGCGGGGCACACGAGGAGATGCTCGGCGGGATGCTGGCCGCGGGCATCGAGTTCAGCTACGCGGTGCCCGAGAAGGAGGTGCTCGTCGTCGGCGACGAGGAGCGGCTCGGCCGGGTGCTGATCAACCTGCTGGGCAACGCGGCGAAGTTCACCGACCGCCTGGGCAAGGTCGACCTGGTCCTGGAGGTCGAGGGGGAGACGGCCGTGGTGGCCGTGCGGGACACCGGGATCGGGATCTCACCGGGCGACCTGGGCAAGCTGTTCGACCGGTTCTTCCGCTCCACCGCCGCCCACGAGCGGGGCATCCAGGGCAGCGGCCTGGGGCTGTCCATCGCCCGGGCCATCGTGGAGACCCACGGCGGCCTGATCCAGGTGGAGTCCGGGGTCGGCGTCGGCTCGACGTTCCGGGTCCGGCTGCCCCTGGAGGGGGCGGACCCGGTGGCGGTCCAGGCCGTGCGCGCCGAGTTCGGCGTCGACGACGAGTTCGACGACCAGAGCTCGGACCTCGACGACGAGGAGGGAGTCCTCGCCTCCTGAGGCTCCCGGAACGACGACACCCGAACCCACAGTCCGTGAGTCCGGGTGTCCGGGATGTCGGCGAGACATCGCACTTGGGGTGAGTGACGGGACTTGAACCCGCGACCACCTGGACCACAACCAGGTGCTCTACCAGCTGAGCTACACCCACCATGCGACCCCGAACCGGTCGAGGCCGAGCCAGAGTGTAGCCCTAGTGGGCCTCCGGTTGCGCATCGGGCGCCGTCTGCAGACCGGTGAGCGTCCCGGCGTGTCGGGCGGCGATCGCCCGGGCCGTGTTCGAGTCCGGACCGGGGTGCGGCACGAAGACCGCCTCCCGGTAGTAGCGCAGCTCCTCGATGCTCTCCTGGATGTCGGCGAGCGCCCGGTGGTTGCCTCGTTTGGTCGGGGAGGCGAAGTACGCGCGCGGGTACCACCGGCGGGCGAGCTCCTTGATGGAGGAGACGTCCACGTTCCGGTAGTGCAGGAAGCGCTCCAGTCCGGGCATGTCCCGGGCGAGGAAGGCTCGGTCGGTGGCGATCGTGTTCCCGGCCAGCGGCGGGCGGGTCCCCTCGGGGCAGTACTGGTGGATGTAGGCCAGCACCTGCTGCTCCGCCTCGGCCATGCTGACGCCGGAGTCGAGCTCGGCCAGCAGCCCGGAGGTCTCGTGCATGGTGCGGACGAAGTCCACCATCTGGTCCAGGGACTCCGGCGGCGGCTTGATGATGAGGTCCACCCCGTCGCCCAGGACGTTGAGCTCGAAGTCGGTGACCAACGCGGCGACCTCGATCAAGGCGTCGGCCTCGAGGTCGAGGCCGGTCATCTCGCAGTCGATCCACACCAGTCGGTCGTTCACGATCCTCAACCCTACTTGTCTGGCGCTCTGGGTACGGCGCGACGCACGACGACGACGGGCGGGCCCGGGTGGGCCTGCCCTAGGGTTTGGGACGTGAACAACCGTGAGCGGCTGATCGTGGCCGGAGTCATCGCGGCGCTGACCTTGATCGTCGGCGGCGGCTGGCTGATCCACAGCCAGCGCGACACCGGAAGCGTCTCGGCCCGGGTCCCGGCCAACACCACCGACGACTTCGGCCTGGCCGTGGGGCCGGCGGACGCCACCCACGAGATCGTGATCTTCGAGGACTTCCTCTGCCCGGCCTGCGGCTCGCTGGAGGGGGTGACCAACGAGCAGCTGACCGCCCTGGCCGACCAGGGGCAGGTGCGGATCATCTACCGTCCGGTCTCGATTCTGGGGCGCATCGACGACTACTCGATGCGCTCGGCCAACGCCTTCGCCGCGGTGCTCGACTCGGCCGGTGCGGAGGTCGCCAAGACCTTCCACGACCTGCTGTTCGTCAACCAACCCGCCGAGTCCGGACCCTTCCCCGACGACGACCAGCTGCTCGCCTGGGCGGTGGAGGCCGGGGCGGTGGAGGCCGAGATCCGAGCCGATGTCGAAGGGCTGGCCTTCGAGCGGTGGGTCGAGAAGGCCACCGAGGCGTTCGCCGAGGCGGGCCACAACGGCACCCCGACAATCCTCGTCGACGGCGAGGAGTTCGGGTTGGAGAACCTCGGCGCCAACGGCGAGGGCCTGCTGGGGGTCCTCGATGGCTGAGCGGGGCGGACCGCGGGCCGAGCTCCCGGACCAGCTGAGGCTGGGCGACTTCGTGGCCGGTCTGCCCAAGGCCGAGCTGCACGTGCACCACGTCGGCTCGGCGTCGATGCGGATCGTGGGGGAGCTGGCCCAGCGGCACCCCGGCACGGTGCCCAGCGACCCCGAGCGCCTGCGCGAGTTCTACGAGTTCCGCGACTTCGCCCACTTCATCGAGGTCTACCTGGCCGTCGTGGACCTGATCCGGACGCCGGAGGACGTGCGCCTGCTGACCTACGAGGTGGCCCGGGAGATGGCGACCGAGCAGCGGGTCCGGTACGCCGAGCTGACCTGCACGCCGTACACCAGCGTGCTGCCGCACGAGGTCGAGCGGGGCATGCCGATCGAGGCCTACACCGAGGCCATCGAGGACGCGCGGGTCGCCGCGGAACGCGACTTCGGTCTGGTGCTGCGCTGGATCTACGACATCCCCGGCGAGTCGGGGCTCCCGGCGGCCGAGGAGACCCTGCGGTTCGCCCTCGACCACCCGCCCGATGGCCTGGTCGGCTTCGGCCTCGGCGGCCCCGAGCTGGGGGTGCCGCGCGCCCAGTTCCAGCCGCACTTCGACGCTGCCCGCGCGGCCGGGCTCAGGTCGGTGCCCCATGCCGGCGAGACCACCGGGCCGCAGACGGTCTGGGAGTCGATCCGGCTGCTCGGCGCCGAACGGATCGGCCACGGCATCTCGGCCGCCCAGGACCCCGAGCTGCTGGCGCACCTGGTCGAGACCGGCATCACCCTGGAGGTCTGCCCCTCCTCCAACATCGCGACGCGCGCGGTGCCGACCCTGGCCGAGCACCCGATCACGGTGTTCCGCGACGCCGGGGTGGGGTTCTCGGTGAACTCGGATGACCCGCCGATGTTCGGCACCACGTTGAACCGCGAGTACCAGCTCGCGGCCGAGCTGCTCGACCTGGATGAGGCCGGGGTCGCCGACCTGGCGAGGGCCGCGGTCAGGGCCTCGTTCGCCCCCGTGCCCTTACAGAACCGGCTGCTCGCGGAGATCGACGAATACGTTCTGGGATTTTGCATTGCACCCGTTGACGGGGCCCCACCGGAGGAGTAGAACTACGGGTGTCAGAAGGACTTAGGTCCGGAAGACAACAGAAGCCCCGGCAACTCATACTTGCCGGGGCTTCACCCTTCCGGGCCGCCGACACACCCCGGAAGACCCAGACCCCGCGATCTCATACATCGCGGGGTCTGCCTCTGTTCTAGCCCGGCGACCGCCCCGGCTGGCTCAGGCGCGCCGAAGCGCCCCCGTGCGACGCCGATCACCCGCGTTCACGCAGGCCACAGCCCATTCACAGGTCGGTGCAGGCGACGGCACAGCCGGGCGGGTCACTCTTCGGTCGTGGCGGAGTCGAGGACGGGAGTGTCGGTGCGGTTAGGGCGCAAGTGGCTCGGGCTGTTGCTCGTGGTCGCATTGATCGGGGCCGGGGTCACCGGGTGGTGGCTGCTCACCAGCGAGGAGGAGGCGGCCGCTCAGACGACCACCCAGACCGTCAGCACCGGAACGGTCGAGCAGACGGTCTCGGCGTCGGGCACGGTCCGCGCGGCGCGCAGCGAGGACCTGAGCTTCGAGGTCTCCGGCACCATCACCGGCGTCTACGTCGAGGAGGGTGACCGGGTCCGTCGCGGCGAGCGGCTCGCCTCGGTGGACGACGCGGCGCTGATCCTCGCCCGCGAGGCGGCTTGGTCGAGCTACACCGCGGCCCAGACCCAGCTCGCCGACGACCTGGACGCCTCGGCCTCCGACGTACAGCTCGCGGCCGACCGGGCCGAGATCGTCTCGGCCCGCGCCTCCTGGCGCGATGCCAAGGAGGCGGTCGAGAGCGCGACGCTGCGGGCGCCGTTCGCCGGCACCGTGG
>ERZ1645187.1176-NODE-1176-length-24483-cov-17.947929_pt1 | contig 24483 bp, 22 predicted proteins | sample MGYA00575352_ERZ1645187 | MGnify/ENA primary metagenome ERZ1645187 (study PRJEB40837, sample SAMN11349314) | freshwater sediment metagenome | isolation source: river sediment | host: Sediment | place: India: Wazaribad , New Delhi | collected 2017-02-21 ...
GGCGCGCGCGAATGACGTCGCGTGTCGCTGCCCGCTCGCTTGATGCGGCAGCAGTGCATCGATTTCGACAGTCCCCACGACCGAGGATGCCTGTACCTAGAGCATCATCCGATCGCACGGAATCGCCTTCGGCGATTCAGCGGTCGGATAAAGATGCTCTAGAAGCCTAAAGCTGGAGCGCTTCCATCCGATCAGTGAACCGAAAGGCGGTTCCGTCTGATCGGATAGCGCTCTAGCGATAGGGCCGGCCGTGGACGGCCAGCGCGGTGCCGCCGATCGGGTACGGCCGCCCAGATCCGGCGGTGGGTTTGCGATCACCTTGACGCCGGTCCCGCGCGGTCGACGTATCGTTGCGTCGCACGGCAAAGCTCGCGGCCACCGAACGCGCCGGGTCGGCGATCCAGCCGCCGAGTCCTAGCACGAAGAAGAAGAACGCGTGCAGCACGTTCCAGTAGTGCACCGTGGCGCCGATCAGCGACAACGCGATGACCGTCATCATCCAGCCGATGGCCGCACGGGCCGCATCCGGTTCGACATGGCGATGTCGCCGCAGCATGACCGCGCGTGCCATCACGATTATCGCGAGCGCGAGCAGCAGAAACGCAGGAATGCCCTGCCGCATCGCCGTCACCAGCCAGAACGCATCGACCGTGTCGGAGATCATCCACCACGGGCGTTCCCAATCTCCGAGACCGATGCCGAGCCACGGATTGGCCCAGACGTTGCCCATGCCGGCTTCCCAGATCTGCAGGCGATAGAAGCCGGTCCAGGGGTCGAGGGTCATGCCGGTCGCGATGAAGGCAATCGGGCTGCGGTTCGAGAACATCGACATGCCGATATAGAGGCCGGCGAGGGCCGCCAGCGTGATCGTCATGCGCGACTTGATGCGGCGCGTAACGCGGTCCCACAGCAGCATGCCGCCTTGCAGGCCGAGGCAGAGCATTGGAGCTGATGAGATGCCGAGAAACGTCGCTCCTGTCATCAGGGCCGCGTTGATGCGGCGGGTGACGGCGCGGCGCTCCGCGTACCAGAACAGGGCGAGCAGGGCCGCGCAGAAGGTGCCGTAGTGGATCGGGTGGTCGAAGGTGCCGTAGGCGCGCGTCAGGCCGAGACGGGACTCGACGCCGATCGGATGGTGATAGCCGGTGATCTGGCGCAGAAGATCGTGCGTGAAGATCTGGCCGAGCAGCGTCTCGGGCAGCGCGAACAGCGCGGCGACCACGATGGCGGCGACGAAGGCGCGCATGGTCGCGCGCAACTGCTCGCCGGTGCGCACGAAGGCGCGCGCGACGAGGTATCCACCGAGCGCTTCGAGGGCGAGGGAGCCGCCATAGACGAAGCCATCCTTGCCGGTGTGCGAGGTGTAGGCGCCGATCGTCCACAGGCCGTAGGTGATGAACAGGATATCGAACAGGCGGATACGGCGATCACCTTTGGTCAGCAGCTGCGCGAGTGCAATGGGCAGCAGTAGAATGAGCGCGACGCGGTGCGGCGGCAACCTCAGGCCCGCGACATAGAGCGACAGCTCGGTCGGGCAGAGGAAGCTCGCGATGATGAGCAGGATCGGCAGCGGTGCCGTCGTCGTTGCTTTGCCCATGATGCTTCGGTCTTGCTCGAGACCGCGTCCCTCAATGCGCGTTGTTGCCGGTGACGATGATGAACAGGGTCTTGGCGACGATGCGCAGATCGAGCCACAGCGACCAGGAGCGGATGTAGGTCATGTCCTGGGCGACGCGGCCTTCGATCTGGTCCACAGTCCGGGTCTGGCCGCGGAAGCCCTTCACCTGCGCCAGCCCGGTGATGCCGGGCTTGACCTGGTGGCGATTCGAATACTCCTCGAGCATCGAGCTGAACTGCTCGTCGTGTACGAGCGCGTGCGGGCGCGGGCCGACGATCGACATCTCACCGCGAAGCACATTCCAGAGCTGCGGCAGCTCGTCGATGCTGCTGCGACGGAGGAAGCGGCCGACACGCGTCACGCGGTCGTCGCCCGGCGTGACCTGTCGCACTTCGCCATCGGCTTCGTTGACCTTCAAGGTTCTCAGTTTAAGCACGTCGATGACGCGGCCGTTGAGACCGCGGCGACGCTGGCGGAAGAAGATCGGGCCCGGGCTGTCGAGCTTGATGGCGACGATTGCGGCGGCGAGTACGGGAGCTGCAACGATGCCGGCCATGATCGTCAGGATGATGTCTTCGACCCGCTTGACGATCGGGGCCCAGTCCGAGAGCGCGCGGTCCTTGACGTCGAGGAGACCGACACCACCGACGGTCGACACGTGCAGCGGGCGCTTGGCATCGATATAGTCGGAGGCGATGTGCGTGACGATGTGCACGCTGCATGGCGCACGCTCGAGGCTCTTCGCGATGCTAGCGATGCGTCCGTCGGCGGTCTGAGGCAACGCAACGATGATGGAGTCGATACGTTCGGCCTGTGCCGCCTCGAGCAGGTCGGCGAGGCGTCCGTCGACCTGCAGTCCCGCGGCGTCGAGCCGTTCGTCGCCGAGGCGATCGTCATAGAGGCCGCTGAAACGGATGCCGCTGGCGGTGGCCTGCAATTGATCGTGCACGCGCTTCGCGATCGGTCCGGCACCGAACACCGCGATCCGGCGTTCGAAGCGACCGGCTGCGGTCAATCTCGCCAGCACCGCATGGGAAAGACCGCGCGTAACGAGAATCAGCGTGAAACTGAAGGACAGCCAGAGCGCATACCAGAGCACGACGTGCCACTTCAGACGTTCGATCGGCAGGCCGAGGCCGACGACGCAGCCGATGGCGACGAGCAGCGAGATCAGCAGGGTCGTGGGCGGGTAGGGGAGGTCGTGCGTGCGCGTCTGGTCGTAGAGTCCTGCGGTGCGGAGCATCAGGTAGGCGATGAAGCCGGCGACGAGTGCCGCGCGTGCGACGCTGTCCCACGACACGTCGACGGCGCCGTAACTGGCATAGATGGCCGCTGGTACAAGCGCACCGAGCGCGACGGCGACTATGTCGAGCAAGGCGACGAGGTCGAGGGCTACAGTGCGCGACAGGGGTGATGGCGTCACGGTCGTCGGTGCCCCCTTGAGGGTGCTTGCCGGCTGAACGTCGGTCGTCATTGTTGGTTACTCCCGGCCGTCATGGCCGAACGAACTGGATACGGTCGATGGCGCGCGGGTTCGGCTGGTGACCCGATGCCGATCGCGCGATTCATGTTCCATTCGCCAACGCTCATGCCGCCCTCATCAGGTGGCGGTCGGCAGCGCTGCCGGCGTTACTCATGTGATGATGCGGAACGCCACTTTCGTCGGCGATCACGTCGGCATCGACGCCGTTCACGACAACGCCGACGAGCTTGCTCTGATTGAAGCCGAGGCTGGCGAGGGCACGCCGCGCGATGGACTTCGGTGTGCTGCGCCATGACATGCAGAACACGATCTGATCAGCGTGATCGGCGACGATGCGGCCGTCGAGAACGGGCAGAAGCGGAGGCGCATCGAGGATGATGATGTCGAAGTGTTGCTTCAGGTGACCGAGAAGCCGCGGCATCTCGGCTGAGGCCAGCAACTCGGGCGGCGACAGGTGCGACGGGGCGGTGCCGTTGGCGGGAAGGAAATTGAGACCGGTTGCCGCTTCCGAGAGGATCGCGTGGTCGAACGGCAGTGCGTGCGTCAGAACCTCGGCGATGCCACCGCGACGGGTGAGCGCCAGCTGTCGTGTCAACTGTGCGCGGCGCATGTCGCAGTCGACGAGCAGCACGCGAGCGCCGGTCATGGCGTAGTGATGCGCAAGGTTCGACGCAACGACAAACCCGCCCTCGTTGGCGAGTGCGGAAGCGATCTGAATCACGCGCGGGCCGTCGTGGGCGCGGCGCACATCGACCTCGCGCCGGAGCGCACGTATGGCTTCGGCGAATGGCCCTCCCGGATCGGCGACCATGTGGCGGATGGCGCGGAGCGGCGCGTCGTCGCCGTCGCTGGCCGGAAGCGATGCGAGATGCGCCAGCTCGAACACGCGCTCGACGTCGGCCGGGCGTCCGATGCCGAACGTCAGGAATTCGAGCAGGATCGCAATGGCGAGGCCCAGGGCGCCGCCGCCGAGGGTGGCGAGCAATACGATCTGCTTGCGCTTCGGTGCCGCAGGAAACAGCGGCGCATCCGCCTGCTCGACGATGCGCGCGTCGGGGAGTTGCAGGCCCTGCGTCTCGATGGTCTGCTTGTAGCGGGCGAGCAGCGCTTCGTAGAGCGCCCGGCTCGTCTCGGCCTCGCGCTGCAGGTCCTTGAGGTCCACGCCCGCCTGCTTCGACTGCGCCTCGTCCGACTTCAGGTTCTCGAGGCTCTGCGTCAGCTCGGCCTCGCGCTGCTGCGCGACGACGTATTCGTTCTTGAGATTGGTGACGAGACGGTCGATTTCGGCGGTCAGCTGCGCTTGCGCTTCGGTGACCTCGGCGCGAACCTTCTGCATCTCCGGATGCTTCTGGCCGTAGCGGGTTGCAAGTTCGGCTTCGCGCCCCGTCGCCTTGGCGAGTTGCTCCTTGAGCAGGCGCACCGTGTGGCTTGCCAGCACGTCGGCAATGCCCGCCGTCGAATCGCCGCGCTCGGAGAGCCGCTGCGCCAGCTCGTACTTGGCGCGCGCTTCCGCGGTGTTGTTGCGGGCGACGACGGTCTGCTCCATCAGTCGCGCGAGCTGCTTCTCGTTGAGAACCTGGCCTTCGGAGTCGAAGATGTTGTTGTCGGCCTTGTACTGCGCCACGCGGCGTTCACGATCGCTCAGCTGCTGCTTCAGGACCTCGAGCTTCTGCTCCAGCAGCTTCGAGGCGTGGCTGGTGACCTCGTGCTTGGCCTTGAGCTGTTCCGAGAGGTAGACCTCGGCGATCGTATTGGCGATCCTGGCGGCCTTGACGGCTTCCTCCGCGGAGAAGCGGATGTCGATCAGGAGCGTGGTGCGGACGCGCGTGACCTTGAGCCGCTCGGCGAAGGCCACGGCCACTTCGTCGCGGACCGGCCGGGTCTGGCCCATCACCTCGGGGCCGAGATAGCCGGTGATGGGATCGCTGTTGACGCTCGGCGGGCCATCGCCGGCATTGGCGCTCTCCTCCGGCAGATCGCGATCCTTGAAGCCGAGGCTCGCCAGCGTCCGGCTCCAGAGCGACGGTCTCGAGAACTCCGGATCCTCACGCAGCTTCAACAGCTCGATCACCTTGAGCGCGATGGCTCTCGAGCGGATGATCTCGACCTCGCTCTCGACGGTCGCGGCATCCGCCTTGAGCTCCGAGATGACGCCTTCGAGGTTCGAGATCGATTTCTTGCGCGGATCGATCTGCACGACAGCCGACGCATCGAAGCGGTTGGCCATGGTCATCGCCACGGCGCTCGAGAGCACCAGCAACACGAGCGGCGCCGCGATCACGATTTTCAGTCGCCGACGGACAGCGGACAGCATGCGGTCGAGGCTGAAGCCCCCGCCACCCTGCGCGCCCTCTGTCCCGTGCTGATCCATCGTTGTTTCGGTTCGCCTCTCAGAAACGCAGCTTGGCGCCGATCGACACCCGGTTGCGGGTCATGTCGAAGGCAGCCTCGGTCGACTCTCGAATCGCATGTTCATAGTTAATGGTGAACAGCCAGTTTTTATTTGCGAAGTATTCCAGCCCGATGCGCCCGGAAAGAGTTTCGTCATTGCGGAATACGCCGACGAAATCGGCATTTTTCCATTCGACACCGAAATTCATCACGACATTGTGCCAGATCTCGTAATCGAGCCGGGCGCTGAGCCGGGTCTCGACGCGGCCGGCGTCGTCGGCGACGTCGGCGGCGATGATCTGGCGGGTCGCGGTCGCAGTCAGGGTCATGTATTGCGTCGGCAACCATTGCATCTGGCCTTCGAAGATGCCGGTCGCGACGTCGGCAACTCCGGGCTGATCGAACCGGCGCAGGCCGTACCCGCCGAGCACACGCCAGCGCAGCAGCGGGTTCGTTTCGAAAGCGACGCCGGCCATTGCCTCGTAGCCGTCGCCGTCGCGGTCGCCGCTGTCGTCGCCGCGGTTGTAGTCGCGCAGCGCGCGGAACTTGGCGACCAGGTCGTAGCCGGGCGAGAACCGGTAGCCGAGCCGCAATGCGGCGGCGATCTCGGTGGTATCGCGGGCGTCCTGATCGAGGATCGCGCCGCCCTTCGAGCGCACGTCGTCGAAGTCCCAGGTTTCGACGATCCCCATCAGCGTTCCGTAGAGACGGCCGACATCGCGGGTGATGCCGACGCTCGCCTTGTTATGGAACACGGAGATCGGCTCGGCCGCCGTCAGCGGCGTCGAGATCTCGCCGAGTTCCTCGTGCTCCATGGACGAAACGATGCTGGCGGAAAGGGTGTGGGCGTGGTCGAAATGCAGCGCGCCGTCGAGCTTGGCGCGCACGCTCGCGTAGTCCTGATCGGAATTCTCGGCGTAGCTGACGATCTTTCCATCGAGCGAAAGATCGAGTTGGTGGCGCGGCAGGGATGATTGCAGCTTGACCGATGGCGTCAGCTCTGTGCGGATGTCGGCCGCCTTGTTGAGATCCGATCGGAAAATGTTGTCGTCGAAGATGACGGTGGCACCGGCTGCGGGAAACACGAAGAAGTTGCCCGCCCTGAGCCCGTCCGGCATGGCGTAGTTGCGATCGCGGTCCTGGACGCGCTCGGCGCCGTATTTCTTGATGTTGTCGTAATCCTTGAGCCGCTCGCGGCTGGCGACGGTCTCGGTGATGAGACCTTCGGTTCCGTCGAGATCGAGGGCGTGTGCGGGCGCATGGCCTGCAAGAGCGAGCGCCGCCACCGAAGCGATGGCCGGGCGACCGCAGCACGCGGCGTGGCGCGCGGACTGGAGCAGCAGGGCACGGAGTTGGGGCATCGTGCGCCTCTCTAGAAGAAGCGCTCGGGCACGCGAATATTGTCGCCCGGAAGCACGACGACGTTGCTCGTCAGCGGCACGTCGGCTTCGCCTTCACCCTCGCGCACGATCGAGACGAAGCGCTCGTTGGCGCGATAGGTGAAGCCGCCGGCGAGCGCGATAGCGTCGCGGATCTTCAGGCCGTTCTTGTAGGCGAACTCACCGCCGTTCTTGACTTCGCCGTGCACGTAGATCGGCCGGTAGTTCAGCACCTCGATCGTGACGCGCGGGCTCTTCAGGTAGCCGTCGCCGAGCCGTCGCGCGAGGTGTTCGCGAAACAGCGTGATCGGCTTGCCCTGCGCCTCGATTTCGCCGATCAGCGGCATCGAGACCTGGCCGAGCGCATTGACCTCGTACTGGCCGGAGAGGTTCTCCTCGCCGAAAACAACGATCTTCAGCTTGTCGCCGATGCCGAGGCGATAGGTCCGCTCCAGCGCGCTGGCGTCAGTAGTTGCGAAGCTCGGTGGCGGCAATTGCGGGGCAGCCGAACAGGCCGCAAGCGAAAACGCCGCCAGCAGCAGGACTGCGGCGGGAGACGAATGTCGGGACCGTGCGATACGCGCTGACATGGGTCCGTAAATGCCTTCGGGCATTAGATCGAATGATGCCGGAACCAACGATCCGACAGTCCAAGTGATACTCGCAGATAGGCTAAATCTTCGTTTAGCCGGCGAGGCGTGATTCGAAACTCATTTGCAGGACCGTATTTGCCATGTGTTAATCGTTGTCTTCCGGGATCCGGCAACGGAAGGCCTTGCGCAATGATCGCGGCGCAATTCGGGCGACCCGCGTGATTAAGTCATTCCTCATCGAATGGCGGTAAATGGGTGGGAAATGAAGTTGTAGTTTCCGAGTGGTGGGGAACGCGTGGCCAGCGATACCATTCCGACCGTTTCGAGCGGCGCCTCCTCGTACCGGCAGAAGAGCGCCAGCTATTTCGAAGGCGCGCGCTATGATTTCGTGCAGCGGCTGCCGCGCGACGCCTCAGCCAGCGTGCTCGAGGTCGGCTGTGGCAGCGGGGCGACCGGCGCGCTGGCGTTTGCGCATGGCCGCGCCGGGCGCTACGTCGGCGTTGAACTGTTCGAAGGGGCGGCCAGCGAGGCCCGCAAGGTGTTGAGCGACGTCGTCGTCGGCGATGTCGAGAGCATCGAGTTTCCATGGCAGCCGGCCGAGTTCGATGCGCTGATCCTCTCGGAAGTGCTGGAACATCTGCTCGATCCGTGGACGACGCTTTCACGTCTTGCGCGCCACGTGCGGCCGGGCGGTCTCGTGCTCGCGAGTTCGCCGAACGTCTCCAACTGGCGCGTGCTGCGCGAGTTGCTCGCGGGCCGCTTTCCGCAGGCCGATCAGGGTGTCTTCGATCGCACGCACATGCGTTGGTTCACGCCGGCGACGTTCGCGGAGATGTTCGAGCGTGCGGGCTTCACGGTCGATCGCGTCGCCCCGGTGACGCCGTTTGCGGAGCGCACGGCCCTGCTGTCGCGATTGACGGGTGGCCGCCTCGACCATCTGTTCATGGTGCAGATCTCGCTCGAAGGACATCGCCGCTGAGGCGCGCTTGTGTTCGTCGCGTCAGAGCACGCTGACGGCCGCGCGATCATGCATGACGTCGTAACGGCAGCGCGCGAACGGCGTCGGCTCGCCCGCTTCCAGCACGATGTGCGTCGACTTGAAACGCGCCGCCCAGTCGGCGTTGTCGACCTCCCAGACATTCACCGCGACGTCGCTGTTGCCGATCACCAGCCGCAACGACGAGGGCCGGCTCCAGGCCTGGGACAGGGCGCGCCGCGACGAGTCGGTCCGCGTCGCGACCGAGTCGGGCACGGGCGCCTTCTGGCACGTGTCGACGGCCTTCGCCCGATAGGCGTGCAGCAACGCTTCCTCGGTGGCGGAACGGTAGATGTGGTCCTGCGTCCAGACCTTCGCGGCCGCAAGAACGGCGAGTGCGACGACGACCGATCGCATGATCATGGCAAGCCCCGGCTGATGGCGTCCGCACAGCCTCGCACGGTCGGGCAGGCTGCTGCGACGGTTCCACGATAGCGGCGCTACGGTAAATAATTCGTTGGCTGGCGTGCCGCGGGCTGTTCCACTTGTCTTGGTTCGCTGCATGCGGCACAAAGCGAGGCTCGACGAAAGTCGCAAGAACAGACCGGGAGGATCATCGACAATGAAGAAACGCCTGCTCATCACCCGCCGGCTGCCGGCCGAGGCCGAGGCGCGCGCCCGCCGCGATTACGAGGTCGTCCAGAACGAGGATGATCACCAGATGACGGCCGACGAGATCATCGAGAAGGCGGCCGGAGTCGATGCGCTGATGATCACCATCACCGACAAGATGCCGAAGGCGGTGATCGACCGCATCCCCGAACACATCAAGATCCTGTCGACGTTCTCGATCGGTTTCGACCACATCGATCTGCAGGCGGCCGCCGCGCGCGGCATCAAGGTCGGCAACGCGCCGCACGGCGTTACCGTCGCCACCGCCGAGATCGCCATGCTGCTGCTGCTCGGTGCCGCGCGCCGTGCCGGCGAAGGCGAGGCCATGATCCGCAACCGCGCCTGGCCGGGCTGGGCGCCGCTGCAACTCGTAGGCCAGCGCCTCGACAACAAGAAGCTCGGCATCTACGGCTTCGGCAAGATCGGGCGCGCGCTGGCACAGCGTGCGCGCGGCTTCGACATGGAGATCCACTACCACGACATCGTGCGCGCGAAGCCCGAGGACGAGAAGGGTGCCGTCTACCACCCGACGCTCGACAGCTTGCTCGCCGTGTCGCAGTTCTTCTCGATCAATGCGCCGTCGACGCCGGAGACGCGCTACTTCTTCAACAAGGCTGTGATCGAGAAGATGCCGCATGGAGCGGTGGTCGTGAACACGGCGCGCGGCGATCTCGTCAATGACGAGGACATGATCGCGGCGCTGAAGTCGGGCCGCCTGTCGTATGCCGGGCTCGACGTCTTCGCGGGTGAGCCGAAGATCAACGAGGCGTACTACGACCTGCCGAACACGTTCCTGCTGCCGCACCTCGGCTCGGCGGCGATCGAGGCGCGCAACCAGATGGGCTTCGAAGCGCTCGACAACATCGATGCCCGTTTCGCCGGCAAGGACATGCCGTTCAAGCTGAACTGAACGACGCGGTTCCCTCTCCCCATTCCTTCAATGGGGAGAGGGAGAGAACTCGCGCTCGGATCGGCGACGGGCCAATCAACAGGCAGCCCGCAAAGTCTGTTCCAGCCAGCGCGCCGTGCGCAGCAGCTTGCCATCCTCGCCGCGCTTGCCGATCAGTTGCACGCCGAGTGGCAAACCTTCCGCCTCGAGCAGCGGCAGCGAAATGGCCGGCATGCCGAGATAGGTCCACAGCCCGTTGAAGATCGGTGAACCGGTGATGCCTTCCTCGAGGCGCGGCGCCGCGCCGGGCGCGGCCGGCGTCAGGATCGCGTCATAGCGGTCGAGCACACGTGCGACCGCGGCGTAGGCGGCCGGCAGCGCGACGATGGCTTCCAGATATTTGCGCACGGGCACCGTCGCGCCGAGCTGCAGGCGTTCGGTCAAGCCCTTCGAGATCAGCGCCGGGTGCGCATCGAGCAGCGGGCCGTAATAGGCGGCGTTCTCTGCGAGCTGCACGAGGCGCTGCCACTCGATGACATCGGGCAGGCTGGCGATCTCGATCTCGTCGACGGATGCACCGAGGCGGTCGGCAAGCTGCTCATAGGCCGCGTGCAGGCTGGCGGTCGCCTGCGGCCACGCCGGTGTCTTGACCAGGGCGAAGCGCGGCTTTTCCGCCGGTTCTATCGATAAGGCCCGCGTAAGCTGCGGGTGAGCGCGCGGCGCGCCGATGTCGTCGTCCGCGTCGTACTGCGCCATGCAATCGACGATCAGGGCCGCGTCCTCGACCGAGCGGGCAAGGACGCCGACGGTGTCGAGCGTGTGCGATTGCATCAGCACGCCGCGCCGCGAGACGAGCCCGAGGGTCGGTTTGAAGCCGACGACGCCGCAGTAGGATGCCGGGCGCAGCACCGATCCGGCCGTCTGTGTGCCAAGCGCTGCGGGCACCATGTGCGCGGCGACGGCTGCGGCCGAGCCAGCCGAGGAGCCGCCGGGCGTGTGGCCGGAAGCAACCGGGTTGTTCACCGCCGAGGGGGTGAGCAGCGCGAGCTCGGTCGAGACGGTCTTGCCGATGATGACGGCACCGGCGGCCCTGAGCGCTGCGACGCAGAACGCATCATGCTCGGGTCTGCGGCCGGCGAAGATGGCGCAGGCGTTCTCGGTCGGGTAGTCGCGCGTGTCGATGACGTCCTTGATGGCGATGGGCACGCCGTGCAGCGGACCCGTCGCATGACACGAGGCCGACGCGCGGTCGGCAGAGCGGGCCTGCTCCAGCGCATAGGCGGCATCGAGCGCGGCGAACGCGCCGATCTCTCCGTCTCGTTCCGCGATGCGCCCGAGACAGGCTGAAACCAGCGCCTCGCTCGTCACCTCGCCACGGCGGATGATCTCCGCCGCGGCACTCGCCGTCAGATCAGCCAGCGCCGTCATGTCGGCTTGTAGCTCGACTGCCAGCGGCAGGTGCTGGTTGCGCCGCCCGCGTCCGCCTTCGTCACGGTGCCCGATGCCGACACCGACATGGGCGCCAGCGGTTCCAGCTCGCTCTTCTTGGTCACCGGCTCGCACTTCGGCGACTTGTGGCCGTAGAGATATTCGGGCAGGCCGAGGCCGATCTTCGGGAAGGCGTAGAACAGCACCATCGACAGCACGACGATGTAGAGGAACGGCATGACGCCTGAGAAGATCTCGTCGATCGAGACGTGCTTCGGCGCCACGCCTTTCAGATAGAACGGCGCCATGGCGACGGGTGGCGACAGGAACGACGTCTGCAGGTTCAGGGCCACGAGCACGCCGAAGAACAGCGGATCGACACAGAACTCGTCGAGCAGCGGCAGGAAGATCGGCAGGAAGATGACGATGATCTCGGTCCACTCGAGCGGCCAGCCGAGCACGAAGATGATCGCCTGCGTCATGATGAGGAACCAGAACGGCGACAGGTTCATCCAGAGCACGAAGTCTTCGACCAGCTTCTGGCCGCCGAGATAGGCGAACACCGCCGAGAACACGGCGGAGCCGACGAACAGCCAGCACACCATGGCCGAGGCGCGCGCCGTCAGATAGGCGCTCTCCTTCAGCTTCTCGAACGAGAAGCTTCGGTACAGCATGGCCAGCACGATAGCGCCGAGCGCGCCGACTGCGGCGGCCTCCTGCGGCGTCGCGAGGCCGAACATGATGGCGCCGAGGACGCCGACAATGAGAATGGCGAGGGGGAAGAACGACGTCGCCAGCTCCCACAGTACGGTGCCGAGCGGTACGTCGCGTTCTTCTTTCGACAGCGGCGGTGCCAGCGCCGGGTTCAGCCAGGCGCGGACGATGACGTACAGCATATACATGCCGGCGAGCATGAGGCCCGGCACGAACGCCGCCGCATAGAGCTTGACGACCGAGACGCCGGCCGTTGCGCCGTAGAGAATGAGCATCACCGACGGCGGAATGAGGATGCCGAGACAGCCGCCCGCGCAGACGACACCGGCAGCAAGCCTGGTGTCATAGCCGTGCCGCAGCATGGCCGGGAAGGCGAGCAGGCCCATCAGCGTGACGACGGCACCGACGATGCCGGTGGCGGTCGCGAACAGCGCGCAGGTGAGGAGCGTCGCGACGGCGAGCGAACCAGGCAGCCAACCGGCGGCGAGCTGGATCGAGCGGAACAGCCGGTCGAGAATGTTGGCGCGCTCGATCACATAGCCCATGAACAGGAACAGCGGGATCGAGATCAGCACGTCGTTCGCCATCACCGAGTAGGTGCGCTGCACGAACAGCTGGAACACGGCGTCGCCCATCGCGTAGTAGCCGAACATGACGCCGAGCGCCATGAGCGTGAACGCGATCGGGAAGCCGAGCATGAGGAAGAACAGGAACAGCACCAGCATGATGATGCCGAGCGCTGCATCCGAGATATAGGGCCCGATGACGGCCTTGAGGCCGGTCGCGGCGCCGGCTTCGCCCGGCATCAGCATCAGCGGCAACAGCAGCGCCAGGAACAGCGCGGCGCCGATGGCTGCGCGGACGGGCGTGAGCGGCGCGCGCTTCTTGGAGAACATCGGCAGCATCAACGGCCCTCCTCGGCGAGGCGCTTCGCCTCGGCTTCCTCGAGGATCAGCTTTTCCAGTTCCTCGACGTCGTGCGCTCGTTGAGGCCATTCCCCGTCACGGATGCAGTGAACACACCGCGCAACTTCGACGATTCCCTGCAGCAGCATGAGCACGCCGACCACGGGGACGATGGCCTTGAACGGCCAGATGATCGGTCCGTCCGGGCTGGCCGAGGATCTCTCGTTGAAAAGATACGCCATCTTGGCGAAGTCCCAGCCCGAGTAGATCAGCGCGATGATGCCGGGAAAGTAGAACAGCAGGTAGAGGATCAGGTCCGACTTCGCCTGCGTTCGCGGTGCCCATGCGCGGTAGAGGAAGTCACCGCGCACATGGCCGTTGCGGGCCAGCGCGTAGCCGCCGGCCATCATGAACAGCGTGCCGTACAGCATGTAGCTGACGTCGTAGGCCCAGTTGGTCGGAGCGTTGAAGAGGTAGCGCGCGACCACCTCGTAGCAGACGGCGAGTGTCAGCGCGAGGATCGACCAGGAGAACAGCTGCCCGACCACGGTGTTGAGATGATCGACGCCGTGCAGCCAGCCCTCGCGCACGACGAACCCGACGAACGCCAGGATCAGCAGGCCGATCGGAACGAGGAAGTAGACGAACGGCGGCGGAGGCGTGTTGGCGTGCCAGAACACGATGCCGAGCGCACTCAGGATCGAGGCCGCCACCAGCGACTGCGGAAGAAATTTCATCATGCGGCCACCTCGTCGATCGGCTCACGCGAAACGTGAAGTGCCGCCGCGACGAAATCTCCCCGCGGCGGCACCGGATCGTGACGGGGCGTCAGCCCTTGGCGAAGTTGTGCTCGTAGGCGAGCTTGGGATCGACCACGCATTCCTGCGTGAAAGCGAGCACGCGCTTGGCCCACGCCTTCTGGCTGTCGAGCACCTTCTTGAAGAAGGCGTCGGCAGACTGCGTCTCGACGACCTTGTCCCAGGACGCGAGCTGCGCCTTGAGCACGCTCTCCGGCGTCTTGATGACGCTGACGCCCGACGCCTTGATGGCCTCGAGGTCCTTGGAGTAGCGGTCCATCGCCTTCCACGACATGTCGGCCGAAGAGGCTTCGACGGCGGCTGCGACGAGGGCCTGCAGCTCGGCCGGCAGGCCGTCGTACTTGCCCTTGTTGAACAGAATCTCGAACGTCTCGTTCGGCTGGTGATACGACTGCACCATGTAGATCTTGGCGACGTCGGTGAAGCCGAGCAGTTTGTCGGACGACGGGTTGTTGAACTCGGCGCCGTCGATCAGGCCCTTGTCGATCGCCGGCACGATTTCGCCGCCCGGCAGGATCGTGACGTTGGTGCCGAGGCCCTTGAACATGTCGGCGGACAGACCGACCGTGCGGTACTTGATGTTCTTGAGATCATCCGGGCCCTTGATCTCTTTCTTGAACCAGCCGAGCGGCTGCGTCGGCATCGGGCCATACTGGAAGCCCTTGATGTTGAGCTTCAGGACGCTGCCGACCAGTTCGTCATAGAGTTCCTGGCCGCCGCCGTACTTCATCCAGCCGAGGATCTGGTTGGCGTCGAGGCCGAGCGCCGGGCCGGTACCGAACAGCGAGAACGCCTTGTTCTTGCCGAACCAGTAGGCGGAAACGCCGTGGCCACCGTCGAGAATGCCGGTGTTGACGGCGTCGAGCAGCTGGAAGGCGGGAACGACGGCGCCGGCCGGAAGCAGTTCGAGCTCGAGGCGTCCGCCGGCCATGCCGTTGAGCTTCTTGACGAAGTCGGCGGCGTACTCGTGGAAGATGTCCTTCGTCGGCCAGGTCGACTGGAACTTCATCTTGACGGTCTCGGCGCGCGAGACGTTCGGCATGGCGACCGTGCCGGTCGCGGCGACGCCGGCCGCGAGCGCGGCACCCTTCAGGACCTTGCGGCGGGAAACCTGCTTGGTCTCGGATTTATCGGTCATTAGGCGATTTCTCCCTGGTCTCTCTGTTGGCCGTGAACTAGCGACGGCAGGTCTGCGCCCACCTTGGTATGCCATATACTCCAATCGTCTATGCGGTGTCCGCATCTATTTGTTCGGTCGCACGGATTCGGGTCAGCGCGCATGCTGCGACGCAAGATGCACGTGTGCGGCGCACACTCGTCCGCGCTCGTGGCTGGCTTGCGCGCATTCTCCACTGGCGCGCCGCGTTTGACGCAGGCCAAGGCGCTTGACCTGTGCAATCGATCATTTCATAGCAACGCCTCCGCACCATGCAGAACGGCAGCCCCGCGCCAAGCGCACCAGCGGGGTGATCGGCCGGCCGAGAGCCGCGCCGGGCAGGCGACTGCGTGACGTGCGCAACGAGTGCGCCCAAGACCTCGCTTCCAAGGAGCCCGAGATCACATGTCGAACGAGCAGCGCCGCGCAGGCCGCCACTTCCTGCAGATCCCGGGCCCGACGCCGGTGCCGGACCGCGTCCACCGCGCCATGGCGCAGCCGATCCTCGACCATCGCGGCCCGACGTTCCAGGCACTGGCGCAGCGCGTGCTCGCAAACGTCAAGACGATCTTCAAGACCACCAACCCGGTCATCATCTTTCCGTCGTCGGGCACCGGCGCGTGGGAAGCGGCCCTCGTCAACACGCTGTCGCCCGGCGACAAGGTGCTGATGGTCGAGACCGGTCAGTTCGCGACGCTGTGGAAGAACATGGCGGTAAAGCTCGGCCTGGTGCCGGAGTTCATTTCGACCGACTGGCGCACCGGCGTCGACGCGAGTGTCGTCGAGGAGCACCTCGCTGCCGACAAGGCGCACGAGATCAAGGCCGTGTGCATCGTCCACAACGAGACGGCCACGGGCTGCCGCAGCGACATCAAGGCGGTGCGCGAGGCGCTCGACGCGGTGAAGCACCCGGCGCTGCTGATGGTCGATACCATCTCGTCGCTCGCGGTCATGGACCTGCGTCACGACGAGTGGGGCATCGACGTCACTGTCGGCGGTTCGCAGAAGGGCCTGATGCTGCCGCCAGGACTGTCGTTCACTGCGGTCAGCGACAAGGCGCTCGCCGCGTCGAAGACGGCGAAGCTGCCGCGCGCCTACTGGAACTGGGACGACATGCTGGCGAACAACGCCAACGGCTTCTTCCCCTACACGCCGGCGACGGGTCTGCTGTACGGTCTCGACGTCGCCATCGATATGCTGCACGAGGAAGGGCTCGACAACGTGTTCGCGCGCCACGAGCGTCTCGCCGAGGCGACGCGCCGCGCCGTCAACGCCTGGGGCCTCGAGATCCTGTGCGTCAACCCGAAGGACTATTCGCCGGCCGTTACCTCGGTGCTGATGCCGGAGGGCCATAACGCCGACGAGTTCCGCAAAATCGTCCTCGAGCGCTTCGACATGTCGCTCGGCATGGGCCTCGGCAAGGTCGCGGGCAAGGTGTTCCGCATCGGCCACCTCGGCGACACCAACGAACTGACCATCATGGGGGCGCTCGCCGGCGTCGAGATGGGGCTGACGCTGGCCGGCGTTCCGCATCGCGCGGGTGGCGTCGCCGCGGCGATGGCCTACCTGACGGACGGCTCGGCGGCGGCCAAGGCGCGCGCTGCCTGATCGGATCGATTGCCGCGGCCGACGGCCGGCGACTAGATTGAAGGTGCGGAAGCCAACCCGGTTTCCGCACCTTTGCTTTCATGGAGTTCGCCCGATGACCGCGCTGTATGCCTTCGATGCCTACGGGACGCTGTTCGATGTGCATTCGGCGGCGGCCCGGCACGCGGAGCGCGTCGGCGAGGACTGGCAGCGGCTATCGGAACTCTGGCGCACCAAGCAGCTCGAGTACACGTGGGTGCACGCGGGTGCGGAACAGCGGGCCACGTTCTGGGAGCTGACCGAGCGGAGCCTCGATTACGCGATCGCAGCGCTGGGCCTCAGGCTGGACGACGCGACCCGCGCCGCCTTGCTCGATGCCTATCGCGAGCTTGCGGCCTATCCGGAAGCCAGCAGCGTTCTCCAGGCCCTGAAGACCGGCGGCGCGCGGCTTGCGATCCTCTCCAACGGCGATCCCGACCTGCTCGAGCGCGCCGTCGACAGTGCCGGCCTCGACGGTCTGTTCGAGCATGTGCTGTCGGCGGCATCGGTCGCGACCTTCAAGCCGCTGCCGGCGGTGTATCGGCTTGCCGTCGAAGCCTTCGACGCGGTGCCCGGGCAAATCACGTTCTGCTCGTCGAACCGTTGGGATGTCGCCGGCGGGGCCGCGTTCGGCTTCGATACGGTCTGGATCAATCGCGCCGGGCGGCCTGACGAATATCCGGGGCTGCGGCCACGCCGTGTCGTCGCCTCGCTCGAAGGGCTGCTCGCGCCGGCATGATCCGGCGCGGCGTTGACACGGGTCATTGCCGGACGCGCCCGCCGCGCTCACGTTGGCCGTCACAGGCGCAGCACGCACGGAGGCGACACCCATGATGTTCGAGCACATCCTCATCCCGACCGACGGCAGCGAGCTGTCGTTACAGGCGGTGCGCAAAGGACTCGCGCTGGCCAAGGCGCTCGGCGCCAAGGCGACGGCCGTGACGGTGCAGCCGTTGCTCACGGACTTCATCGTCGAGGGCGTCACCATCAACGTGTCGGATACGGACCGCCGGCAGATGCACGACGAGTTCGGCCATCGCCTCGACGCCGCGCGCAAGGAAGCCGCCGATCAGGGCATCGCGCTGGAGACGGTTCAGGTCGAGAGCCGCGAGCCGTGGCGGGCGATCATCGAGGTAGCGGAACGGGTCGGCGCCGACCTCATCGTCATGGCCTCGCATGGCCGCCGCGGCGTCTCGGCGCTGGTGCTCGGCAGCGAGACGCAGAAGCTGCTGACGCACTCGAAGGTGCCGGTGCTGGTCTACCGCTGAAGCGCTTCACGCGTGAACGACAAAATGGCCCGCGAGCGCATCTCTCGCGGGCCATTTCATATGCAGGGATCGGAGCGCTGAACTTACATGAGGCCAGCCGAGACGATCTCCTTCTGGCAGCGCATGCCGAGCTTCAGGAACTTGGACATGACGCAGCTCTTGACCTTGGCCACGGTAGGGTTGCTGCCGATGCAAAGCCGGCGCACGTCACCCTCGCAAGCAGCGCGCAGCTTCGGCGTCACTTCCGGCGGCAGCTTGAAATCCTCGGCGAGAGCAGGCGTGGCGATGAGCGCGAGAAGGGCGGCGGCGCGCAGAGCTTTCATGTTCGGACCCCGTTGTTCGTCATCGTTGCATAATCATTGCGGCGCATTCGCCATGGAGACGAGGCGAGAACAAGGCAAGATGTCGTTTATGCGACAGCAGACCGCAGGAACCGCCGCATGTTCGTCGAATGTGCATGCTCACGGCCGGGACTTTCGTCGCAAACGGCTGCATCTCGTCAGACTTTGCACGATGCGTGCCGGACGGGGATAAGGCGTCGGGCGCGCGCGTCTAACCGGCGTTCATGAACTCCGTCCGCGCCTCATTCCTTCATGGTCGGGATCGAGAACTCCGCGCCCGAGCGGATGCCCGACGGCCAGCGCGACGTCACCGTCTTGGTGCGCGTGTAGAAGCGGATCGAATCCGGCCCGTGCTGATTGAGATCGCCGAAGCCCGAGCGCTTCCAGCCACCGAACGTGTAGTACGACAGCGGCACCGGGATCGGCACGTTGATGCCGACCATGCCGACGTCGACGCGCGAGGCGAAGTCGCGTGCCGCATCGCCGTCACGGGTGAAGATGGCGACACCGTTGCCGTACTCGTGCTCGCTCGGCAGCCGCAGCGCGGTTTCGTAGTCGGGCGCGCGCACGACAGACAGTACGGGGCCAAAAATCTCCTCGCGATAGATGCGCATGTCGGGCGTCACGTGATCGAACAGCGAGCCGCCGAGATAGAAGCCGTTCTCGTAGCCCTGCATGCGGAAGTCACGGCCGTCGACGACGAGCTTCGCGCCTTCCTGCACGCCGAGGTCGATGTAGCCGCGCACCTTGTCGAGGTGCTGGCGCGTGACGAGCGGCCCCATGTCGGCATCGCGCGAGGTCGACGGCCCGATGCGCAGGCTTTCGACGCGCGGTGCGAGCTTCGCCAGCAACCTGTCCGCAGTGTCCTCGCCGACCGGAACCGCGACCGAGATCGCCATGCAGCGTTCGCCCGCCGAGCCGTAGCCGGCGCCGATCAGAGCGTCGACGGTCTGGTCCATGTCGGCGTCGGGCAGGATCACCATGTGGTTCTTGGCGCCGCCGAAGCATTGCACGCGCTTTCCCGTCGCTGCGCCCTGCGCATAGACGTATTGAGCCACATCCGACGAGCCGACGAAGCCGACCGCCATGATGTCGGGATCGGCGAGGATCGCATCGACGGCGGTCTTGTCGCCGTTGACGACGTTGAGGATGCCGGGCGGCAAACCGGCTTCGAGGAACAGCTCGGCCAGCATCAGCGGCACGCCGGGCGCACGCTCGGATGGCTTCAGGATGAAGGCGTTGCCGCAGGCGATCGCGGGTGCGGCCTTCCACAGCGGGATCATGGCCGGGAAGTTGAACGGCGTGATGCCGGCGACGACGCCGAGCGGCTGGCGCATGGAATAGATGTCGATATTGGGGCCGGCACCGTCGGTGTACTCGCCCTTCATCAGGTGCGGGATGCCGATGGCGAACTCGGCGACCTCGAGACCGCGCTGGATGTCGCCCTTCGCGTCGGCGATCACCTTGCCGTGCTCGCGCGCCAGCGTATCGGCGAGCTTTTCCATGTCGCGATTGATGAGTTCGACGAAGCGCATCATCACGCGGGCGCGCCGCTGCGGGTTGGTCGCCGCCCACGCCGGCTGCGCAGTCTTGGCGTTCTCGACCGCCGCGCGCACCTCGCTCGCAGCCGCGAGCGGCACGCGTGCCATGATGTCGCCGGTCATCGGCCAGAAGACGTCGCCGAAGCGGCGCGAGGTACCGGCGATGCGCCTGCCGCCGATGAAGTGTGAAAGCTCTGCGGTCATGGCGCCTCGTCCCCTGCTGCGTTTCGTTCCGGCAGCGGTATGCGCCGCTTGCCGTCATGCAGCAATACACGTAGAAACCGAACCGATATGCAAAAACGCAGAACGGACATCGACTGGGACGAACTGCGTCTGTTCCTCGCAGTGGCACGCGCCGGGCAGTTCCTGGCCGCCGCGCGTCGTCTCGGCGTCGATCAGGCGACCGTCACGCGGCGCGTGCGCTCGCTCGAAGACGCGCTCGGTGCGCGCCTGTTCGATCGCCGCACGACCGGCTCGCCGCTGACGCAAGCGGGTGAGCGCCTCATTGCGCATGCCGAGCGCATCGAGGCCGAGGTGCTGCAGGCGAAAGGCGGTCTCGGAGACGGCGACGACGGCATCGAGGGCGTCGTGCGGATCGGCGCCCCGGACGGGTTCGGCACGCTGTTCCTCGCGTCACGCATGGTTCCGCTGGTCTCGGCGCACCCGGCGCTGCGCGTACAACTCGTGCCGCTGCCGCGCAGCTTCTCGCTGGCCCGCCGCGAGGTCGATCTCGCCGTCGCGATCGGCCGGCCGACCGAAGGGCGTCTCAGCATTCGCAAGCTGACCGACTACACGCTGTCGCTCTACGCGAGCCCGGACTATCTGGCGAACGCGCCACCGCTCAGGACGGCGAAGGACCTCGCCCGCCATCGCCACGTCACCTACGTCACCGATCTGCTCTATGCGCGCACGCTCGATTTCCGCGCCGAGCTCGGACTCGCGGATGTCTACGAGTTCCAGTGCGCGAGCGTGCTCGGGCAGATGGAGGCGGTGGCGAGCGGCATGGGCGTGTCGCTGCTGCACGACTACGCGGTCGCAGGTGACGGCCGCTTCGTTCGTGTGCTGCCGCGCGTGCGCTTTACCCGCGCCTACTGGCTGGTGGCACCGGCCGAGCTGGCACGCACTCCGCGCGTGCGGGCCGCCAGCGATTACCTCGCGCAAGCGACATTCCGGGAGCGCCGCCGGTTCGTCGGCGGCCATCCGGGCCCTTGACGCCAAGGGCCGGGCGAAACGTCGCGTTGGCCTCGGCGCTCCGGCGTGGCACCTCTCGGGGGCAAATTCCGATTTGCCTGATAGGCTTCAGGAGGGCGCGGGGTGCGGTCGAGCCAACAGGACAAGGCGCAGGATGGCGTGAAATCGCGCCTGGCCACGCTGGCGCGCCTCGTCGGCATCGAGAACATCCCGGTGAGCCATGCCGAGCGCCTGATTTCGGCGGCCGGCGGCGTCGCTGCCATCTACCTGCTGTTCGCCCTCGAACGCGGTCTCGTCGGCGATGTCGGTGCGGCCCTTGTCGTGGCGTCCATGGGCGCCTCCGCCGTGCTGCTGTTCGCGATACCGCACGGCGCTCTTTCGCAGCCGTGGGCGGTTCTGGTCGGGCATGGCGTATCGGCGGTGATCGGCGTCACGGTTGCGAAGCTGGTGCCGGAGACGGTGACAGCGGCCGCCCTTGCCGTAGGGCTCTCCATCGGCGTGATGCACTACCTGCGGGCGCTGCATCCGCCGGGTGGCGCGACGGCCCTGACCGCGGTCATCGGCGGTGCCGAGGTGCACGCCCTCGGCTATCAGTTCGTGCTGACGCCGGTGCTGCTCAATGCGGTCATCATGGTGGCGCTGGCTGTCGCCATCAACGCCGCCTTCGCGTGGCGGCGCTATCCGGCGGCATTCCGGCGCGCCGTGCCCTCGCCGCCGGCCAGCGCGGCGAGCCGCGACATGACGCACGCCGATTTCACCGCCGCGCTCGCCCGCATCGGCACCTTCATCGACATCGACGAGGCCGACTTCGTGCGGCTGATGCAACTCACCCGCGAAGCCGCCGATCAGCGACGGCTCGACCCCCAGGCGATCCAGCTCGGGGGCTACTACTCGAATGGAGCGTTCGGTCCGGACTGGTCGGTGCGCCGTATCGTCGACGTCGACGCCAGCGGCACGGATGCCCGCATCATCTGGCGCGCTGTCGCCGGCAGGGGCCGCAACGAGACGGGGCTCGCCTCGCGCGAGGACTTCGCGGCGTGGGCCGCGCACGAGGTGGTGCGCTCGGAGTCGACCTGGGTGCGCCGGGACGCGGAGGCGGAGGGCGTGGCCACGCCTGCCCTCGCCGACTTACCGGCCCGAGGTTGACCGCTTCCGCCGCTTCGCCCAGTCTGTCGGCTGACTTGAGCACCCGTGCCCGCGCGGTGCTCCCCGTGCGCTTGAGGAGCCGTCGAATGTCGAGCGTTGCCAACGTCACTCAGGTTTCGGTCGCGGTACCGCGCCATGGCACCGACGTCGTCATCAAGGTCGACCTCGACGACCGCGCTTTCTTGTTTCCGCAGCACAAGGCCGTGCAGCAGCTCAGCGTGCACGTCCACGGAGCGAGCCGGGTTCGCTTCGAAATGGTGTTCGCCTTCAACGAGGCCCGCTCCAGCACGCTGCTGATGGAACTGACCACCGAAGAGCTGGCCGAAATGGCGCGCAAGCTGGTCGAGTCGGTCTATCGCGCGCAGGGCAGCCAGATCGTGACGCGCGCCCTCAGCGTCGCCGTCAACGTCGTCGCCAACGGCTACATCGTGCAGGTCAACGAGCACAACGTGCAGAGCGAGCTGTTCCTGTCGACGGGCTGCATCTGGCGTGTCTGTCAGGCCCTCGTCCGCGCCGTCGACCTGACACGGCCCTCCGACGCGAATTGAGCCGGGGACTACCGGCCACCTGTGCCGCAAAAAAAGGCCCCGCGAAGCGGGGCCCGTTTGCAGATACTCGGGAACGAGCTTTGGTTTATTTCGAACCGCCGTCGTCCGGCTTTTTCTTTGGGCGGCGAACGTAGGTGACTCCCACGAAGTGGTAAGTCCGTCGGCGATAGAGCCGCTGCATCGCCGGCAATGCGCGAGGTTCACCCTTTTTGCTCTCGTCCCAATCGAGGTAGTTCACGAACAGAAAGATGTTGTGACGCTCGGAGTGCGTTTCCGCGGCGAGGAGCAGTTTCTCGCCGACCTCGGAGCCGCGCCACCTCCGTGCCACGAAGAAGTGCTCGGTCTGCAGATCGTTCGACGGCTTGTAGGCTTGGTCCGTGCGGCTGCACATCACCGCACCAGCGGGTTCTTCGCCGACGTAGGCGATGAAGCTGGTTCCGTTCATCAGCAGGTTGATCAGGTGTTTGCTGGCGTAATCGTCGTCGTAGGCGGCGAGATCGCCGCATTCCCGGGCCGCGTTCCTTCAGCAACGCCTTGAGGCCCGGCAGGTCGCTCATGTCGGCCTGCTTCACGAGAGTGCGGGTGATTTCGTTCATCGTCTTGCTCCATTCTCAGGGAGAAATCCGGATCCTTGAATCGGAGCGAATTTCTCTTCTGGCATGGAAGCAAGAATTCATCGACTGCAGAATCTGATACTGACCCTCGCTATTGTCGCGCGGACCGCGCGATGGCGATCCGATCATGCAAACAAATGCCGGCCGCAGCTTTTTGATGTTTCGACCGATCCAGGCCTGCGGCTCGCCCGCATGAAGTGTCTGAACTCGATCGGAGGGAGATACAGAAGTGCGACCCGATCTCACAAGCTTCGCGGAATAGCGCGCGGTCGTCAGGCGCACGCCCGGCCTGTGAGCGTGGTGTGTGGTGTCGAGTGCTACCCACTAGACGTTACGCAAAGGGACTTGTATAAGTTTCAGATTGTGCTCTTTGCGCCGACGGGGATCATGCCGGAATTTGAATGGGTCATAAAGCCCACCGATCATTGCGACGTCCGGCTCGAGCGAGGCGAGAGAACGATCCTGGGGGAGCCCCTGTTCTTTTGCCCCGCTGCGGCTGTCGTCGCGGCCAACTTCGACTTGGGTGCCGCCACCATTGCGAGGGAGGTGTCAGCAGCTCAAATGGCGGGGGTCGTGCATAGGGACGACGCTCTCGGACGCGTAGCTATCGACAACGTCCTGAAATGTCGACCAACCTCCTTCAGGCGGCTGATCAACACGGTCAACGTCATCAATTTCATTATGATGGGGCGCGGTCATCAAGACCAACTGCTGCCGTCGAAATCGATCATTGCGGCTGTGTTTCGCATTCGGGATTTCGACAGGATGCTGACCGAACTCAAGCTTGCTCCGAGAGAAGTCGCGGATGCGGCCAAGGTCGACGAAAACTTCGTCGAGAGTTTGCGCGCGCGCTATCGCCTGAATCTCGAGCCCACACTGAAGATACTGCAGGCGGCCAAGTCCAATCCCAAAGTCCGCTCCAGTCGATGGCATGAGAAACTGGTGAAGGACGGGCTACGCAGCATCGTCGTGGATCGCGTGCCCCGCGCGAACGTACAGAGGTTGGGCGAGGAGGAGAGCAACGGTAGCCCGATTTACCTCCTCAACCAGGACAACCTTGTTGCAGCCCCGGCGAATGGTCATCCGTGGTCGATCGGCTAAACGGGGCAGACGGCGCTTTCCGCTAGGGCAGATGGTGCTGCGAGAGAGGATTGAACTCTCGACCTCTCCCTTACCAAGGGAGTGC
>ERZ1645187.1177-NODE-1177-length-24481-cov-7.783468_pt1 | contig 24481 bp, 24 predicted proteins | sample MGYA00575352_ERZ1645187 | MGnify/ENA primary metagenome ERZ1645187 (study PRJEB40837, sample SAMN11349314) | freshwater sediment metagenome | isolation source: river sediment | host: Sediment | place: India: Wazaribad , New Delhi | collected 2017-02-21 ...
ACTCGACGCTTTCTCACATAATATCAACAGGATGAGAGTTGTTCAGAGGCGACTAGTTATGACTGGAGGAGAAACGGGGAGCACGTCACACAAACACTGGCCTTCTATCGGGAGATGAGCCGCACCTCGAATGTGACGGCCGCATTCGCGGCGACTCTCGGCGAGGTCATGCAGTCGTTCCATTGCCAGGGTTTGTTCCTGCAATCGCTGTTGCGATATATCCGAACTTACTGCATCGGGCGCCTGCGGCAGGATCGGCTAGAGCGCATGGTCACGGCCGTTCTCCAACGTGACCACATCGCAAACCCTTCCAGCGCACAACTGAAAAAGGCCCGGCGCGAGATACGCGAAGCTCTCAAACCAGGCCAGAAGGTGATCGATGTGTTCGCGCCATCCTTCCTGATCGGCCGCGCGCCGGCCTTCAGCTACGCCGATCTTAACCGGATTTTGAAGCGCTCTGTCCGCGCCGGGCTATCTCAGCCGCGCTCGACGTCAAGCTGAACGCTAAGCGATCTCAGGCTCGGATCGCGATGGACTACCCGAAACCAGCCAGACGACGGTTCGCCAAAACACTCCACCATCGCTTGACCCATTCCACGCCTCACCTGCCGGTCGACATAGAGCTCGACCCGCAACAACCCGGTGTCGGCAGCGACTTGGGCGAGCAGATCGATCTGCTCGGTTCGCGCCGTCAGGCCTTCACCGCTCTCGTCGATCTCTTCGATCGCCAGCACACAGTGATCGAGGAGACCGAAGATGACGAGGTGCGTACCCGCGGGCATGCCCGGTCGCGGTGGAGGCGCATGCCCGATCTCTCCAAGTTCGGCATGCGTCTCGACGCTCCGCAGGTCGTCGTCCTCCCGCAGCATCTCGCGTGCGAAGTCGAACGCATCGCTGTCGCTATAGAGATAGCCGGCGCTTTGCGAGACCTGGAAACCATTGAGGGTGCGCACCATGTCGCTGTCAATGCCGATCGGCTCGCCGGACCGCAGGCCGTCCCGATAGCGCATCATTCTTGCCTTGCGATCAGGCTCGAGATCTACGCTCGCCACCAGTTCGTAACGCTGGACAATCGTCGGGCAGTGCAACGCAAGCGTCAGATCAGGTGAAACCGGCAGCATCACTACGACGCCCGGCGACGAGAGCCCGACATCTCCATAGGGGAAGGCGTTGATGCGACTGACCGGATGATCCGAAATGATGAAGCGATGCGCGTCCTCGCTCGCATAGAGGGCGGGATGAAGACCAAGTAGCGCGACGGTGTGACCTTCCCGACCAAGGAACGCCTTGACGGCGCCAAGTCTCACTGCCGCATCCGAGGGCATAGCCATGTGCGGATCGACATTCGGGTCGTAGCCGACCTGGCGCGTGATCTCCCGCAATTGCCCCGCTAGGTGCTTTGGTCCCGTGCGGCTGAAATGCGTCCGCAGCATCTGGGTCGCGAAGAAATCGGCCAGAGCAATCCGATCATCCGCCGTCATCCATGCCAGCGAGCGTTGCGAGACGATTTCGGCGACGAGGCAGGCCGAACGCGCATCGACCTCCTGGAACAGGTCTTCGAAGTTCCATTTGGTATTACCCATGCTCACTGTATTGAAGTCGTTCTCGGAGCCGGCATTGGCAATCGATGTCAGAAACGACCGGCCCGACCGCTTGGCGAAAACGTAGATGGAGCGCCGTTCTGGATCGGCGGCAAAGTGCCGAAGCTGGGCCTGGGGAACGAAGTGATGTTTTTTGGATGCTCGACTCATCGGCGCCTACCCCATGCGCTGCCCGGCAGCGTATACTACTAATAGGTCTGCTTCTGGCACCATCTCTACCAAAGCTGCCAGTCCGCTCCCGGCCCCTGAAGCCGCCGGAGCTCAAGGACGAACCAGCGGCAGCTTTCGGGCAATGATCACGCCCGGCCCCGCGTCCGCTATGGCGGTCGGAAACGGCCTTAGATCCTTGCGAAACGTGACCGCTTCCGCGCGATCGCTCGACGTCCGACACGTCTGGACCCTTGGAAGAGCTTTTCTGTTCTTCTCACCATCCGAACTTATCGCGCTTTTCAGCAAAATGCGGGAGGATCCGCTACATCCGCTGGCGATGCGGCCGCTCGCGTTCGTCGCCGTCGCCCCCTTCGGATTTCACCTTCTCGATCGCGCGGTCCTGCTCTCTCTTCAAGTCGGCGAGGCGTGCGTCTTCGACCTGCGACGGGTTGATCGGTTGGCCGGGGTTTTGCGCAAGATCGCGCGCGATTGCGGTCGCTGCCTGCGCTTCTCGACGCTCGCGTGCGGCCGCGGTCTCCGCCTGGCGCAGCAGGCTGCGATCCGTCGCGACCTGCGCGAGCGACGCTGGATCGGCGCCGTCGCGGCGTTGACGTTCGACGGCGCGATCGACGACTTCATCGGCCGTCGCGGCCTCCCGGCGTTCGACGCTCTCGATGGCGCGCGCCATTGTGATCAGACGTTCGGCGGAAGGACCGGCGAGCTTGGCGAGCTCTTCGGCGCTGATCTCGGTGACACCGCGTTCTTGCATTGCTTTGAGGTCGGTTTGCAGCGCCATCCGTTCCATCGTCGCCGCCGCCCGTTGCATAAAATGCTGTCGCGTCTCGCCCGAAAGCGTCGCCGCCGTGTCGGCGAGCTTCGTATTCAGTTCGCGAAGGTCGGAACGCATTTGCTCGGCGGTGGCGTCGGACATGGCGGCTCTCTGTGAAATAGATGCGTTCGTGCGCGAGACTTCGGCAAGGACATTAGCGCAATCCAGCGCTTTCGTCAGTCGAATGACCTGCGCGCCGGCTGCGGCATGATACGGTTGCTCAGAAAGAACGGCGCGCCAGGCATGAAGGCTCTCGTTGACGGCCGCCTTCTGCTTCTCGCTGTCGGGGATGCGGATAGGATTGGTCCGCGCGCGCTCAATGCGGCGACGGGCGTTGTCGACCATCGCCTGATTGTCGCGGGCATAGGCGCGATCGGCGGCTTCGCGTTGCGGCCGCGGACGTTCGGCGGCCTCGACGATCGCCTTGTCCTTCGCCCCGTAACTCTGCATTGAAGCGCGCTCGGCGGCGCTCGTGGCGACGATCTTAAGGCCCTGCTCCTGAGCATGGGAGGCGTAGGACATACGCCATGCCCGAAGCGTCGCGGGGCCGGGACGCAGGCGTTGGCCTGTCTCTCCTCGCACGGCGACGATGGCGTGGACGTGCATATGTCCGGCCGTTTCCAGCTTGTCGGTGTGAAGCCCGAACGCGAATTTGTGATCTCTGAACGCGTCGTGAAGGAACGAACGCGCCGCCTCCACGACGGCGTTCGGATCGGCTCCCGCTTTGGCGGAAAGAACCAGGTGCATGACGTCGCGCGCCTCGCGGCTGTCGAGCTGCTTCGCCCAGCTCGCCGCGACCGTTCGCGCTTCGCTATCGCTTACAAGGCGCTTGCCGTCGTCGATCTGCGCCGCCCCGCCCCGCGCAAGTTGGGCCAGGTGATACGTCGCCCCGTTCTTGCCGTGGGCGGCGGCGCCGAAGGTCATCGTCACCTCGTCGCGCGAGACGCCTGCCCCCTCGGCGGCCCTCTGAGCGATCAGACGTTGCGACAAAGCCGAAAGATCACGCGGGCCACGCTGGCGTGCGTCGGTGAGATGGAAGCGGTCTTTGACCTCCTCGTCGCCGTTCTCGCCGCGCTGCGTGCGCTGGCCCGCGAGCGTCGCGACCACCGTCGCCTCGATCGCCCCATCCCCGCCGACGTCGATCCGAAACGCATGTCGATGGCCGGCGAAGCCGGCGGCGACGGCCGCCGCGAGCTTTTCGCGGTCTGCAAGACTGTCGGCCAGACCGTCGACGCGCAGCGTGAGCGTCATCACGTCGTCGCTGGGCCGGCGCTTGTCGAAGGTTTGCGACCATTGCTCCATTTCGGCGGCGACCTGATCGTGGGTCTCTAGCAGTCGACCGTCATGGGTTTCGAGCGCCACGCCGTCGCGCTGGACATACGTGCTCATCGCCGTCGCGCGCCCCGCCCCGGCTCCGTAGGAGACGATTTTTAGAACGGCTGGCTGGTAGCCGGCGGCGAGTTGCCGCGCTTTCGTCGTCGCGGTCGGCGCCGCGACCGGCGGCTTGCGGCGCTCGCTTTGGGAGGCCGCCAAAGCCACCGTCGTCCGCCCCGGTTTGACGCGAGGCAGGTCTTCCCACAATGGCCGGCGTCGCGAGGGGGCGGCCGGCGTCGCCGGCATGGGCGCTAACGCGATCTTGGCGCGCGCGGCGGCCGCCGGCCGGGCTCCTCGGTCGGCGGATTTTGCGATCCCGGCCGTCATGACGCGCTTCACAGCCTCGGCGCGCGCGGCTCTGGCCGTTGCGCGGGCCCTTTGCTCCGCGCGAAGTCGACGGGTGACCTCCAGCCACTGAACGATCTGTTCCTCGATCAAGGCGCAATCTCCGGCAGCTCGGCCGCCCGGCGCAGCCGCGCCGCATAGCCGGTGGTCATCGCGTCAAGTCTGGCCTCGACGTCCGCGATCGCTTCAGCCAGGTCGCGGAACACCGGTTCCGTGTCGGCGATCATGACCGCTCTGCCGGAATGGATCGCATGGAGAAGCTGGTCGAGATTCCGGCCGGCTCGTCGCACCTGCACGGCGAGCGCGAGAACGGTCTCGTTGTTCCCGGCCGACAAGGCCGGGCCGATCTCGGCGGCCGCCCGAACGAGGCGCCGGATCACCTCCGCCCGAGAAAGCCCGAAGGCGGTCGACAGACCGGCGAGGGCGTCGCCTGTCTCCGGCGCGAGGCGCAATCGGGGGGCGGCGGGCTGTCGCGCGAACGTCGCTGGGGGGGGTGGCTTTGGCCGCCATCTGACAAGGCAAATCTGGGTGAAGGAGGGAGAGTGTGAAATCGCGCCGCGGTCCAAGGCCGCGTCAACGCCGGCCGCCTCCAAAGTGGACCCACTTTGCATATCTTGTCAATCTAAACACACTCTCAAATACAATATTGAACTACGTGTATATTTGTTACATTTGGCGCAAGCGCCATTCTTACATAACGCCAATTGGATAAAGCGCCCATTTCAGCTTTTTACAATTGGCGCTTTGGCATTTGGGCGCATGGGCGTACCGGCCGTTGCTCCCATCCGCGGTTCGGCGAGTCCCAACCGCGCTTGCGACCTTTCGCCCAAGCGTTGTTGTGACATTATGCCATTCGGCTGTATAATGACGATTGAAGCGCACGGCGGTCGTCTTCGAGCACGTTGCGTCGGCGCTATCGACTCCGGCCCAGCCCTCCCGTCGCCGTCCTATGCGAGCCGCTCATGCATGAGATCGCCCCAGCTCCCAGATTGATCGCCGCCGCCTCCCCAAAGGGGGGAGCCGGCAAAACCATGACGACCATCCTCCTCGCCTGCGAATTCGCCGACGCGGGCCATCGCGTCCTCATCCTCGACACCGACATTCAGGGCTCGGCCACGAGCTGGTTCAACGCCAGCAAGGCCGCGCGCTTCCCCCTGAAAAATATCGCCGCCGAACAGATCACCGCTCAGGACGCGATCATGAATCGCCTTCAGGCCTTGCTGCGAAACGGCGAGGGTCATGACGTCGTTCTCATCGACGTCCAGGGCACCGCGACCGCGGCGCTCAGCACGGCGGTCGTCTATTCCGACCTCGTCCTGATCCCCACAAGAATGCACAAGTTCGACGTCGATCAGGCGATCGCCCTCGCCAGATATGTTTCAGGACTTGGCGGGCGCGGACGCGCGACGCCCTATCGCATCCTGATCAACGCCGTGAACACGATCGACCGCAACAGCGCCGCCTTCAGGCTTGCCGAGACCATGCTCGCGCAGTCCGGGCTCGAAAGGCTCTCGACCATGCTTTCCCTGCGCCCGACCTTCGCGACGGCGGCGACGGCGGGCAGCCTTTATGAGGTCGCCAATCCCAACAAGGCTGTGCTCGACGCGCGCGGCATGACACGCGACCTCATGAACGAGGTGACGCGCGTCCTCAACGATCTTGAGGAAGGAGCCGCGGCATGACCTCCGAGACGAACGATGCGAGAGCGACCGTCGCGCTCAAGCCCCGCAAGAGCGCCCCACGGATGGGCCTCGCCTTCGACGTCGCGGCGGTCGCCGCCGCGCATCCGGCGCCGTTCGCGCCGGCGCAGTTCGAGCAGCAGACCGCGCCCCTGCCCAGCGACGAGCCTGTCCCCCAGGCCTCGCTGGCCCCTGACGCCGGTCCGGGTCCAATCTCGGAGACGCCGTGTCATGAACCGTCGGTTCGCAGCGCGAGATCGCGATCCTCGCAGGCGTCCCACGTCGTCGCCCGCCCCGACGCGAGCGTACATTTCAGGTTGCCCGCCGCGCGGCGGACCGCGCTGTTCGTCCATGCCAGACTGACCGGCACGACCGTTCAGGCCTTGATGAGCGAGGCGGTCGACAAGATTCTCGAAAAATGAGCGCTGCGCGCGGCATTTTCGGCGTCGGGTCTGTTCGCATCGCTCCACGACGCAGTCGCGACGCAACTTGACCAAACTGGCGACGGCCAGCCTTCCCACAGTCCCTTCGGCCCTACGGCGCTTTGGAGGGCGCGGGCCTTCGGGCCTGCTCCGCTGCGCTTCGGTCGCGCTCCGCGCGACTGGAAAGCCTGACCGTGACAGGCGCCCCGAAACGCGCAGCGTCGTCGCAGAACTCCGCCGGCGGACGTCTCGTTCCGCGATGACGACGCAGGCTTGGGCGCATGTCCGCGCAGGCTCCCGAAAGGCCCGCTTCCTTCGTCGCATTGACCTCGACCGCGATCTCGCCGCGCCTACGTCGTGCCGGCTGACGGCGCTTTCACGGCTCGATCCCGCATTGTTGAAGACCTTGCACGAGACGCCGAACGGCTGGCGTCGGTCGTTTGAAAAGAGTCTGTATTCGTGGTCCCTGGATTCTTGGACCCTCCCCCCGTGGCGATGCCGGACGCCGCAGCGCCCGGCCGTCCTGGATTCGACCGGCGGATCCATTCGAGCCATAGCGGCGAGATGATCCGCACGACATTGGCGAGGTTGGCCGCGCCGCGCCGCCGCCGCTCTTCGATCGACGCCAGGCCAAGTCTCGCGGCCGCGCGTAGCGCGTTGCGCGCCGTCGTGACGCCAACGCCGGCCCGCGCAGCGATTTCGCCGAGCGTCATCCGACACGCGCCTCGCGCCTTCACCTCGATCGCGACCACGGCGAGCGCCGCCTGTTCGCCCAGAGTGAACTGACAAGCGATCCTGCCCGGCGTCGCGCCCGACGCAGCGAGCCGCCGCCGGCGCAGGATCGAGGCGCGTCTGTCGACGCGCGGCGGCGAAGGGCGCTTCGGCGGGTAGGGGCTGGCCCGCAGCGGCGCGCGCGAACTCGAATAGACCGGATGGCGCTCGCGCGGGCGCAACGCGCGTCGACATGCGTCCGCCGCCTCCCAAAGCCGCTGGGCTTCAGCGTCCGACAGTGCGCCCATCTCCCATCCCAACGCGAGCGCTCGGGCGATCGCGGCGAACTGTTCATTAGAATGACTTGCTTCGAGAGCAATTCGGATCGCCTCCGCGTCGAAGGCTGGCGCGCCGAAGCGAGGTTCGGCTCCGGCGAGGTTGAGGGCGTGCGTCATCGTTCCGTCGATCCTTCATGAGGGATCGCAGGCGCAAAAAAATCCCGTGGCGCCGGGCGCGCGTCTCTTGCGGCTTGTCGGGAGGACGGCTATGCTCAAGGAGCTTTGATTTTCCTTGAGGCGGAGCGATTGGCGTCGCTGCCACCCACCCTCTTTGAGAGACCCGCTACGGCGGGTTTTTCTTTGTCTGCGTCCGACTGACTCCTTTGTATGAATCGCTAAACATTATAATAGCTCAGCGGTGAGCGCCAGCGCAGGCGCGCCGGTCCGCCTTTCGCCGAAAGCCGGACGCCGCGGCCCCGACAAGCGCCGAGCTGAAAGGAGCGACATGACGCCGAAGCCCTCAAGAGTCAGACCCCGGCGGCTCGCGGGCGCGTTGGCCGGCTTCATCGTTCACGCGATCGGACTTACTTTCGATCCGGCGTCAGGTTTGGCCGCCGACATCTTCGGCCCCGCCCAGATCGTCGACGCCGACACCGTCATCGTCGCGGGGCGCACGATCCGCCTGCAAGGGATAGACGCGCCGGAAACCGATCAATCCTGCATCGATCACGCCGGCGCATTTTGGTTTTGCGGCGTCGCGGCGCGCGAGGAGCTTCTCAAGCGCACAGGCGCGCAGAGTTGGACCTGCGCGACGACCGGGCTTGACGGCTACGGCCGTGACCTTGGCCTGTGTTTCGTCGACGGCGTCGACATCGGCGCTTGGCTGGTGCAGTCAGGTTGGGCGCTGTCTTTCCGGCGTTATTCGCATGCCTATGACGGCGACGAGGCGAAGGCGCGCGAAGCGCGGTCTGGCATGTGGGCGGGAGCCTTCATCGCACCCTGGGATTGGCGGCGACGCGATTGCGCGACGCGCGTTCACGGCGCGCGCTCCGTCTCGCTCGCCGATCATCGCAAGCTTTGCGGCGCGTCGGCGCATGCCGCCCCCCCCGGGATGCGAGATCAAGGCGAATGCCAGTCGACGCGGCTGCATCTACCATGCGCCCGCAGGACGCTTTTATGGGCGTCTCGACATGAACAAGCCAGGCCGGCGCTGGTTCTGTTCGCCGCAGGACGCGGAAGCGGCCGGATGCCGCGCCTCGGCCCGGTGAGCAAGCCGGGACGAGAAGACGCCGAAAGCGCAAGCTCTCCTCGATCTCGCGCCATCTAGGGCGAAAGCCGATCCAACTGGATCGGTCTTTCGCCCTATCCTTTTGTTTCAACGCATCCACAGCGAACTCCGCGAAGCGGGATTCGCCCTATCTTTGTCCGCCAAGTCTGCAACTTGGCGGGATGATGCTCTAAGCGCTTCTCGTTGCAAGGCGCGCGGACATGCAGGCCTTGCGAAACCTGCTCCGCCGCCTCAGCAACCGCTTTGACCATCGCGTCGCGCGCGGGGCGTCAGCCGCGCGCGGCGGCGACGGCTCGCCAGCCAATGATCTTCGAGCGCCCTGGCGCGAAGACATCCAAGCTCGATGACGCGGTCGGGTCCTGTCTCCGCGACGAGGCGACGCGTGCGCTCGAGTCGGCGGCGACGCAAAGCGGGCGACGTCACGATGTCCTCCGATTTTTGGCCGCCTGCGCCTCCCGGTCTTTGCGCCGTTGAAACGCCGCGCCCCGGTCCGCGGCTTCTTGCGCGCGAGCGCGTTCCGCCATTTCGCAAAACGCTGCTTCGCTCGCCGCCTGCCGCTCGGCGGGGCTGGCTCGCAGATAAGCAATCAGATCAAGAATAAACCGCATGTCAGAGGAAATTGGCTCGAACGCCGAATGGGGTCAATGCCGCCGTATGCGGCACGAGCCGGTCCTCCCCGTATTTGGTCAGGACGATCGATTCCATCAGCGCTTATCGAGGATTTTCCCGGATTCCCGATTCATCGCGGAAAAGCTGCAGGAATTCGTGGCGATATCGGCGTCATACCTACGATAGAAGCGAGGCCGCCCCGTTGGGGGCGGCCCGGGCTTCGTCAGCTCGCCTTGCGGCCCTTGGCCTTCGAACCGGCGACCTGCCGTTCCGGCTCGCTTCCGGCCGTGGGCTCGTCCGCCGGCGCCTCGGCCTTCTTTTGCGGCGTTCGGCTGATCTCATCGATCACCAGATCCGTCGTGTAGCGGCGCTCGCCGTCCTTCTCGTAGGAGTTCTGCCGGATCGTCCCGGCCGCGCGAACCATGTCCCCCTTGCCGAAGCTCTTTGTCACATAGGCCCGGCTCGTCTCCTCGAACACGCTCACCTCGTTCCAGATCGTGCGGTCCTGCCACTCGCCGTTCTTCTTGAAGCTCGCGTTGGTCGCGATCGACACCCGCACCACGCCTTTGCCCTGCTTGATCTGGCCCACCCGGCCGATGATCTCGAACGTCGCCTTGTCGAACATGGTCTGTCTCCTTCGTCCGCGGCGGGCCGATCCCGCTCGCGATGCGTCCGTGAACGGGCGAGCCCGGCGGCCCGGAGCCGACGCCGAAGGCGGCGGGCGAGCGCAGCGCTGCGCCCCGACCGACGCGCCGATTTTTGAAAGCGAAGCGAGCGCGAGGAATTGGCGCGCAGCGCCAAGGGGAAAAATCTGCGCGACAGGGGCCGAAGGGTCCGACGGCCGCCCGTAGTACAAAGCATCGTTGCGAGCGGGTCAGGCTTGCCGTGGCCCGGAGAAAGACGCGTCGATCCAACAGCGACTTCAGGGAGACAGTCCGATGGGGGCGGCGTCCGGAAGGCGAAGGGTCAGCGGAGAGCCGATGACGCAGGCGGGCTTGCTCAAGACGAACGGCGACGGCGCGCACGTTCCGGTGAAAGAGATCGGGTCGAAGACGCGGCCACGCCGACGAAGACCTGCTAAAGTCCCGGTTCCGCCTTGCGGCGGGATTGGAGTAACGTTTCGGAGACTGGGGACAGAAACACCATGCGCACTCTCGCACTCATCATCGCCGCGGCGGCGTTATTCTCGACCCCGGCCGAAGCGCGGTGCAATCGACGCGGGCATTACATCGCCGCCTCAGGACATGTCGTGAAGAACCCGCGCTGCGTCGGCCGCGGCCACATCGGGGCGCATTTCGTGTGCCGCGACGGCAGCTACAGCCATTCGGAGCGTCGGCGCGGCGCTTGTTCGAGACATCGCGGCGTCAAGCGCGCCTTGTGGTGAGCGTCCATGTTCCGAAGTCGGCCACGACCGAACGATGGCGACGCGCTGTTCGCGGAGGAACGCGTGAAGCGCGCCGAGTTCGCCCGACGAGCTGGCGACGCGCTCGCGGAGATTGCGCGTGAGGCAGAGGCGCTCAACCTCCCATTGCTGGCTCAGTTCGCAACGATGGCGCGCCTCGAGACGGATGCGATCCGCGCAGCCGATCAGCCACGGGCCGCTCCGAAGTGAACCTACGCGCCGACGCATCTCGATCTGCGCGAATTCACCGCGCATGATTGGATCGCGTGGAGCCGAAGATGACGGCAGAGCGCTATCAGGCTGCTGACAACGCGCGATTGCACCCATTTAGGAAGATCTTGGATGCACGGCGCGACTGGCGCCGCATGCTCAGACGAGGCGTGCCGCGCCCTGACCTTACCGGCCGTACGGATCAATCTCCGCGATGATCTGCGTGTCCTCGCCGTCGAACTCTCCGACCGGCGAGACGGAGAGCGTGCCGTCGCCGGCGCGAAAGACGATGATGACGGTCATGAGGGTGGCGGCGAGGCTCGCGGCGAAGGCGTAAGCGTCGTTGAAGGACATCGGTCCGGCTCCTGCTCGAGCGGAGGACCATCCCCCGCTGACAGGCGCCCGATGTGTCCGGGCGTGGGTCGCAATCACCGCGTCAGGCGCAGCCGGAGCGGCGGCCCGCGCAAGCGGAGTCCGACCCTTCACGGGTTGATGGCGTCAGGCCCACGGCTGGGCCAAGGATCAGCGCAAGAAAGCGGTGATGGTCCCCGCAGCGCAGGCGCGAGCACGGTCTGCCCGACGCGCGGTTTCGCTCGCTAGGCCTCGGATCGACGCCGCAACAGGCCAGCGATTTCCAGTCTTTCAGCAATAGCGCCGCGCGCATCCTACGACACGACCGTGCCTCTATGCGAAGCGGCGATCCGCTCTTGCGCTCACAGAGAGGGACGAGCGCATTCATTCTGCATGCACGCTGGCCCATCTACCGCTTGAGCGGCTCACTTGGATCATCGGCTCTTACGGTGTGTGTAATCGTTTCGGGTGCAAGGCCAAATCGCTGCGCCCAATCAACCATGTTCTTGGGCCGATAGTTTGCGTCCTCGCGCCATCGTTCAAATACGCTCGCGTCAATCGTCTCATTGATCGTGGCGACGAAATAGCCGTCACGTTCGACAGGTTCGGCTCCTATCGGACGATGGTGGCGTGGGGAGGCAAGACGATACGCGCCGGCAAGAAAACTCGCGTATGAATCGTCGACCGGATCCCTCGCGGCATCTTGTTCAACGTCGACCGCCGCCTTCAGCTCAAGGCCCAGACCTTGTGCTTTGTCCGCCAGCCACCTCAGCGGAATTTGGGGCAATGCGTCCGATGGATACCCTCCGCCAACGTTTGCGTGCGCTCCCACGAACCAGCGCTGCTCCACCGTGGAGAAATCCCTTTTGATCTTCGGAGGGCCGTCCTTTTTCGGGGACGATTGCGTCCAGAGCGTCGGCGCGAACTTGTGACGATTTTCATCGATCGCCAAAGCATGAAAGGCGTTCTTCATGTCGAGGCGCAGATTTGGATCGAGGAATTCATGGATGCCGATGCCGGGCATGTCCAAGGCGGCGACGGTGTCCCAAACCCCGATCATCGTAATGTCGACGGGTCTCGAGTCGCGCGCAAGCCAGATGTCTTCCCTCTCAGAAGGTTGAACGCTCTTCTCCTTGTCCGCCGATATCTTTCGGATGGACTGATGATTTCGATCGACATGGCGATAGCGTGTGTAGAGTTGGCCGACGCCGAGCGGCGTTCCCGGCTTGAGTAGTCCGCAAATGGAGATCATGCCGGCGAGGCTTCTCGCGGTGAACGCGCCGCGACTGAAGCCGAAGATGAATATCTCATCTCCGTCTGAGTAATTCTCGACGAGCCATTGATAGGCGGCTTGAACGTTCTCATCGATGCCCGCGCCGAACATGCCCCCGGAGATTTTCTCACCAAACTGCGTGCCCACCCCGCTGTCGTAGTAGATGAGCTGCGGCTTCCCGTGTCGATCTTTCGGCGCACAAAGCGAACGCAGGCGCCAAACGCTGGTGTTGTCCCCAGATCGATTCCAGGTTCCATCGAGAAACAGAGCCAAGCGTTTTGCGCTTTCATCTTTCGGCACCATGGCGAACCGCCCTTCGACTCGTTTTGCCTGCCGCCAAGATTATCCAGAATCTGGAGCGACGCCAGTTTAGCCGCGGTGAAGGCGCCGCTCACGCGCCGCTCCCTGTCCCGAAGCGATAGACGGGGACGCCGAGCTTGCGAGCCTTGTCTGCGAGATTGTCCTGGATGCCCGATCCCGGCAGGATCACGACGCCGATCGGCAGGAAGGCGAGCATCTCGTCGTTGCGCTTGAAGGGCGCGGCGCGGCCGTGCTTTGTCCAGTCAGGCTTGAAGGCGACTTGCGGAACCTTGCGCGCGGTCGCCCAGCAGGAAGCGATCTTCTCGGCTCCTTTAGCCGAACCGCCGTGCATCAGCACCATGTCAGGGTGTTTGGCGTGGATCTGATCGAGCTTTGCCCAGATCAGCGCGTGGTCGAGGCTGTCGCCGCCGGAGAAGGCGATCTTCGGTCCGGGCGGCAACAGCACCTCGGTTTCGGCGCGGCGCTTGGCGGCGATGAACTCGCGCGAGTCGATCATCGCCGAGGTCATGGCGCGGTGGTTGACCATCGAGCCCGATCGCGGACGCCAGATCGAGCCGACGTGAGTTTCGAAAAGGTCGGCCGCCTGATCGCGCATCAGTTCGAAGGCGTCGCGGCGCTCGATCAGCGTGCATCCTTCTGCGGTCAGGCGTTCGAGTTCGACGGATCTGACTTCGGAGCCGTCTTGCTCCTGCTGGCTGCGGCGCTGGGCCTGTTCGTTGTCGTCGAGATCGCGCTCGATGCGGGCGATGGCGCGGTGGAAGAGATTGACCGTTGACCAGAGCAGATCCTCAAGGTCCGGCTCAAGGCGGGTGTCCTGAAGGGTGGCGACGAGCGCGTCGAAAATGTCGGCGATCGCCCCCGTGACGCGAGAGCCTTCGGGCAAGGGCCGGGGATCGGGCTCGCCGGCGAAGGGCCGCCAACCGTGAAGCTGAAGCTCCTGCAGCACATCGTGCATCGGGGACGAGGCGTGGGAGGATTCAAGGCGTGCTTGCGTCATGCAGGCTTGCATGGGGTTCGCTCCAGGAATGAGCCGCGACCGCCGCGGCCTTCATGGGCAAACCAGCCCGCGGACGGGGCGCGGCCGCACCCGCAGCGCCAGCGAAGGGCCGTAGCGCAGCGAAGGAGGGCGGGAGCGGGCGCTTTTGCTTCGCGCTGCAAAGGCGGCCCTGGCCGCCGGCGGAAAAGCGTCGGCTCCCGCCCTTGCCGCCGCGACCCGACCGTGGCCCCTTCGCCCCTCTTGAAGGAGGCCGTGGCGCGGCCCTCTTCCGACATGCGCGACGTCCGGCGCCGCATGATCAGGGCTCCGCTCTTTCCCTGTCGAAGCCTACGACCGAGGCGTCATGAAGCGCGCCACGTCTTCGGGCGCGAGCTGCGCGCGAAGGATTTCGAAGAGCGCGTCCTCGCCGTCGATGCGCAGATCGTCGTTGAAGTCTCCTTGCCTCGGCGCAAGCGTGATCGCCTCGATCCCGGCGACCTGCGCGCGTTCGGCGAGCTGCTCTGTCGCGCGGAGCCCGGCGGCGTCGCGGTCGAGGATCACATAGAGACGACGCAGGTCCGAAGGGAACGCGATCGCGGTGAGATGACCCGCCGACAGCGCGGCGGCGCAGGCAAGTCGTGTCGCGATCGTTTTGACCGACAGCACGGTCTCGATCCCTTCCCCTGCAGCGAGAACATCGGACATAGGCCCGAACCGAACTGCGTGACCGAGAAGGTCTCCCATCGCCTTGCGCGGCGTCGCGATCGACGCCTTGGCCGATCCGTCCGGGGCGAGCCACGTGCGTTGTGCCCCGACCACGCGCTCCGAAAGGTCCGTGACCGCGGCGATCATCGCGGGGCGTCGTTCGAGCGGCCCGCCGTCGTCGGGCTGATGGAAGCAGGCGGCATGAAACCTCAACGCCTCCAAGCCGGCGCCCGTCGCCACGCCGCGTTTGCGCAGATAGGTCTCGGCGAGCGTGTCATGAACCGGACGCGACATCGCGAACAGGCGGCGCGCCGCCTCCGGCGACGAGCGCGGAGTGGCCAAGAGCGTCCTGCGCGGCGGTCGCGGCAAGGCGAGGAACCGCCGCGCCTCCTCGGCGACGTCGGCGAAGGCGTGGAAACTTTCGCTTTCGCGGATCACGTCGAGAAGATCACCACGTTCTCCCGTCGCCGCGTCGCGCCATTTGCCGGCGCGGCGCGGCCCGTCATCGACGAGCCGCACGAACATCGAGCGCCCGGGCGCGTTGCGTACGTCGCCGACCTGCCAGTAGCGACCGCGGCGACGGCCCGCGCCGAGGTAGCGGCGGCAAACATCTTCCGCCTCCCGCGCCAGACGATCAGCGAGCTCCCGCGCGTCGAAGGAAGGCATCAGGCCGCCTCCTTCTCGCGAAGAGCTTCGATCGGATAAATCGCCAGAAGCTTTTCGAGGACGCTCGGGCCGAGAGCGTCGACAGGAACGAAGCAGCGCAGCGTCCAGGAGATGATCTCGGTGAAGAGGCCAAGCGCGCGCAGCCGCTCGCGCATCGGTTCGGTAAAGCCGACGAGTTCGATGCGGTTCGCCGACATGACGCGCGCCCGACGCAACTCCAGCCCCTCGGCGAGAGTGAGGATCAGGCGGCCTTCGCGCAGCCCCGCATAGGCGTCCTGCGCGGACAGCGTGATCGCGCCGCCGGCGGCCGCGCCCGCCGCCCAGACGGCGGAGACTTTTCGGCCGATGATGCGCTCGCCCTCGTCAGTCTGCAGACGATAGACGCGCGTCGAGTCCTTCGGCAGGCGCTTCCAGACCGGCAGCAACAAACCGGCGACCACATGTAGCACGCTCTCGCTGAAGGGCGGCGTCGCCAGCACTTCGCGGCGCCAGGCGAGCGCGAAGGCGTCGCGAGGCGCCTCTTCCCAGTGGCTCTCCGCCATCATGGCGGCGCAGGCGTGGAGCGTCTCCATCGGTCGCGTGAGCCGCACCCGCGATTCGATCTCGCCGTCGTCGCGCATCAGCGCGGGGGCCGGCTGTTCGACCGCGGCGCGCCCGGATCGCGCGTTGACCAGCAACCGGCCCGAGCTCATCTCCGCGAGAGCCATCGCCTCCTCGACCGGCGTCGGCCGGTTGCGGCGCTTCTGCGCGATGGTGAGAAGACGGGTCTGCGCGCCCGTCGCGGGATGCGTGTAGATCGTCGTGCGGTCGGTGACGACGAAGCTCTCGGCGGTCAGCGTCTCCAGACCGACGTCATGGACGCCGCTGGCGATCGCGCCGGCGACGCGCGCGTCGAGCAAGCGCTCGAAGGCGGTGAAGAGCACGCCCTGAAGGTCAATCGTCAGCGCCAGCAGACGATTGAGGAATGTCGTGATCGCCGGCAGCTCGTCCTTGAGGCCGGTCTCGTCCATCAGCTTGAGGCCGGTCGCCTCTTCGAACGCCTCGAGAGAACAACCCTTGATCCGACCACGCGCAACGAGTTGGTAGAACTGACGCAATGCGTCGCGGGCGTAGGCGGATTCGAGATTGTCTTCCGGCCGGAACAGCCCCTGTCCGCCGGTCTGACGCTGGCCACGGGTGATCGCCCCGAGCGTGTCGAGCCGGCGCGCGATGGTCGAGAGGAAGCGCTTCTCCGCCTTCACGTCGGTGGCGATCGGCCGAAACAGCGGTGGCTGGGCCTGATGGGTGCGGTTGGTGCGCCCCAGCCCCTGAATCGCGGCGTCGGCCTTCCATCCGGGCTCCAACAGATAGTGGACGCGCAGGCGCCGGTTCTTCGCGGAGAGGTCGGCATGGTAACTGCGGCCCGTCCCGCCCGCGTCGGAAAAGACCAGGATCGGCTTCAAATCGTCCATGAAGGCGGCGGTTTCGGCGAGATTGGCGCCTGCCGCGCGGCTTTCGACCATGCAGCGCTCGCCCCGCCGCACGATCCGCCGTGACCGTCCCGTCACCTCGGCGACGCGCTCCGTTCCAAACCGCTGGACGATCTGGTCGAGCGCGCCGGGAACCGGGGCGAGGCCGGCGAGCCGCTCGATCAGCGCGTCGCTGAGGATCAGCGCGCCGCCGGCGCTTGCGGCGAGGATCGCCATCAGCCCCGTGCCGGCGGAGGGTTCGAGCACGACGTCGCCGGGACGCACGTCCGCTGCGAAGAGCGCCGCATAAGCGAGCGGCAGCGGGGTCGAGAACTGCTGCAAGGCCTGCGATTCCTCGGACCGGCGCGTGTGCGTCGGCAGGAGAGCGGCGAGGCGGCCAAGCGCGGCCAGACGCGCGGCGGGAGAATTCCCCTGGCGCAGGAGCGTGCGGCCATACTTGCGCAAAAACAGCACGCTGGCCGCCTCGCAAGCGTCATAGCCGTCCTTCCAGCTCCAGGCGCCCGACGCGTCGGAGGCGTCGAAGGCGAATTCCATCGCCGCTCTCAACACAGCGGCGTCGATGCGGCGGCCGCGTTCGAGGTCGGGAAGCAGGCGTTCCGCGGCGGCGAGGATCGCTGCGCCGACGCATGAACGAGGCGCGGCGGCTGCGGCGGGAATGGCGGTCGGAGCTTTCATGGGGAGGAACCCGGAGAGCTGGAAAGAGCCGGCCCGCGCGACGCTCTCTCTCGATCCGCTCAGGTCCAGCCATTCCCCGGCCCTCCTCTCGCTCTCGTCTCCCGGCGGCGAGCGCGTTCGCGCAAGACGCGCGCGCTTGCAACCTCACTAGAAGCGCCGCCCGATCTGCGTGAACGAATAGCCGTTGGCCGCGATGGCCTCGTCGACGCTCTCGTCGGAGCTCTGAAAAAGATACTCGCGTTCAAGCTGTCGATAGAGCCAGCGCGCCAGATCGCGCAACGCTTCGATGAGGGCGTTTTCGGCGTCCGCCGATATCGCCCGCACGTTCGGACTGTTGCGTTCGACGTCGATCGCCATGCTGTACTCGTGGCTGTAGCGGCCGTGATGGCGAATGCGGGCCGCGAGCTGATAGAAATTGCGGGCCTGGGTCGCCTGTAGCGCGTCGGCGATGCGATGAAGCTCGCCGTCCTGTGGCACGTATCGGCGGATTGTCTTGGCCGCCCCGCGCCTGTGCGTATAGCGGCCCTCGAAACATGCGCCGTCGCCCTGGCTCCAGAAGCCGGAAAACCAGACGCAGGGCTCCTGTAGCGTTCCCCCGCCCATCAGGCGCACGGCGCGGGTTTTCAGATCGACGCCGAGGATCGCGCAGATCGCGCAAAAGTCCTCGATCACGAATTCATGCCAGTCGTCGACGAACGCGACCGAGCGATACCAGGCGCGGGCGACATCCTTGGCGCCCGCGTCGAGCTCGTGGATCTGATAGACGGTCGTTTTGACGATCTCAGGCATCGCAAGCGCCTCCGGCGAGAGCGCAGGCGAGCCACGCGTCGGTGGAGATCCAGGAGACGGCTTCGCCGCTGGCGAGATCGAGCGCGTGCGCGCCGCCGCCGAACGCGTCGAGGCGCGTCTTCGAGCAGCTGACGGCGTATTGAAAGCCCCAGCGGCCGGTCAGATCGAAGGCTGCGGCGCAACGCTTCACGAAGCGGAGAACCTGCTCGGGATCGCCGCCTCCGGCTTCGTCCCGCAGCCAGAGCTGTTCGCCGTCGGGTCCGGGTTCGATCGAGACAGCAAAGCCGGGACCGAACGCCCCATCCTCTGCGGCGATCTCCCGCGTGAACGTCGCGAAGAGATCCAGAGCGCGGGCGGCGTTCTGGGCGCCGCCGACATCGAGCATGCAAGAGAACTGCGTGAAATAATCGGCCATATGAACCTCCAGAAACAAGAAGGCCCGGCGTGGGGCCGGGCCGGACGGAATGAGGGGATGCTGCGCTTCAGTCGCCGATCGACCAGGACGGCCAGGCCTGTCCGTCGTTGGCGGCGGCGACCGCTTCATCGAGATAGGCGGCTTCGCCTTCGACGACCGTCGGATCGCGGATCGGCGTCTCGTCGATCACCATCACGGCGACCACGAGGCCGTCGACGACCTCGACCTGAACAGGTGTGAGATACTGGAACACGACGCGGCGCTCGCCGTACGCGACGGAACGGGCCATCTGCAATCTCCGGAAGGATGGGTTGGTCGGGACCGGGACGAGAGGGGCGGCGCGCGCCGCCCCTCCCGAAGACCGTCATTCCGCGGCGATTCTGCGATCCGGCTCGTCCTCCGACGCGCCCGCTTCGTCCTCGCCGCCATCCTCCGAGAGGAAGGCCGGCAGCGCCTCCTCGTCGCCCTGAGGCTCGGTGGCGTCGACGGGCGCGGCCGCGGCCTCCGCGCAGCGCAGCGCTTCCGGCAGCCAGCCCGTCTCCGCCAGCATGCGTTCGGCTTCGCGCGCCATGTCAGCCTTCTTCAGATGGTCGATCAGCTGCGCCGCCCGCTCCCCCGCGCCCTCGCGCACTGCTTCGAGAATGCGCTGCTTGGGAACGCGGCCGAGATAATTGTCGACCGTCGGGCGCCAGCCGACGGCGACCATGTCGAGACCGGCGGCTTCGGCGAGCCGGTCGGATTGCCGAAGCCGCAGCCTCAATCCCTGCTCCGTCACGCCCGACGCGCCATAGGGATTCGGGCGCTCGCAGAGCGCATTGACGCCGAAGCTGACGCAATGCGCGAGAAGCTCCCCGCGACCGGTGTCGTCGAGGGCGACGAGCCAATCCCACAAGGGGCCGTCGTCGGTGGGGATGCATGCTTCCCATTCCGCCTGCCGCGCCGCGATCGCTCTTGCCGACACGGAGTTTCCGAGATGGTCGGCCTGCGCCGCGAAAAACACATGGCGCACGTTCGCCTCCAGTACGCCGCCGGCCGGTCGCTTGCAAAACGTATCCGACGCGAGCTTGTGCAGGAGCGCGGTCATCGCGACGCGCGGGTTCGACGCGACGGCGTCGCGCAGCGCCAGCGTGCGATGCGCGGTCAATTCAAGCATGAGGCGCTCGGGCAGCGGTTTGAGGCCTTCCCCGGGTTCGTCCTCGGAAGGGTCGGAATTCGCACCGTTGAGCGCGGTCGGCGCCGTCGACGCCGGCGCAGAAGAGCTCGCCTGCGCCGCCGCGTCATCCGCGTGTTCATCCCCGACATGCGCGGTCGGCTCGTCCTGCGCCCGCACATAGCCGCGCTGGACGAGGATCACGCCGTCGGCGTCCAGGCTGACCAAGGCGCCGGCGATCGCGATCTGCTCCGGCGCATAGCGAAGCGGGCGGTTGTCAAGCGCCTCAATCGCCGCCTCGATCTCGCCCAGCCGCTGGTCGACCGTCTCGGGCAATTCCTCCTGACTGTCATAGGCCTCGCACAGTTTGTCGTATTCCCCCTGCAACGCGGCGTGGGCCGCGCTCTCCTCAGCGTTCATCGCGATCGGCTCGCCGACCAGAGCGCGCAAACCCTGCGTCGCGCCATAGGGCAGGCTCACGGCGGTCTCGACCCGCTTCCAGCCTTCGGCCAGGATTTCCTCGGCCTGGGCCTTCAGCTTGTCCGCCGTCAGGCGATCGAGCAGCACCACGTCCCGAAGCCAGCCGCCCTCGTCGGACTGGAACAGATCGCGCAGCACGACGCCGCCCGCCGCCTCATAGGCCTCGACGCCGACGAAGGCCGCGCGCTTGTCGGAGGCGGCGACCGCCGTTTCGGTCAGCGCGCGACGGATGCGCCACGGCTCTTTCTGCCATCCGTCCTTGATCGCGTCCCACACCTGTTCCTGTCGTCCGTGATCCGGCGATACGGTGAAGGCCATCAGCTGTTCGAGCGTCATGCCGTCGTCGGCGTAAACGTCGAGGAGCTTCTCGGAAACCGTCGCGAGCCGTAAGCGCTGCTTGACGACGTTGACGGCGACGAAGAATGCGGCGGCGATCTCCTCCTCGCTCATGCCCTTGTCCCGCATCGCCGCGAAGGCGCGGAACTGGTCGAGCGGATGCAGCGGCGCGCGGTCCATATTCTCCGCGAGCGAAATCTCGTCGACCAGCACGCCGCTTCCGACAGCGCCAACGACGCAGGGCACGGGCGCGGTCTTCGACAGCCGCTTGCGTTTGACGAGAAGCTCAAGCGCGCGATACCGCCGCCCGCCTGCCGGCACCTCGAACATGCCGGTCTCGGCACCCGCGCCGTCGAGCACCGGACGCACATGCAGCGACTGAATCAACCCGCGCCGCGCGATCGACTCCGCGAGTTCCTCGATCGACAGGCCCGCCTTGACCCGCCGCACATTCGCCTGGCTCAGCACCAGTCTGTTGAAGGGAATGTCGCGCGACGACGACAATACGATCTTCGCATGGGACGACGCCATCAGACTTGCTCCGCGACGGGCGCCGAGAACCTCTCTCTCGAACCCTCACCCGTCATGAATAAAGGCGAAGCCCTCTCACTTTCACTTGCCACACGTTGTCCCCCACTTGCCGCACGTCGCATACCCCTGGGTCGCCGACGGCGGCGTGACGATGGGCCACGGCTTTGACCCATGCAGTTGCTCGGAGAGTATTTTTCTTGCGGGTGGCGAACTTTGCGGCGCGTTGGCGACGTCCGGCCCCGCGACCCGACTGAAGCCGAATGCGCGGAGAAGATTCGACTGCGGTTTCAAAAAGCGAGCGGAGCGTTGACCCGGGCTTCCAGCGATGGAAGCTCGGAAAAATTCGGCGCGACGTTCGAAGCTCTGCGATCAGGCGAAAGTCTATCTGCGAGCGGCCTTTATCGTGAGCGTGCCCAGTGCAAGGAAATCCGCACGGCCGCAGCGCCAGCACGCGATTATCGGCGTGCGATAAGCGCGCATTATCGGACAAGAATCGCCCGCGACACCTTGTGCGCTTATGGGGGCGAAAACGGGTGGAAAGCGCCCTCTTGAACGCCGTCGACGCCTGTGTCGGCGCTGGATTTTATCCGCGTTTCGCAATGACATCAATCAGTTGGGCGCCTGTCGCGGCACGCCGATTGCCGAGGGTCGCCAAGGGATCGATTCGCCCTTCCAGTAGGTGCGGATCGATCGACCACGTCCCCTTCGAGCGAGATCGACAAATCGACGACGAGACGGACGCGTCCAAGCATCGTCGCCTCTGTCGGGTGCGGGTCAGTCAAGCTTGATCTCGGCGTCCACCGCGTGCCGCAGCGAGGGCGCATCCGGCGAAGTCAGCGTCATCGTCACCCGCAGCGTCCCCTTGCCCTGGGCCTCGCGGATCACGCGCTCGATCTCGCGCTGTGAGGTCACGCCGACCTCTTTGAGAAACTTTCGGATCGCCATGTTGATGCGGTCTTCGTCCATCGGGGGGGTCCTTTCCTGTGTGCTGGCGGCGCCGGGACGGCCCATGGACAGTCGGGCGCGAAACTATCGCTCGTCCTGCTCTCTTGCAGGGCCGCACTGCGGATGCGCGCGGTCTTTGTGTCGGAAAAGTAACGCGGGCGCCGCCACACGTTCAAGCGTCGCGCATTCTGGCCGAGGAGGCCGCGCTGACCGACCCCGGGGCGGCGTTCGGGTCGCGACTCTCACCGTCATCGTGACGATCACCACGTCTTCGGGGACCGGCGCAAAGCGTGGGAAAAAGGCGACTCACTGGGCCTTGACGGCGTGGCGACGCGGGACTTTGCTTCGTGCATGTTCGAAACGCCCAACGCAGTGCAACTGCGCATCTCCATTGACGGCGTCAAGCCCGAGGCGTGGCGACGTCTTATCGTCCCTGCCGAATGGACGTTGAGCCAACTGCATCTGGTGATCCAGGCGGCGTTCAACTGGTGGAACTATCACCTGCATGAATTCCGCATCGGCGGCCTGCGCTTCGGCGATCTCGAGATCGAGAACGAATTCGCCGATGACGATTCACAGCGTCTGCTCGACCACAACGAAGTCCGGTTGAAGGATTTCGATCGTGGAGCGAAACGCTTCCTCTATGTCTACGATTTCGGAGACGAATGGCGACATTCCGTGGCGTTCGAAAAATGGCTTTTCCTGACGCCCTCCCCGAGAGCAGCGACCTGCATCGCCGGCGGCGGCGCCCGGCCGCCCGAAGATGTCGGCGGCGTTCCAGGCTATGAGCGCTTTCTGGAAATCATCGCTGATCGAAAGCATCCCGAGCACCGCGACACGTTGCGCTGGTGCGGGGGCCATTTCGATCCGACATGGTTCGACCTCGTCGTCGTCGACAAGGATGTGCGCGCGGCCCTGAAGCCGAATGTGCGCCGACGTCTTCACCAACCAAGGCCAACGAAAAATACCAAATAAAGGGCAGACCACGGACCATCCGAAAGCCGCCGCGCCGTTTACCGTGGTGACCGGTCGCCTTGACCGTCGCATCTCGCAGAAGAGGTCTCGGACCAGCCATGATCCAACGTGACCTTCCGAAGGCGCAAATTCGTACGCAAGAAACGCCATGCCCGGCGAACGCGACCGGATCTGCACTTTGGCGCGTGCCGGAGGAAGCTGGCCTCCATACCCGCACCTTCATGCAATGGCCGAGCAATTCGAGCGTTTACGGTGACAAAGCATTTCTCAGCGAACTACACCGCGCGGTGGCCCGCATCGCCAACGCCGTCGCCGATTTCGAACCTGTCGTAATGCTGATGCATCGCGACCATGTCGCTTCGTCCCGACGCTGGCTTCGTGGTTCCATCCAGATCTGGGATATTCCCACCGACGATTTGTGGTGCCGGGATTCCGGTCCGCTTTTCTGGTCGACGGAAAGGGAGGCCTCGCAGTATCTCATATCCGTTTCGACGGTTGGGGTGGCCGACAAACTCACCTTGATGACGGCGCTGTAGCGGCACGCGTGGCCAAACATCTCGGGATCCCGATTTTCGAACGGTCGCTCGTAGGCGAGCCGGGCGGCATCGAAGCTCTCCTAAATGAGGAAATGCTGAGTCCGGACGCGATATGGCCTGGCTCAGATGGTAGGCTGGATCCGTGGTGACAAACCCATGAGGAACCGCTTTAACGAGCGGCGGGAAGTCTATTTCCGTCCGCAAGGTCCGAGAAGCGCGTCACCTCGGCCTCGAACTGCAGCGGCACGGTGCCGGTGGGGCCGTGGCGCTGTTTGCCGATGATGACTTCCGCCTTGCCATACGCGGCCTCCATTTCCGCCATCCACTGGATATGTTCTTCGGCGCCGGGCTTGGGCTCGCGACTCTTGAGGTAGTATTCCTCGCGATAGACGAACATCACGACGTCGGCGTCCTGCTCGATCGAACCGGATTCGCGCAGGTCCGAAAGCTGCGGGCGCTTGTCGTCGCGGTTCTCGACCTGACGGCTGAGCTGCGACAGCGCCAGAACGGGAACCTTCAGCTCCTTCGCCAGCGCCTTCAGCCCGGTGGTGATTTCGGTCAGCTCCTGCACGCGATTGTCGCCGCGCGTCTTCGAGCCCGAGAGAAGCTGGAGATAGTCGATCACCAAAACGTCGAGCCCCATTTTCCTCTTTAACCGCCGCGCCCGCGCCCCCAATTGCGCGATCGAGATGCCGCCGGTCTGGTCGATATAGAAGGGGATCGCCTGCATCTCGCGGGCGGCGTCCGAGATTTGCCGGAATTCGCCCTCCGAGATGTCGCCGCGCCGGATCTTGTAGGAGGGCACGCCCGACTGTTCCGCGATGATGCGCGTCGCCAGTTGCTCCGACGACATTTCGAGCGAGAAGAAGCCGACCACGCCGCCGTTCGTCGCCTCGACCGAGCCGTCGGCGCGTTGCCGGGAGCGATAGGCGCGGGCGATGTTGAAGGCGATGTTGGTGGCCAGCGACGTCTTGCCCATCGCCGGGCGGC
>ERZ1645187.1178-NODE-1178-length-24469-cov-17.113951_pt1 | contig 24469 bp, 20 predicted proteins | sample MGYA00575352_ERZ1645187 | MGnify/ENA primary metagenome ERZ1645187 (study PRJEB40837, sample SAMN11349314) | freshwater sediment metagenome | isolation source: river sediment | host: Sediment | place: India: Wazaribad , New Delhi | collected 2017-02-21 ...
TTCATCAGCAATTTGACGTGTCAAAGGATGTTTGGTTACAAGAATCTCGTAAATTTACACTAATTTTGAATAAATTTGTAATCAGCAGATAATTAACACATTAAAATGTCTGTCATGAAAAAAATTCTTTGGTTGTTAATCCTTTTAATTGCTTTTCAAACCCTAAGGGCCGGGTTTGATGATTTTTTTCTGAAACAAAGCCTTCGCGTGGATTATTATCACAGCGGCAATGCAGGTTCGGAATTCTTCTCGCTCAAAACCCTGCTGCACGAACCATTTTGGGGAGGTTCGCTAAATCAACTCGTTGATACAATGAATTTTGGCAACCACAAGGTGGAGGTTTATGACCTTGCCGAAGGCAAACTGATTTATTCACGCGGTTACAGCTCGCTTTTTGCTGAATGGCAAACCACAGCCGAAGCAAAACTGGTGATAAAAACTTTTGAAGAATCAGCCCTGATACCTTTTCCAAAAAATCCGGTTCTATTCAGGATTTGTTCCCGCGACAGCACAGGTGTTTTTACGAACCGATTTGAAATGAAAATAAACCCTAATGATTATTTCATCAGACCCGCCGGATCGCAAAAATGGCCTGTTGCCGACATTCACATCAGCGGTGATCCAGCAACAAGTGTGGATATTGTTGTGATCCCGGATGGTTTTCGTGCTTCCGAGATGGATTTGTTTCTTCAAAAAGCAAGCGACTTTGCCCGGTATTTATTTCAGTTCGAACCCTATGCCGGACATAGTAACAAATTCAATATCCGCGCTGTTTTGGCAGTGTCTGATTCTTCCGGTGTTGCTGTTCCTGCCGAAGGCTTTTGGCCCGAAACCGTTGTTTCGTCCAGCTTCTACACTTTCGATTCGGAACGCTATTGCATGACCACCGCGCATCATCGCCTGCGCGATATTGCTGCTTTAGCTCCCTACGACCAGATTTATATTCTTACCAACACGACCAAATATGGAGGCGGAGGCATCTTTAATTTCTATTGCCTGAGCAGCGCGCTCAATCAGTCGTCGCCGGAAATAATTGTGCACGAATTTGGACATGGTTTCGCCGGTCTTGCCGATGAATATTACGATAGCTCAACCTCCTATGAGTCGTTTTACGAACTCACCCTCGAGCCCTGGGAGCCAAATATTACAACCCTCGTTGATTTTGCTTCGAAATGGCAGGATTTGCTGAAACCTGAAACGCCTGTTCCTACACCTGATAGTGCTGAATGGGAAGGTGTTACAGCCGTTTTTGAAGGCGGAGGATATACTGCAAAAGGCATGTACCGCCCATCGCGTGATTGCCTCATGCACACCTTCAAAGGAAAGGTGTTTTGCGCGGCCTGCAATCGTGCAATTGAAAGGATGATTGATTTTTATACGAAGTAATGTCTCAAATTGCTGCTGCCTTGTCATAATTATTTTGCCAATCGGCAGTAAATGCCTACTTTTGTCCCATTATTGTTAATACATTCACAATCACTCTGCGGAGCCAATAATAGTACCACATGATTACAAAACTCGATCAAATGTTTGATGTGCTGAAATCCAGCAAGAAAAAACGACTCATTGCAGCTTATGCCAACGATGAACATACCATCAGCGCCGTAAATATGGCCATTGATATGGGCCTTGTTGAAGGAACTTTGGTGGGTGATGAACATGAAATACGTAAAGTTTGTGCCGAACATCATATTGATATCAAACGCTTTACGGTGGTTCATGAAGCTGATGAGATGAAAGCTGCGGTGAAGGCTGTAGAGCTTATTAACTCGGGCGAAGGAAATCTGCTGATGAAAGGGCTTGTGAGTACTGATAAATACATGCGCGCCATCCTTGACAAGGAAAAAGGACTCATGAACAAAGGAGCTGTCCTGAGTCATGTAACAGTGATGGAAAACCCAAATTACCATAAATTGTTGGTGGTGGGCGATGTGGCCATTTTGCCGGCTCCGGAATTGCCCGAAAAAGTTGCAATAACCAATTATCTGATTAAAACGGCGCAGGCACTGGGAATTGAAAAACCTAAAGTTGCCCTCATTGCTGCTTCTGAACAGGTTTCGCCCAAAATGCCTGCCTGTGTTGATGCTGCGCTTATCTCGAAAATGGCCGACAGGGGACAAATTAAGGGCGCCTGGGTTGATGGCCCGCTGGCATTGGATGTGGCCATTGACAAAGAAAGTGCCGACATAAAAAAAGTCGGCGGTATGGTTGCCGGCGATGCCGATTGCCTGGTATTCCCGAATATTGAATCAGGCAATGTGTTCTATAAAACCAATACCAAGCTTGCAGGTGGTGAGCAAGGTGCTTTTGTTGTGGGAGCAAGAGTTCCTGCTGTGCTTTCGTCGAGAGGCGACAGCACCAAAACAAAACTCTACAGCATTGCCCTGGCAGCACTGACAGCGCCTTGATTCAATAGTCCAGCTACATAATTTTTCTCCGAAGCTATTGCTATGACCGAAATTCAAAACATTCATATCCTGACGATAAACCCGGGCTCAACCTCCACCAAATTTGGAGTGTTTGTGGGTACCGATCCTGTTTTTATTAAAAACATACGTCATAGCAATGAGGAACTCGATCGTTTTGACAAGATCACCGATCAGTTCAATTTTCGGAAAGGGTTGATACTTGATGAAGTAAACGAAGCAGGCATTCAGCTTGACACAATAAGGGCGGTGGTTGGAAGAGGCGGCTTGTTAAAGCCAATAGAATCAGGTGTTTATGCTGTAAACGAAGCCATGTTGCGCGACCTGAGAAACAGTCCGCTTGGCGAGCATGCCAGTAACCTGGGTGGCTTGATTGCCTATGATATTGCAAAATCTTTGCCCGATGCCAATGCCTACATCGCCAATCCGGTGGTGGTTGATGAACTGGATGAGATTGCCAGAATTTCCGGACATCCTCTCTTACCGCGAATTTCAATCTTCCATGCGCTCAACCAGAAAGCCGTGGCCAGGCAACATGCCAAATCCATCATGCGTAAATACGAAGAGATGAACCTGATTGTGGTTCACCTTGGAGGCGGAATTACTGTGGGAGCACACAAACAGGGCAGGGTGGTTGATGTGAACCAGGGTTTGGACGGCGAAGGACCCTTTTCGCCAGAACGTACAGGAACATTGCCTGTTGGAGCCCTTGTAAGACTTTGCTACAGCGGTAAATACACCGAGAAAGAGGTGCTCAAAATGATTAAGGGTGAGGGAGGTCTTGTGGCCTATCTGGGTACAAACAGTGCCTATGAAGTGGAGCAAATGGTGCAGCAGGGCAACGAAAAAGCAGCGCTCATTTACCAGGCAATGGCTTATCAGGTGGCCAAGGAAATAGGTGCGATGGCCACTGTGTTGCGGTTCAATGTGGATGGAATCCTCATCACGGGCGGCATTGCGCATGACAAATATTTTGTGAATCTTGTGATTGAACGGGTACACCGCATTGCGCCTGTTCATGTTTATCCCGGCGAGGATGAATTGAAAGCATTGGCAATGAATGGATTACGTGTGCTGAACAAGGAAACCGAACCAAAAGTGTATCAATAAGACTTACGAAGTGAAATCACGATTTCTTAATGAAATCTTATATTTTACTCAATTCCTTAAAATTCCTTAAAGGCCTGAATTAAAATTTTTATTTTTGGCCTTTCTTTTTTATTACTTCAAAAAATTATTCAATGAAAAAACATTTTACGATCATTCTCGTCGTATTGTTTGTAACAATTGTTTCAGGCCTCCAGTGGCTGATCAGTTCGGACAGCAAAACAGAGCGGGAAAGAAGAAGCATGGTTGATACCCGTGTTGACAACAACGGCTATTACAAACGCCTTGCCGCGAAAGGCTATTACACGCTGAACCCGGACATGAAGCCGGCAGCTGCAGTTTTCACAGGATCAAAAATCAAAGCCAGTTCAGTGCGTACGGATGATTCACCGGATATTCCGGTTACCAATGTGAATTCTACACAAAGTGAGAACTCCATTTTTGTGAACCCGCTTGACCCTACCAATGTGTTAAATTCGAATAACTCAACACAAAATCCTGTTGGTTCTCTTTATGGAGCGAATGACTTTTACTCCTTTGACTCAGGTGAAACCTGGCAGGGAAAAGTTCAGGGCGCAGCCGGTAACAACTCGGGCGACCCCGCTGTGGCAATGGGTTGGAACGGAAGATGGTACATCAATTATATTACAAACCCCGGCGGACAAGGCATCGCCTATAGCGACAACCAGGGCCAGACATGGACTGCAAAAACAGTTGCTCCAAATCCGGGTGACCTTGCAGATAAAAACCACTTGACAATTGACAACAGCCTGACAAGCCCTTATGAAGGCTACCTTTATAATCTCTGGACAGATTTTGGTGGTGCGAATGATGCTGAGATCGTCGCTTCAAGGTCAATTGATGATGGCAATACCTGGAGCACACGCGTTTCAATCAGCAATGCAGTGAATGCCGGCAGCCATAACCAGGGTGTGAACGTTCAGACCGGCCCTAATGGTGAGGTGTATGCTGTATGGGCCATCTACAACAGTTGGCCTTCGGATGAAGGTGCACTCGGATTTGCAAAATCAATGGACGGCGGTGCTACATGGACTCCTGCAACAAGAATCCTTCAGAATATCCGCGGTATCCGTACTACTGAAACAAAGAAAAATCACCGTGTGAACTCTTTCCCAAGCATGGCAGTGGATATCTCAAACAGCCCGGACAGAGGAACAATCTATGTGGTTTGGTCAAATATCGGAACTCCGGGTGTCAACACCAACGTAGGTATTGATGTGTATTTGATCAAATCTACCGATCAGGGTGCTACATGGTCAGCACCTTTCCGTGTGAACCAAAATACATTTGGACAAGGAAAAGAACATTATTTCCCCTGGATCACCTGCGATCCCGAGAACGGAATTCTGAGCACGATTTTCTATGGCGACCGCAATGTTAGTCAAACACAGGTGGAAGTTTTCTGTGCCAACAGTTTTGATGCCGGCGAAACATGGGAAGATTTCAAAGTATCTGATGTTGCTTTCACTCCTTCACCTATTTCGGGACTCGCCGGTGGTTATATGGGTGACTACCTGGGCATTGCTGCACGTGGCGGAATGGTTTATCCTGTTTGGCCCGACAACCGCCTTGGTTATATGATGACTTTCTGCTCACCTTATGAAACCAATCCGCTTAGCCGTCCTTTCAACGTTACTGCTGAAGTTACTTTTGAAACCGGAAATGTCAACCTCGGTTGGAACTACAACGAAGCTGCCGATTTTACAGGCTTTAAAGTTTATCGTGGTGATGAATTGATCGGAACAACTACCGATACGACTTTTGTTGATGCTTTACCTGCCTATGGAGTTTATACCTATGCGATTACTGCAACTTATACTGGTGAAGGTGAAAGCAGTGCAAGCCGCGCCACTGTTCAGTGGGGTGATGCACATATTGCTGTGGCGCCTGAAAGCCTTTACCAGATTCTTATGCCTGAAACCACTGCCACACAGCAGCTTGTAGTAACCAATACCGGCCAACTGCCAATGGAATACAGTGTTTCTTCTGAAATCATTGATACAAACAAAGAACCAAACACTTATTGTGATGCTTCAGGTGGGGGTGACGAATACATCTCGAAAGTTGAAGTTGGCACTATCAGCAACAGTTCGGGCGAAACAGGTTATGCAGATTACACAGCCATGAGCACAGAAGTGAAAGCCGGCGAACCGGTCTTGCTTACAGTGACCAATGGCAATCCCTATAGTGCTGACCAATTGGGTGTTTGGGTTGACTGGGATCAGAACGGCGAATTTGACGATGCAGCTGTTACTGTGAGTGGCTCTCCCGGCAACGGACCTTATACTGCCTCCATTGATCCACCGGTTGGTGCCAAATCAGGTGCCACACGCATGCGCATCCGCCTCACCTGGACAGGTTCGGTTGAACCTTGCGGAACAACAACATACGGCGAAGTGGAAGACTACACCCTCAACGTGGTCAGCTGGCTGAGCTATGCTCCTTCGATCGGCACGATTGCTCCCGGCGCAACAGAAACAATCACAGTTACTTTCAAAGCATTTGACCTTGAAGAGGGTGATTATTATGCCAACCTTAAGATTGCAAACAACAGCCCGGATAACAACCTGGTGATTGTGCCGGTACACCTCAAAGTAGCCACCTTTGCTATCACAGCCATGGTTGACCCGTCAGCCATCTGTGTTGGTGGTTCGGCAACGCTGACTTCAACTGTGACCGGCGGAACAGGCGACTTGACCTTCTTCTGGAAAAATGAGGCAGGCGATGTGGTTTCTAACGAACAATCTTTCACCGCAAGCCCTCTTGTAACAACTGCTTATACCGCTTTTGTTGTTCAGGGAACAGATACCATTCAAAGTTTACCTGTCACGCTCACTGTGTATGATTTGCCCGTTGTGGCGCTGGGTGATGATGTTGCATATTGCGGAAATCAGCTGCATCTGCTCGACGCAGGAAATGCCGGATCAACTTATCTTTGGTCGAATGGTGCAAGCACTCAGACGGTTGAGGTTTCTGCCGATGCACTTGGTTTTGGACAGCATCAGCTTTGGGTTCAGGTGACCAACATAAATGGTTGCGTGAGCACTGATACCATCCTTGTTACTTACAACGCATTGCCTGTTGTTGAGCTGGGCGAAGACCAGTCAGCATGTGGCGAAACAGCCATTACACTGAATGCCGGCAACGAGGGTGCAAACTTCTTGTGGTCAAATGGCACTTCATCCGGGTCGCTCAACGCAACCAGTGCTGAATTCGGCTATGGTTCTCATCAGCTTTGGGTTCAGGTTACTGACGTGAATGGCTGTGTGGCAAGCGATACCGTGCATGCTGCCTTCCTCGAAGCACCACCTGTCATCACCATTGGCAACGACACCGCGCTCTGCGGCGGCTTACAAAAAGTGCTTGCTGTGAATGTGACCGGCTATAGCCTGTTGTGGTCAAACGGTTCGGTCGAAACTTCGGTGGTGGCTGATACAGCCGGTTTCGGTTTTGGTGTCCAGACATTTTATGTGGACCTTACTGCCGAAAATGGATGTGTGATGCGCAGCCATGAAATCAGTGTTGATTTCAAAGACTGCACCGGCATTGATGAAAGAGATGCAACTGCAGTAGCGGTGTATCCCAATCCGGGCAATGGTCTGTTCCGCGTGACATTGGCTGCCGGAATCAACGAAAAAGCCACAATCCGGGTCTATGACGCTGCAGGAAACATGGTCTTCCAGCAGAAAGATGTTCGTTTCTACAACGGAAACAAAAACGAAATCAATCTTACAGGCCAACCTTCAGGGGTTTATAATATGGTGATAGAAGGCACAAAAGTGTATTCAAAACGATTGATTATAAAGTAATTAATTGATTCGATAAGGAAAAGGCGGACCGGTTTGGCCCGCCTTTTTTGTGTGCCGGATTTCATTTGACAACACATTGGATCATATGCGGAAACCGGAACAGCCTGATTTTTGTATCTTTGCAAAAATTTTCAATGTATGAGTTTGATTTTGAGTGAACAGGAAATGGTTCGCCGCAATTCGCTGAACGAATTGTATCAGTTGGGTATCAACCCCTATCCGCAGGAAGCTTTTGAAGTGAATGTGAACACCACAGAGATTCACCGCGATTTTCCTGCCGACAACAGTCTTTTTCAGGCAGTAAGTTTTGCCGGTCGTATCATGAGCCGACGCATCATGGGTGCTGCCTCTTTCATGGAGCTGCAAGATGCTTCGGGCAGAATACAGGTGTATTTCAAACGCGATGACATTTGTCCGGGCGAAGACAAAACCATGTACAATACCGTGCTGAAGCGCCTGCTCGATATCGGCGACATCATCGGTGTGACAGGTTTTGTGTTTACAACCCAGATGGGCGAAATCACCATCCATGCACAATCATTGAAAGTGCTCAGCAAATCGCTCAAACCACTGCCCATCGTCAAGGAAAAAGACGGGGTGATCTACGATGCCTTCACCGATGCCGAACTGCGCTATCGCATGCGTTATGTGGACCTGATTGTGAACGAAGGCGTGAAGGAAACCTTTATCCGCCGCACCAAAGTCATCAACAGCATGCGGAATTTTTTCAATGAACAGGGCTATCTCGAAGTGGAGACGCCCATCCTGCAGCCCATCCCGGGCGGAGCTGCTGCCAGGCCTTTCATCACGCATCACAACGCGCTCGACATTCCACTCTACCTGCGTATTGCCAACGAGCTGTATTTGAAAAGACTCATCGTTGGCGGCTTCGACGGAGTCTATGAATTTGCCAAAGACTTCCGCAACGAGGGCATGGACCGCACCCACAATCCCGAATTTACCGTGATGGAAATCTATGTTGCATATAAAGATTACCTCTGGATGATGGATTTCACCGAAGCCATGCTCGAACGGGTGGCGGTGGAAGTGACAGGTGGCACCAAAGTGGAGATCAGCGGAAAAACCATTGATTTTCAGCGGCCTTTCAAACGTATTTCGATTCTTGATGCCATCAGGGAACACACCGGCTTCGACGTGGCCGCGATGGATGAGAACGGCCTGAGAGATGTGTGCCGGAAACTGGGTATTGAGACCGATGAAGCCATGGGCAAAGGCAAACTTATTGATGAAATCTTTGGCAGCCAATGCGAACATCATTATATCCAGCCGACTTTCATCACGGATTATCCCGTGGAAATGTCGCCGCTTTGCAAACGCCACCGCGACAATCCTGATCTGACCGAACGCTTTGAGCTGATGATCAACGGCAAAGAAATTGCCAATGCCTACACCGAACTCAACGACCCTATTGACCAGCGAAACCGTTTCGAAGAACAGATGAAACTCTCCGAAAGAGGCGACGATGAGGCGATGTTCATTGACCAGGATTTTCTGCGTGCACTCGAGTTTGGAATGCCGCCCACCTCAGGGATGGGAATAGGCATCGACAGGCTTGTGATGTTGTTTACAGGACAAACTTCCATCCAGGAAGTGTTGTTTTTTCCGCAAATGCGCCCCGAGAAACTCAAGAAAGCAGTCAGTCCGCAGGATTTCATCCAGCTGGGTGTTCCCGAAACCTGGGCTTCACACCTCATCAAGGCAGGCTTTGTCAGCGTGGAAGCTTTCAAAGAAGAAAAAGCAGCTGTGATTCAGCAAAAGCTGAATGGCTACCGGAAAAAGAACAAGCTCGACATCCCTGCTGTTCAGATGGACGAAGTAGAGCGCTGGCTTGCCGGAAACTAAAAGCTGTCTGTATCAAATAACCCAAAAGCCTGATTCTACGTGGTCAGGCTTTCTTGTATCAAATAAAAACGAACTGACGATGAACCACATCCCCACCATCCGTCTGCAAAAAGGCAAAGATCAGGCCGTGAGAAGGTTTCATCCCTGGATTTTTTCAGGGGCTTTGCAACAACTTCCAACAAACCTCACGCCCGGCAGCCTTGTCAACGTGACCGACGCGAACGGACAGCTGCTGGGCACAGCCTTTTACGAAGGCGGAACCATCGCATTGAAGATGCTCAGCTTTGGAGCAGAGCCTGTTGATGAAGGTTTCTGGCGCAACAAGCTGAACAAGGCCATTTCGCTGCGGCGCGAACTTGGGTTTTTGAACAATCCGCACACCAACGCCTACCGGCTTGTGCATGGCGAAGGCGATGGACTGCCCGGCCTGGTGGTGGATGTGTATGGATCCACCGCCGTGTTGCAGGCACAGTCGGCCGGGATGTATGAAAGCCGGGAGATGCTGGCAAACCTCCTCTTCCAACTGATGGAAGGACGCATCAGCGCGGTGTACGACAAGAGCGCCGAAGCCCTTGGCAGGATGGAGCATGCTGCCGGAGATGATGCGTATCTGATTGGAGAACAGGGAGAAAGTCTGGTGTTTGAGAACAGCGCACGCTTTCAGGTGGATTGGGTCAAAGGCCAGAAAACCGGTTTTTTCCTTGATCAGCGCGATGCCCGCCGGCTGTTGGAAAGCTATTCCAAAGATAAAAGGGTGTTGAATACCTTCAGCTACAGCGGAGGATTCTCGGTGTTTGCCTGTCGGGGCGGTGCCCGTCAGGTGGTCTCGGTCGACAGCTCCCGACGGGCCATTGAACTCTGCGACCAAAACATAGCCCTCAACGGGTTTGCCGAAGTCCATGAATCGGTGTGCGTGGATGCCAAGAAATACCTCGAAACTTTGCAGGGCAACGAGTTTGATGTCATCGTGCTCGATCCGCCTGCCTTTGCCAAAAACCACCACAACCGCCACAAGGGGCTGCAGGGTTACAAATACATCAATTACGAAGCCATCCGGAAACTCAGGCGGGGCGGCTTGCTGTTTACCTTCAGCTGTTCGCAGGCGGTTGACGCTGCCTCATTTCAGGCCATTGTGATGGCAGCAGCCATCGAGGCCGGGCGCGAAGTGCAGCTGCTGCACCACCTTTCACAACCAGCCGATCATCCGGTGAGCATTTTCCATCCCGAAGGAGCTTACCTGAAAGGCTTGGTGCTAAGGGTTTGAAAGTCTGAAAGTCTTGAAGTCTGAAGGTCAGCCTTTCACCTTGAAACTTCAATTAAAGTGTCTTATCTTTGCTGCATCTCATAGTAAAAACATGAAGAATGGCAATTAGATTGAAACACAAACTAATTATTTTCATAATAATCTTTGTTATGAAAGGATTCACATTTGAGATGCAAGCGCAGATTCGATTGCCGGAAGGTTGGCAAGATTATCTTTATTCATTTGATGATTCAACACATTGGCATAGCCTGACAATTGATACGACCAATAATCCAAATAATATCTGGCAGATTGGCAAACCACAAAAAAATAGTATCAATAGTGCTTTTTCTGACTCACGCGTTATTATTACCGATACTGTTAATTCATATCCATCGAATACTTTTTCAAGTTTTGAATTTGCACATCACGCACAAAAAGGATTTATTGAAGGTGTGGTAGCAGTGTTTTCGGGTTTTTATTTTGTAAGCACTGACTCGCTTTCCGATTTTGGCAGCATTGAGTTTTCGCCCGATAATGGAATAACCTGGATAAATCTTTTAACTGATACTGAATATAGTGGTTATTACCATTGGTTTACAGAAAAACCCGTGTTGACCGGCAACTCTTTCGGATGGCACTTTTTCGGGGTGCAACTCGCCGGAATGAACAAAGTATTTGAGATTGATTCTACTACAATAATCAGATACAGAATATCATTTATTTCTGATGATATTAATAATGAGAAAGATGGATTAGCCTTTGACGATCTTCATTTTCAGGATCATCTCTTGGGGTTAAACGACGGAAATATTGCTGATAGTTTTGAAATTTACCCAAACCCAGGAAATGATTTTTTATATGTGAGAGCCACAAGCAGTCTTCCTGAACAAATGAGTTATATATTACTCAATATCAATGGCGGACTGATCGAAAGTAAAACCCTCACAACTAATAATTCTTCAGTAATTAGTATAAAAGGCCTAAAACCAGGTATATACATAATGCAATTTTTTGACAGACATAACAGGCAAGTCAAGCAACAAAAAATCATTAAGCATTAGACTAACGAAATCAAATTTCCTGTAAGAATGCTGGTTTGATTCCGGCTAATCTCTCAGGGTTTCGAATAAATTTTTGAAGCATCACGGTAGGCAGCCTTTTCGAGGTACCAATCACTGAAGCTGCTTCCTCCCGATTCGGCCCACTCAGCAAAATGCAGGTGTCCGTGAATGATTTGCGCGCTCTCAATGGTGTAAGCAAACGAAGAAGCGATATTGATGGCCCACGGTAGGTTTTGGCTGGTTTTGTAAAACCTGCCTGCACTGGCATCTGAAGCATCATCGCTGCTGCCGAAAATAGCTGCATCGGCCAGACTGGTGGGTGCGTAGTCGGGCAAATGAATCTCATGTCCCCTCACCTTGTTCACAATCAGGAAGGGATTGAAATATTCAATGCGCAGATCTTCAATACTATATGTATTTGGTTTGAAAGCCATGACTATTTGGATGGTATCGGGAGCGATGTAAGGATCTTCAGGAATGACGTTGGCGCCAAAGCCTGAAGGTGATTGCAACACATCCTTGATGTTGTCGAAAACAATGGCTGTAATTTTTTCCTGTCCGTTTTCGAGTCCGTTTTCAGCAAGGCCGATATAGTCACTGCTGAGGTGGCTGCCGGAAACTTCAACATCCGAAAGATTGATGGCATTGTCGAGCTGAAAACCAAAACCGTTTTCGAGTCCGGCTCCGTTGGCCCTGATGACAAAAGTTCCGGTGAGTTCAGTGAGTTTGTTGTTGGCATTGGTGACGATGGTAAAGCGGTAGTCCGACACCAGGTCGTTGAAATCGTAATCGCCTTTGCCGGGCCAGAGGTCTTCAAAAGCTAAGCTTCCGCTGCCTGCTGCCGGATAAAAATTATTAAACGCCCGCGAAGGATCGTCTGGGTAGTCTTCTTCTGCATCGGCAATGCCATCGCCATCGCTGTCAGAGACAGGTCCGGAGCCTCCGAAGACCGTTTGTATCTCGATGGGGCTCAATGCCTTACCATAATAACGGACATCGTCAATCTGGCCATTGAAGAATTTTTGGGCAGCATTGTCCGATCCGATCGAAAAGGCACGTCCGTTCACTTTAAGGGCGCCGCTCACAGCCGCTGTGTTTTTGAGTTGCCCGTTGATGAATATTTTCAATGCAGCGCCATCATACGTCATGGCAAGGTGATACCATGTGTCGAACTGTGGCAGACCGTCGCCCCAATGCAGGGTGTGGCTCACATTGTCGGCGGTGCGCACATGCACATTCCAGCCATCCCATTTTCCCTGACCCAGTCCGTGTCCGTCCCAGTCGCCTTTCTGTGCCACTTTTGTGGTTTTGTTTTCAAATGTCTTCACCCAGGCCATCATGCTCAGCGCTTCGGTGGGATTGAGGCTGGTATGGTTGGGGATATTGATGTTGCAGTCGGTTCCGTTGCAAACTACTGCTGCACCGCTCATGCCGCTGGTCCAACCCATATTGGAAGCTGTTCCGTGGTTGCTGCCTTTACTGTCGCTGATGGCGGTGCCTGTTGCCTCATCGAGTTTCCAGTGGCTGATCAGAAAATCTTCTCCGTTGGATGGGTTGAGGGTTTGGTTGCGGATGTTTTCAATTTCTGTCAGCGACAAACTTTTACCAAATATCATTACCTCGTCGATCAGGCCTGGGAAATAACCCTGGCTGTATAGGTTGCCAATCTGTATTTCGGAGGTGCTGTTGTTGATGTTGCCTGATGTTTCAGTCACAGCTTTTTCAACGCCGTCGATCATTACTTTTAATTGGTTGCCGTCATAGGTTGCCACCAGGTGGTGCCAGTCGGTATCAATTACGCGGTCGGCCCATGCGGTGGTGGCTTCGTGCCAGGTGGGGTTGTAGAGACCGATGGTGATTCTTCCGCCATCGTTGATGCGCAGGATGTATTTCATACGCTGCGCGATGAAGGTGCCGCCTTTGAAGGAAGGATCGCGAGAAAACCAAAGTGAAAGGCTCATCTCGTTGCCGGTGAGGTTCAGTGTGCTGCTGTTTGGAATGCTCACATTGTCGTCAACACCATCAAAATACAGGGCCGAACCCGAAATGCCTGTCTGGAATGCAGCACCGTTCTGGATGCTTCCGTTGTTGAGGTTGTTGACATCGGCAACAGTTGTTCCATTGCCTTCGTTGAATTTCCACCATGAAATCAGGCCGTCGGGTATCTCATAGGTGGTTGATGTGCTTTTGGAAACATAGGCTGCATCGAGATCTATTACGATGGTGTTGCTGTTCAGTGCGATGGTTTTGCCATTCACAGCCAGCTCATCAAGAAAAGCGGGCACTGTGACCGAGGTTTGATAAGAATCGCTGAGGTGGTTGTAATAACCTTTGTGATACAACACAGCACCGTCAGCCGAGCTGATGTTGATCACTGCTGAGGCTTCGCTGTAGATGGTGAGTTGGATTGTTTTTGTTGTGCTCCAGTTGAATGACGCCGGCACTACCAGTCCTTCAAATTTTTTTTCATTTTCCTGTCCTGAAGGTTGTTTGCGACAACTTACCAATAATGCCAGCAAACCAAGAATCGCCGGGAGATAAAGATAACGTTTCATGGTAAATGGTTTATATGTTTTGGGCAATCATTGTGCCAAATCCTGAAACTACCGGTTGACAAGCGTTCCAAGAATCTCAAAAACAGCGAATTGTCTTAATTTTGGAAATTTCTTCCAATCAGGACAATTCAATGCTAATATACGACAAAATGCCGGGGATGTGGTAAAAAAGTTTTTAGCCTGGTTTAAGCCGGGTTTTCGCTGCGGATAATTTTTTGAATCAGCGCGGTGGTTGAATAACCGGGAACCAGGTCAATGGTTTCGACCTTGCCACCTTTTGCTGTAACTATATCATAGCCTACCACTTCCTCAGCTTTGTAGTCTTTACCTTTGACGAGTACATCGGGCTGAACCAATTGGATGAGTTCATAGGGTGTTTGCTGGTCAAACAAAACCACAGCATCAACAAACCTCAACGATGCCATCATGAAAGCTCTTGCCAGTTCGTCAACCACCGGCCGGCCTGCGCCCTTGAGTCGTTGAACCGAAGCATCTGTGTTGAGTCCTAAAATGAGAATATCGCCCAAATCAGCGGCCTTGCTCAGGTAGTCAAGATGGCCAAGGTGTACAATATCGAAACATCCGTTCGTAAAAACGATCTTCTTTTGCTGAAACCGCCATACGTGCAACATATTCGAAAGCGATTTCCAGCTGTGAATTCTTTGTTTGATTTGCTCGGGCCTATTCATTGGAAGGTGGTTTGTGGTCAACAAAAAACATTATCACATAGCCAATGGCACCTGTAAGTACGTTGAGCAGGGTTTGAGCAGCATGGGTGATCACTGCAAAGCTTCCGGCAGCATTGCCACTCACGGCATAAAGCTCGGTGAGCACGGCCTTTGCAATGAAATGATAAGCGCCTATTCCTCCCGGAACCGGTGCAACAATGCCAAGACTTCCAATTGCCAGCAGCGTGATCCCGGCCATGAAGTTGAGGTCGGTGGTTTCGGGCAGCATCCTGAATGGAATGTATATCATCAGGGTGTAAAAAAGCCAGATCATGAAGGTGTGAAAGAGAAAAAGTCCTTTTTGCTGCATTCTGTCAATGGTGCGGATGCCTTGTCCCAGTCCGGTAAAAAGATGATGAATCTTTGCAAAAGCCGGCAGCTGACGAAGGCTGTGGCGTTTTTTGTAATAAAACCAAGCTCCTGCAGCCAGAAGTAAAACTGCCAGCCCCGTAACGAGGGTTAACAAATAGATGTTGCTTCCAATCTTTTCGATGAAAGGATTTGTCATCCTGATAACAAAATCGCCAAGCAGTGTCCATTGGGTCAGCACAACCGCAATGAGCAGGATAAAGAGCACAAGCAAATCAAAAAGTCTTTCCGAAATCACTGTGCCGAACAGCGCATTGAACGGTATTTTTTCTTTTTTTGATAAAACGCCGCAGCGCATAAATTCGCCCATGCGCGGAACGGCTGTGTTGGCCATATAGCCTATCATCACGGCATAAAAAGTGGTTGAAAGTCGGGTTTTATATCCCATGCTCCTGATAAGGAGATTCCACCTCAACGACCTGAAAATATGAGATATAATTGCAAGAACAAGGCCTATTACCGCCCATAGGTAATCGGCATTTGACATCTCCTGAATCATTTCGTCAAAATCGAGCTTGCGCATACTTAGCCAGAAGAGAAAGACACCAAGGCCCAGAAAGAAGACATACTTCAGGATGTCGGTCAGCAGCTTTTTCAAGATTATTGCCGGATTTTATTGTTGTCGTCGGGAAAAACAATGCTTGGCTTGAAGGTTTTGGCTTCTTCAAAATCCATCGAGGCATATGAAACAATGATCACCTTATCGCCTTCAGCAACCTTGCGTGCAGCAGCTCCGTTGAGCGAAATGACACCACTTCCTCTCAGACCCTTGATCACATAGGTGTCGAAACGTTCGCCATTGTTGATGTTGTAGATGTTAACACGTTCGTTTTCAATCAGGTTTGCGGCTTCCATCAGGTCTTCATCTATGGCAATACTTCCGATGTAGTGCAGATTGGCCTCGGTGACGGTGGCGCGGTGGAGTTTTGATTTTAGTACCTCAATATTCATAATGCAGGGTTTGTGGCTCATTCACTGCCAAATGGGCGGCAAAAGTACTAAAATATCCGCATATTGTCTATCAATCTCACTTTGCCAAGAAACAAGGCAACGAATATAACCATGCCGGAGGCATCGTTCCAGTGTTCAACCGGCTGAAGGTAGCTGTCGTCGGCAATCTCCACATAATCAAGGCTAAAGGCTTTCTCCTTTTCGAGCTCATGCCACACCCACCGGCGCATTTCTTCGGGACTGAGAACATTTTTCAGTCCTGCTGCTTTTTTGAGGATTTTATGAATTTTTGGAGCCAGGGCACGTTCAGCGGGACTCAGGCGCATATTGCGCGAACTCATGGCCAAACCGTCTTTCTCGCGCACAATGGCACACGGCACGATTTCGACCGGCATTTGCAACATCTTTACAAGCTGTTGAATGATAGCAAGTTGTTGAAAGTCTTTCTCACCAAAATAGGCTTTGTGCGGCTCGGTTATTTCAAACAGCTTTCGCACCACGATGGCTACCCCGTTGAAATGACCCGGACGAAAAGCGCCTTCCATCACATCGCCCAACGCACCAAAATCATAGGAGGTGGTGTCGGGTTCGGGATACATTTCCTCAACAGCTGGTGCGAAAAGAAAATCACAATTCACCGATTCGAGCATTTTGCTGTCGGCTTCCAGAATTCGGGGATATTTTTCGAGGTCTTCCTTGTTGTTGAACTGGATGGGGTTTACAAAAATGCTCACCACCAGCAGGTCGTTTTCTTTCTTCGCCCTGCGCATCAGCTCCAGATGGCCCTCGTGCAGCGCACCCATCGTTGGGACAAAGCCAATTGTCAATCCTGATGCACGTTGCTGCTGCAATGCTGATTTCAAACCGGCAATTGTTGTGTAGGTATTCATAATCAACAATTTGGTAAAACAAATTATGCTTTAGGGTTGCAGAGAATCTTTTTCAAGAATCTGAAGCAGGTCTTTTTCGAGCAGATCAAGCGGTGTTTCAATGATGCGCCCGATCTCAACCGACTTTCTGTAAACAACAAAAGTTGGTACTTTAAGTATGTTCAAGCCGCCTAAATCAATGTTTCTTCCTGTTTTGTGTGAGTCAACAGCTGTCATTTTCAGTTGCGAACCATTAAATCCAATCTGATCCAGCACTTTCAAAAATCGCGGGAGCTGGTCTTTGCTGTCGCCACACCAGCTTCCAAAAACGATATGGATAGAAATGTCATCTAACTTTCCTTTAAGTTGTTCAACAGAAAGCGAGTCGGGCCGGTAGGCGTCATAATCCGGCTGAAAAAACTCGCCAATCTCGCCTGTGAGCAATCCTTCGCGGTTCACCTGGTCAATAAGAATAACACGGTTTCGAACGGGATCATTTATTGTTGCATTCATTTGTTGAGCGAAAAGGCTTGTTGTGGCAAAGCCTGAAAAAAGAAGAAATATTAATGAAAAATTTTTCATGATGAGGCCATCTAAATTGTACATTCGTGCTTCAATCTGGCAGCAAAAGTAACACAAACGTAGCTATGAGCAAGATAAAACAAAAGAAAGTACTTGTTACCGGAGGCGCATCCGGCATTGGATTGTTGATGGGCAAAATGGCACTCAGTCAGGGAGCATCACACCTCATCATCTGGGATGTGAACGAAGCCTTGCTGGCCGACACAGTGGCGTCGCTTGCCGGCGAAGGATTTGAAGTCATTGGTCAGAAGGTTGACGTTTCAGACAGCGCTTCTGTGGCAGCTGCAGCAGCGGTCTGTGCTGAAAAGGGCATGCTGCCTGATATCCTGATACTGAATGCGGGCGTTGTTTCGGGGAAATATTTTCACGAACATATTGGAAACGAAATTGAAAAAACGATAGGAGTCAACGTCTTAGGTGTGATGCATACGGCCAGGGTGTTTCTTCCGGCAATGATTGAGCGTGGTTCGGGCCATTTGGTCACTATTGCCTCTGCCGCCGGAATGCTGTCGAACCCAAAGATGGCTGTCTATGCGGCCAGCAAATGGGCGGCTTATGGATGGTCGGAGAGCGTGCGTCTGGAAATGGAACAACTGAAAACCGGTGTCAAAGTCACGACTGTCACGCCAAGTTATATCGGAACAGGCATGTTTGCCGGAGTAAAGACCAATCTTGTTATTCCGGAACTCCGTCCGGAAAAGGCTGCTAAAGCCGTGATCAACGGTATTTTAAGAAACAAAATCTTTGTCAGGATGCCTTTTATGGTTTATACGATTCCTTTTGTTAAAGGCATTCTGCCTGTGCGTTGGTTTGATTTGTTTGTTGGAAAGGGACTTGGGGTATATCACTCCATGGCGAATTTTAAGGGAAGGACATCAAAATTGCTTAATTAATTGAATTTGTTAATTAGATCGGGAGAAGGACTGTGACAAAAAACGCACTTCAGCCCATTGAACCGGGCGAAATAGTTCATTTGCAAAATATTGACAGGGAAACACTTGCTGCCAGACTTAAGTTGTTTGTGCTTGATTTGCTTGCCAACGATTTTAGCAGGTTGTGTTCGTTGATGTATCGTCACGACGTGAACGAAGGCCGCTTCAACGAGGCTTTGTCGTTGCCCAACGACGACGCACGGGCTGAAGAAATCGCCCGGCTCGTTATTGACCGCGAGCTGCTGAAAATCAAAACAAGGGCGCTCTATGCCCGTGAAAAAAATAAGAACCAATTAGACGAATAGCAAAATGAACTTTGATACACACACAATTCTTGTTGCTTTTGGATTGACGCTTTTTGCAGGGCTCTCCACCGGTATCGGAAGTGCGATTGCCTTACTGACCCGACGCACAAATACCAGGTTCTTAACACTTTCGCTTGGGTTTTCGGCAGGCGTGATGATTTATGTATCCTTTGTTGAGATTTTTCAAAAAGGCAGATCCGAATTGATCGAAGCACACGGCGTGTTCATGGGAAACTGGGTGTCGGTGGCCGCTTTTTTTGGTGGCATCCTGCTTATAGCAATGATTGACAAATTTATTCCAAATATTGATAACCCTCACGAAATCAAGAGGGTTGAGGAGATGGATGAGGAGCAGGTGAAAAAGAAAAAACTTGCCAGAATGGGTATTTTCACCGCCATTGCCATCGGGATTCATAATTTTCCTGAGGGACTTGCCACTTTCACGGCGGCCTTGAACGATCCGGGTGTGGGGGTAGCCATTGCCATGGCGATTGCCATTCACAATATTCCTGAGGGAATTGCAGTTTCAGTGCCTGTTTTTTATGCTACCGGAAGCCGTAAAAAGGCTTTTTGGTTGTCGTTTAGCAGTGGTTTGGCTGAGCCTGTGGGTGCTGCCGTTGGCTTCTTAGTACTGATGCCGTTTATGAGCCCGCTGATTTTTGGAATTCTTTTTGCCCTGGTAGCCGGTATCATGGTTTTTATTTCGCTCGACGAACTCCTGCCTGCTGCCGAAGCCTATGGCGAGCATCATCTTGCCATCTATGGCCTTGTTGCCGGCATGGCGGTGATGGCTGTCAGTCTGCTGCTTTTTATGTAATTGGAAAAATAACGACACAAAAAAAGCCTGCTGCATAACGCAACAGGCTTTTTTTCAACGCATTCGCTTATGCAATGCTGATTTCTCTGTTCACAGCCACCTTGGCTTCTTCTCTTTTCGGAAGACCGATTTTTAGTATTCCGTCTTTGTAATCGGCTTTGATCTTGTCGAGGTCAATGCTCTTTGGAAGGCTGAAGGAGCGGCTGAATGAGCTGTAGCTGAACTCGCGACGGATAAGCTTTTCGCTCTTTTCTTCGCTTTCGTTCTTCAACTCGGCCGAAATCGTCAACACATTGTTGTCGAGATTCACTTTGAAATCTTCTTTTTTCAGGCCGGGAGCTGCCAGCTCAAGGCCAAAGCCTTCTTCGGTTTCGCTGATATTCACCGAGGGTGAAAAATTGCGGCTCTGCGGGTGGAAAACAAAGTTTCTGTCGAAGTCTTCCATCAATTCCGAAAGCATGCTTGCAGGGTGCTGATTAAATCTGATTAAGTTCATTTTTTTTTCCTCCTATAATTTAAGTTTGACTTTTTTAATGTTTACACTTTTTCCTGTTCAAACTTTGTTCCAAGCACAATTTTTACCGTTTTTACGCAATTATACTGACAATATGGCTACATTAACCATTTTGTAAATGACAAAATGACCGTTTTTGTTGTTTTTTATCAAATTCTGTTCATGAAAAGATACTTATTTATTCATGTACCGCGCAGCTGAAATTGATGGAGATGATTATCTTTGCTTTAAAATGAAGCAGCTTGACTGATATACATCAAATTTTCAAACCCAGCCGCGTGGTGTATCCAATCCTGATTGGGATTGCAGTTGCTGTGTGGATGGTTTGGCGGAATTTTGACAAGGATGCTTTCAGCTTTTTCACATGGTCGTGGGCTGCCGTGGCCGGTTTGGCAGCGGCTTTCGGTATGATGGCCGTGCGCGACATAGCTTATATGTACAGAATTCGGGTGCTCACCGACGGGCAATTGAGCTGGAAACAAGCTTTTGATGTGATTATGCTTTGGGAGTTCAGTTCAGCTGTGTCGCCCTCGGTTGTTGGTGGAACGGGACCGGCCATTTTTTTTCTGTACAAAGAGGGAATCAACACCGGTAAAAGCACAGCTGTTGTTTTGACAGCCATATTTCTTGATGAGGTATTTTTTATCCTGATGGTACCCTTGCTGTATTTACTGTTTGGTAATCAGGTTTTTCCACCTGAATCATCCATTGTTTCCGAGGGCGTGAAAATGACCCTGATGCTTGGTTATGCCGGCATTTTTATCTACACGGCCTTGCTCGCCTACACCCTTTTTGTGAATCCGTATTTTTTTAAATGGCTGCTATCCTATATCTTTCTGATTCCTTTTTTGCGGAGATACAGAACCAGAATGCGTAAGCTTGCCAACCAGCTGATTGTCACTTCAAATTTAATCAAGGGGAAATCGGCGCTGTTTTGGTTTAAGGCAGGTTTCAGCACTTTTCTTTCATGGACCGGACGTTATTGGGTAGTCAACTTCATGTTTATGGCCTGGTTTTTTGATCAGCTGGGCTGGATGGATCATTTGATGGTGTATGCCCGGCAGCTCACCATGTGGATTATCTTGCTCATCAGCCCGACTCCGGGCGGAAGTGGCATTGCCGAATTTATTTTCAGTGATTTTCTTGGTGATATTTTACCAAATATCAGCTGGGCTGTTCCCCTTGCCTTGTTGTGGCGTCTGATCAGTTATTATCCTTACCTTTTTATTGGAGCAATCGTTTTGCCACGGTGGATCAAACGTGTCTTCCACAAGAAAATGGTTTACGAAGTGATAGAATAAAGCCGGTCGGCCAAAGAATCAGCAAACCGGCTTCAGGCTTTCTTTTCAGACCGTTATCAACCGCAATGGAAGTATTGGCTTACAAGTGCGAGCGTTCTTTCTTCATCGTTCCCCAACTCTTGTCTTAAGTTCTTGTCATTGAACTTTTTAAGGTAATTGACAAGGAAGTTTATCACATTTTCTGGGAAAATGCCGTATTTCATATAAATGTCACGGTGACGTTCCAGGGCTTCGGCCGACTCCACGCAGCTGGCCGGAAGTTGTTCAAGTTCAGCAACTTTGTGTTTGTGTTCGGCGTGAAAGATATTGATGTCAACATAGGTTTTTGCAGCAAAATCGAGGGCGTTTTCCATCTCAAATCCATTGCGCGCAGCCACGGTGATGCCCGCCATAAGCATATAAATATCAGCCGATCCGTCAGCCGCCCTGAATTCGACAGTTTGCTTGTTGTTGGTGTCGAGTGTAAGTGGTTTTTCGAGTGGATTGGCATCCGAGATCATGTCAAACTCATTGGTCCAGCCCAATGGCACCCGCACAAGCACCGAGCGGTTGCGGTCGCCCCAGCAAATGTTGGTGGGAGCCTCCTGGTGTGGCACAAGGCGGAAGTAGGAAGTTGGGTTGGTGTTTCCAAAGGCTGTGAGTGAAGCGGCCACCGAAAGATAGCCTGCAATGGCTTTGCGTGCGTGGTCGCTCAGCTTGCCGTTGTTCATCATCACACTTTTGCCGTCTTTCATCAGTCTTGTGTGGACATGCAAACCACTTCCGGCTTTTCCCACAATGATTTTTGGTGCAAAAGTGATTGTCACACCATATTGCCAGGCCAGGGTGCGCATGATCCATTTTGCAATAACAAGCTGGTCAGCAGCATCTTCAACATTTGTTGGCAAAAACTCAATCTCGTTTTGCTCATAAATCTTTCCATTCATCGAAAAATTGCCCACTTCGGAATGACCATATTTTATTTGTCCTCCGCTTTGTGCAATCAGTTGCATAGCCTCTCTGCGAAATTGTCCATACTTGTTGAAGGGCGACGATTCGTGGTAGCCTTTTTGATTCAGTGCCGGATAAAGCGGGGTTTCGTCGCTGATGATATAGTATTCCAACTCGCCCATGGTTTCAAAGCTGAGGCCTGTTTTTTCTTTCATCACACGATGTGCCTTGCGCAGGATGTATTCGGGAGAGCATTCAAGTGGTTTGCCATGCCGGTCGTAAAAAGAGCATAACACATCGAGGGTAGGAGTGCCGGCAAAAGGATTGCGAAATGCTGTCCGGTATTTTGGGATCACGTAAAGATCGCTCGAGCCGGCTTCGATAAAAGGAAACAAGCTCGACCCGTCAACACGTTCGCCTACTGAAAGGATATTTTCGAGATGATCGCGGCTGTTGATGATGAAATTGAGGGTTTTCAGACGTCCGTCCCAGCCCACATACCTGAAGTTAACCATTTGTATGTCATGGTCTTCGATATACCTGATCAAATCGGCCCGGGTAAAATCATGCGCCGGCTTGTTGAGGTATTGCACCAAAGGATTGGGATTCATTGAGGTGAATTCGTTCATGTGATTTGCGTTAGTGTCAAACAATTCATTTTAAGGCACAAAATTACCAAATTGCCTTATTGGCGCGACAGTTGCACAAGGCGCAGCCTGAATTTATAACCTTTACAAATAAGGTCTTAGGGATGTAAGCCGGCAATTATTTGTTTGTGAGTGTCCTGAAATATGCTTCGATCAGCATTCCGGCACCTATGTACGAGCTGATACGTTGTTCGCGGATGGCATTTTCGATCCCGGTAAGGTCTTTTTGAACAGCCGGATTTTCGTAGAAATGTCGCAGTATGTCATCTTCGATGCTGTCGTGCATGATCCTGACAGCCTGGCTGTTGCGTTTTTGCTGCAAATAGCCGTTGCCGCGTGTTTCGTTGATGAAATGCATCACCATATCCCATGTTTCGGGGATGCCTGTTTTTTCGATGGAGGAGCATGTGAGCACCTTTGGCGGCAGGCCCGATTCGGCCATCGGGAACAAATGCAAGGCGTTTTCGCATTCGGCTTTGGCTCTGTTGGCTTTGAGAATATTGTCGCCATCGGCTTTGTTCACCACAATGCCATCGGCCATCTCCATGATTCCGCGTTTGATGCCCTGCAACTCATCGCCGGCTCCGCTGATGAGAATGAGCAGAAAGAAGTCAACCATCGCATGCACAGCGGTTTCCGACTGTCCAACGCCGACGGTTTCAACAATAATGGTGTCGAATCCTGCTGCCTCGCACAGGATGATGCTTTCTCTGGTTTTACGTGCCACGCCGCCAAGTGTTCCGGCTGATGCCGAAGGGCGGATATAGGCATTAGGGTGTGTGGCCAATTGTTCCATCCGGGTTTTGTCGCCCAGAATGCTGCCTTTCGAGCGCTGACTGCTGGGATCAATGGCCAGCACAGCCACTTTGTGGTGGTTGTCGGCAAGCATGACGCCCAATGCTTCGATAAATGTGCTTTTGCCAGCACCCGGCACACCGGTGATGCCAAGTCGGACAGCATTGCCCGACTGTGGCAAACAGCCTGCTATCACCTCCTGCGCAACAAGCTGGTGGCCTGGCAACGAACTCTCGATCAGTGTGATGGCTTTGCTCAGCATCACAATGTCGCCGCGGAGAATACCGTCAATGTAGTTTTGAGCCGGAAGAACAGCACTTTTCAGTGCTTTCATGCGCTCAACAGCCTGCGGATTCAATGAATCGGGAGGTGTTATCCCCTCATTGACTTTGAGTGCCGAGTTGTAGGTGCCTTCCTGTTCCATTGCTGTGATTCTTGCTGCAAAAATAGGTATATTCGGCGAAAAGTCGAAAAAGGTTTGAACTGCTGCGGCAGAAAGGGGTATTTTCTTTCGGCATTTTTTTACCATGGACGAAAAAAATATTACTTTTGCAGCCCACAATTCTCTCCGTAGCTCAGTTGGTAGAGCAATTGACTCTTAATCAATGGGTCATAGGTTCGAGTCCTATCGGGGAGACAAA
>ERZ1645187.1180-NODE-1180-length-24468-cov-49.562405_pt1 | contig 24468 bp, 19 predicted proteins | sample MGYA00575352_ERZ1645187 | MGnify/ENA primary metagenome ERZ1645187 (study PRJEB40837, sample SAMN11349314) | freshwater sediment metagenome | isolation source: river sediment | host: Sediment | place: India: Wazaribad , New Delhi | collected 2017-02-21 ...
GTGCTGGCCATGCGTCCGGAAATCCTGGTGTTGGACGAACCGACCGCCGGCCTCGATTCGCATGGTGTGACGCATCTGCTGAGCGCCTTGCAGCAGTTGCACGAAGCGGGTACGACGCTGGTGTTTTCGACCCACGATGTGGAACTGGCCTATGCCTGGGCCGACGAAGTGGCGCTGTTCCACGAGGGTACGGTGCTGTGCCAGGGCGAGACGGCGGCGGTGCTGGGAGATCGGGAGGCGCTGCATCGGGCGCGACTGCGGCCGCCGCTGTTGCTGGAAGTGATGGAGGCGCTGGGCGTCGGTCAGGATCGGTCTCAGCCCGCGCCGCGTTCCCGCGAGGCGGTGCTGGCGCTGGTGCGGGAGCGGTTGGGCGAACCTGTGTCCGCTGTTTCTGTGGAGCCAGCGGTTGCGCATTCCCGGCGCGAGTCGCCGGCGTGACTGTGAACGGCAGGCCTATTGATTGCCGTGCCGGTGCCGATGATGAATGTCCGGGTAGTGTGGATGGGCGTGTTCCAGGCGGGCGTGGACGTGTTCGTGCGCGTGCGGTTCGCTGGGAGGATCGTGCGGTCCGTGCGGGTGCTGGTGATGGTCGTCGTGGGTGTGGCGGTGTTCGTGGCTCATGAAGCTGTGGACATGGGCGTGATCATGCCGCTCGGTCAGATGCAAATAGACGCCGACCAACATCAGTGCCCCAGCCACAATCAGTTGTGGGGTTAATGTTTCGTTCAGCAGCGCCACGGCCATCGCCGCGCCGAGGAATGGGGCGGTGGCGAAGTAGGCGCCGGTGCGAGCGGCCCCGAGATGGCGCAGCGCCAGAACAAAGCCGATCAGACTACCGCCGTAACCGATAGCGCCGATGATGCCCGCCGCCATGGCGAGGCCCGGCGGCGGGAAGGGTTCACCCACAGCGGCGGCGATGGCCAGGGCGACCGGGCCAGCGACCGCCCCTTTTACCATGACGATCATCATCGGGTCAGCCGCCGCCAGCTTGCGGGTCAGGTTATTGTCGAAGGCCCACGCCAGACAGGCGCCCGCCACCGCCAGCGCTCCCGGCCGAAGGCCGCCGAAATCGCCTTGCCAGGATAAAACCACCGCGCCGGCCAGAATCGCCAGCGCGCCCAGGCCGACCCGGCGATCCACGTTTTCGTGGAATGCCAGCCAGGCGATCAGCAGGGTGAACAGGCTTTCGAGATTGAGCAACAGCGCTGCGCTGGTGGCGGGGGTCGCGCGCAACCCCACCATGAGCAGAATCGGTCCTGCCAGCCCGCCGGCGATGACGACCCCCGCCAGCCAGGGCCAGTCGGCCACGGTCAAGGGTGCTTCCACGTGTCGGAACCCGAAAAGGGCGCGAGTCGCCAGCGCTATAGCCAGTCCACCACCCGCGCCCAGGTAGAGCAAGCCAGCAAGGGTGGTCGGTCCCATTGCACCGAGCAGCAGTTTGGCGAACGGGGTGCTGGCCCCGAACAGCGCCGCTGCCAGTAGTGCCAGCCATACGCTTCGACGCTGAAGCGATGCGTCAAGCCACATGAAAATTGCCCGCAAAATTTATTAATGGATGCAACCCATCCGCGAACATACCACATCTGAATCAGCCTGACCGGCGCAAATGCGCGTAAGGTCCGCCCGGACCGGGCGCGTAGCGGTCGAGATGATGCTTGCTGGCCTGGTGATAGGCGAGGGTCCGGGCGAGGGAATCGGGATTGATGCAGTCAGTTTTCATATTGAGAATTATTCTCGTTTGCATTATAAGTATGTTAATTTATAACGAACCGACCGTGATGAGCCGCACCAGAATATTGCGATCTTTGGGTCGGACGCGACGCGATCATGAGTTTTCTTTTAACGAAAAGGTGGCTTTGATATGACTCAAAACTTTGACCAGAACGCCGCTGTCAGCATCTTGAACCGTATTCTCGAACTGGAACTGGCCGGGGTGGTGCGTTACACCCACTACGCCCTGATGGTGTACGGCTACAACCGCATTCCCATTGTCAGTTGGCTCAACGCCCAGGCCGACGAAAGCCTGTTGCACGCCCGCCAGGCCGGGGAATTGATCACCAGTCTGGGCGGCCATCCGTCGCTGGGCATCGGCCCGCTGCTGGAAACCCACCAGCACGACATCGGCGACATTCTGCGCGAATCGCTGGCCCATGAGGGGGAGGCGCTCAAGGCCTATTACGAGTTGCTGGACTGTGCGCGCGACCGGGACGTGCGTCTGGAGGAATACGCGCGCGCGCAGATCGCGGCGGAACAAACCCATGTGGATGACGTGAACAAAATGTTGCGGGTGCCCGGCTAAACCCGCGCCTACGCCGTCGGGGAGGGTTGAATGAACACGCGCCACGAATTGGCACGCCAGGCGTTTGACGTGGGGCAAGCGGTCGGGTTGGGCTTCACCCAACCCCTGGACCTGATGGGGCGGGGCGCGGTCGGTCGCATCCTGGCCGTCAAGGGTGGACCCGCCAACTCGACCGGGTGTTGCTGCACCCGGCGGCGGGGTCGTGATCTTCCTGCCGCAGATTCTAATTTTGTTCCTGTTTCATCCTGTTGCTCGAAGATTTCGGCTACATGACCGGCGCCGCGTTCCTGATGGATCGGCTGATGCTTCAAGGCGAACCCTCTACTGATTGACAAAGTCAGTCACCGGCCTCAGCGCACCTGAACCCGTCCTCCCGGATCAAACCGCCATGGCGCTTCGATGCGCAGCAACTCAACCTGTTGGCGCAATTCGGGCGAAAAGGGCGGGTAGGGCGCGGCCAGTTGGACGATCCGCCGCGCCGCCTGATCGAGTTCGGCGTTGCCGGACGAGCGGAGAATGCGCACATCCCGCAGGCTGCCGTCGGCGCGGATCGCCACCTCCAGCAGCGGCCCGGCGCTGAGATTCAGCCGTCGGGCCGCATCGGGAAAGTTCATTTCGCCGATCCGCGTGACCTTGCGCGCCCAGTCGGCGGCATAAAATCCGGCCAGGGAACGGCTGTCAGCAAGACTGACCCGCCGTTCACGGGCGGCGCTGCGGGTTTGCCGCTGGGTTTCCGCGTCCAGACCCGCAACCTGGCCCAGCAGGGCGGCGCTGTTCAACCGCCCGTCGCCCGTCCCGCTCCGCCCGGACCGCGCTGGCCGGTCGGCGGGCGGCGGTTCAGCGGATGGGCGAAAAGTCTTTGCCGGAGCCAAGCGCGGCGCGGGCGCTGGTTTGACCGCCGGCGGTTTGGCGACCGGTTCCGCTGGCGCGGTCTTACGGGTGGGAACAGCCGGTTTGGCGGGCAACGTTGACGATTTGGCCGGTGGCGGCGGCGCAACCGGCTTTACTACGGTGCGCGGCGCGGGCGTGATTTTGGCGACGGCGGGCGGCTTGGTCGGAGGGACCGGCGGCTTCGAGGGCTTGGTCGGAGGGACCGGCGGCTTCGAGGGCTTGGGCGCGGGCCGGGTCACGGCCAAAGGCTTCGGCGCCGGTGGAGGCGTTGGGGCGGGAATGGGGACCAGCGGCGCAACCGGCAGCGATTCCAGCAGGGGCGGCGGCGCGGGCTCCAGAGGGGCAACAGCGGGCAATGAAGCGGGCTGGGTCGCGGCGGCCACCGGCTCCGGCGCGGTGACAGCGGCTGGAACGCTCGGCCGGGTCACCGGCGGCAGGAGCGCCACGTCCAGGCGCAAGGGGCGGGAGTGCCGCAGCGACCAGCGCTCGGCGGGAAGGCCGAGGAGCAGGGCGGCGTGCAGGCTGAGCGCCAGCAACAGGGCCAGCGTCAGCCGGCGGGTCTCTTCCGCAGGGGGGACGACGATGCCGTTCATTCGGCGTCGGCGCTCGGTCAACGTCCCAATTGCCGCTCAATGGCGGCCATCAAATCGCCGCCGATATCCAGCCCAAACTGGGCGTCCAGTTCCCGTGCGCAGGTGGGGCTGGTGACGTTGATTTCGGTCAGGTAATCACCGATCACATCCAGCCCGACGAACAGCAGGCCCATGGCCCGCAGCGTTGGCGCGACCTGCGCGCAAATCCAGCGGTCGCGCTCGCTGAGCGGCACCCCCTCGCCACGGCCGCCCGCCGCCAGATTGGCCCGGGTCTCGCCGGCCTGGGGAATCCGCGCCAGCGCATAGGGGACCGGCTCGCCGTCAATGAGCAGAATGCGCTTGTCGCCGGCCGTCACTTCCGGGATATAACGCTGCGCCATGGTCAAGCGCCGGCCATGGGCGGTCAGCGTCTCCAGAATAACATTGAGGTTGGGATCGTCCTGCCGCAACCGGAACACCGATGCGCCGCCCATGCCGTCCAGGGGTTTAACTACCACGTCCGCATGTTGCGCCAGGAACCCCTTAAGCCGGGCCGGCTCCCGGCTGACCAGGGTCGGCGGACAACAGTGCGGAAAGTTCAGGGCGAAGAATTTCTCGTTGGCATCGCGTAGACTACGCGGCTGGTTGACCACCAGCGTCCCCGCCTTTTCGGCCAGTTCCAGTAGATAGGTCGTGTAGATATATTCCATGTCGAATGGCGGATCCTTGCGCATCAGGATTACGTCCAGTTCCGCCAGCGGCAGCTCCCGCGCACCATGGAAGGTGAACCAGCCCTTTGGGTTATCCTGGACACTGAGCCGGCGGGTCCGGCCAAACGCTTCATGGCCGTGGGCGTAGAGGTCGGCCTGCTCGAAATAATGCAGCTCCCAGCCAAGGGCCTGAGCCGCCAGCAGCATGGCGAACGTCGTATCTTTTTTGATCGTAATGGTGGCGATGGGGTCCATCACCACACCGAGTTTGAGCGTCATGTTTGGATCAACCCGTGCGGTTACGCGGCTTTGCCCGGAGCCGTCAGGGGAGGCAAAGCACAGTTGTGGGAACTAAAATGAAAGACAGAGACTGTTTCTGTCATGGCGTCCTGTCCGTTAGTATGCTAAAAATTACATAAAAAAATCTAACACGCCGTCCTGGCCCAACGCGCCGGCCGTTTCGCTCCGAATTCCGCTGAGAGGACTATTTTGTGGCAGATGCGGCACCGACTACCCCTGCAGCACCCCTCCCGCTGCATCCATTTGATATTCTCTTACAACTTGACCAGCGTATCCGGGCGCGAATTCCAGTCGCGGCGGTTAGCGCCCAGTTGTCGGAGATTCGCGGCCGGCTGGCGGTGCGCCTGAGTTCCTGGAATCTGCTGTTCTCCATGGACGATGTGGCCGAAATTGTCCCTCTGCCGCGTATTACCCGCGTGCCAGGAGTGAAACGCTGGTTGCTGGGCATCGCCAACCTGCGCGGCAAGGTGATCTCGGTTTCCGATTTGCGGGATTTTCTGACCGAACGGCCCACGACGCAGTTGCCGAGCAGCCAGGCGGTCGTGGTTCGCGCAGGCGATTGGGATTATGGCTTGCTGGTTGATGAAGTGATCGGCATGCGGCATTTCGGCCCGCAGCAGCGGTTGGCCACGCTCGACAGCATCGAAGCGGGATTGCGGCCCTATGTCGCCGAGGCTTTTGTAAACGACGGCCAGAGCTGGCTGGCCTTCGACGCGGCTAAACTGCTGGCCGATCCCAGATTCCTGCAAGCCTCCCAGTAAAGCTTGCGGGTTCCCTCCGTCGGATCCGCCGACGGGGCTGTCCAGGATGTTCGGTTCCTAATGAGAAATAGAAATGCGTGATTCGCGAGATAATTCGATTTTGAAAGGGTTTTCCGTCACTTACCTGTCGGTCCTGGGTGCGCTGATCGTCCTTGTCGTGCTCATGAGCGTCATTTTTGTTACTTTGGGGCGACAGAGCACCCAGAGCGAAACCTACTTCAAGCTGGCCAGCGAGCAACGCCTGCTGTCGCGCGCCATCGTGACCGAGGCGCTTGAAGCGGCGCGAGGCAAGGAAACGGCGTTCGCCAAACTCAAGGAGAGTCGTGAACGCTTCGAACAGACGTTGAACGATCAGAAAAACGGCAGCGCCACACTGGGGTTGCCGCCGGCTCCGGCGGTGGCGCAACCGATCCTGGATGAACTGGCAAACCGCTGGAAGCCGGTCAGGGATGATATTGACACGATTCTCTCCGGGCGCGATCCGGTGGTTTCGGTCGGCAATTTCGTGCCCTTGCTGGAAAGCTCCCTGAATAATGTGAATATCCTGTCGGACGGGATCGCTAAAAGCCTGGCTAACAATCGGGCTGACCCCCGGCAGGTCTACCAGGCCACCAAGCAGTTGCAGTTGGGGGAACAGCTCGCCGGCGACCTCAAACGGATGTTGAGCGAAGGTGGCGCCGCCGCCGCCGCCGCCGCCGACCGCTTCGACCGCAACGTCAAGCTGTTCGGCCAGGGACTGAAGGTTATGCGTGACGGCGGGGCCGGCATCGAGCGGGTGAACATCCCGGACAGCGTGGGCAAGTTGGCGGAACTCGCTGACTTGTTTAAATCGCTGGAAGCTGAAATCGCGCGCATCGTCGAGAAATCAGCCGATCTGGGCAAGGTCCAGAACGCGGCTCAAGGTGTCGCCAACCGGGGCGATGCCCTGCTGGAGGCCACGACCCGCCTGCTGGATCAATACGCTGAAAGCAGTCGGCAGTTTTCCGTGCTGGGCATTCCGATGAGTTATCAAGTGGCCTATGTGCTGGGCGCACTGGTCCTGATTCTGTTGGTTGCCTTGTTTTATATACAAAACCGTGAAAGCCGGCAGCGGCTGATCGAGGCTGAACAGCGCAAGCAGGAAACCGAGGATCAGAACCGCCGCAACCAGGACGCCATCCTGCGCCTGCTCGACGAGCTGGGCAATCTGGCCGAGGGCGACCTGACGGTGCAGGCCAGCGTGACCGAGGACATCACCGGCGCGATTGCCGATTCGGTCAACTACGCCATCGAAGCGCTGCGCGACCTGGTGTCTACGATCAACAGTACTTCGGGGCTGGTCGCCGCCGCGGTGCAGGAAACCGGCGCCATCGCCGACAGTCTGGCCAAATCCAGCGAAATTCAGGCCCGGCAGATCGAAAACGCCAGCGCCACGGTGACCCAGATGGCCCAGTCCATGGACGAGGTTTCGGCCAAGACCGCCTCCTCCGCCGAAGTGGCCGAGAAATCGGTCGGCATCGCCCACGAGGGCGGTGACCGGGTGCGGCGCACCATCCACGGCATGAATACCATCCGTGAGCATATCCAGGACACCTCCAAACGCATCAAGCGACTGGGCGAGTCCTCGCAGGAAATCGGCGATATCGTGGCGCTGATCAACGACATCGCCGACCAGACCAATATTCTGGCGTTGAACGCCGCCATCCAGGCTTCGGCGGCGGGCGACGCCGGTCGCGGGTTCGCCGTGGTCGCCGACGAGGTGCAGCGGCTGGCGGAGCGGTCCAGCAACGCCACCAAGCGCATTGAGACCCTGGTCAAGACCATTCAGGCTGATACCAACGAAGCAGTGATCTCCATGGAAAAAAGCACTGCCGAGGTGGTCAGCGGCGCGGGGTTGGCCGAGAAAGCCGGCGAGGCGCTGGAAGAGATCGAAAAGGTGTCCGCCAAACTGGCGGAGCTGATCGATGAAATTTCCAAGTCGGCTGGCCACGTGTCGGAAATGGCCTCGCGGGTGTCCACTGCCATGATTTCCATCAACGAGATCACCGGGCAGACCGCCGAGAGCAGCGTGACCACCGCTTCCGCTATTGGCAAGCTCAACCGGCTGGCCCAGGAATTGCGTCAATCGGTAGCCGGGTTCCGTCTGCCTGAATAAATTTGGCCAGGGACCCCGGATAGGGCAAGTGCGCCGTGGCCCCGATAAACCTGTTTCCAGAGGGCGCTCGCCGGCTGGATGGGTTCTCCACGCGGAGGTAGCGTGATGGTTTCGCATCGTATCGCCGATGACCGATTGGGGCCTGTCAAGGATGACCTGTTGTTGGCCTTGCGGCGGATTCAGCTCGATCTGGATGCCTATCGCGAGGAACCGCACGATCCGGCGTCGCTGGAATCAATGGTCGAAACCATCAGCCAGATTCGCAGCCCGCTGGTCGCGTTGGGCCACCGGGAGGCCGTCGCGTTTCTGGACGAGATGGGGGCGCTCATTCAGGGAAAGGCGGCAGGAATTGTCGAGAGGTTCGAACCGGGGTTGGTGCGGCAGGCCACTGAACAATTGGCGGACTATCTGAAAAGTTGCTTATCTCCCGGCAACCGTCGGCCGGATGCTGAATTGTCGAAGATGAAGGAAACCTTGCGCCAGGCGCACCGGCCGCACACAGCGGTTGTCACGGATACTGCACGCGCCCGTGCGGTGCTGGATATTTTCAAGCGGCTCCAGCATACCCTTGCCATCCAGGTGGAGGGCGCGCCTGATCAGCCTGAATCCTGGCACGCGGTGCGGGGCGATCTGCAAAGCCTTCAGGGGTTGCTGGCCGTCCGGAAGGAATCCCCCCGCGCGACCTTGGCGCTCGGTCGTTTGGATCGGATCGTGGGCGTCCTGGCTGCGGGCGCCGCCGAGTCCTACGGTTTGCTGGTGAGCGGTATTTGCGCCGAGATTCTGGCTGGACTGGACCATAACCTGAAACTGGAGTTGTCCGATAGCGAGGGTTCAGCGAAGGCGGCTCTGAGTGCGGTCGAGGGACAATTGACACAAATGGAAACCTTGCTCGAATTGCCCCCTTTCGAGGCCAGACCGGTCGCCGCTTTAGTGACCGAGAGGGTTGAGGAGGCGGATGCGATGACGTTGGAATTAGCGGAATGGTCGGAACCCCAAGCGTCTGCGCCTGCCGAAGAGGCTCAGGCGGTCCAAGAGTCCGCGCTCGAAGAGCCGCTGGAGCTGAAACCGGCGCTATCCCGCGCAGACGACGCAGCGCCGTCGGGGTTGGCGGAGGAGTCGAGTGCGCCTGATCTGGTTACGTTGATTGGGCTGGTAGACAGTGATCCGGAATTTATCGAGGTGTTTCTGGAAGAGGCGTGCGGCGAGCTGGCGTCTATTCGAGAGCAACTGGCTATTTGGCAGGCGCATCCGGACGATCAACAGGCGCTGACGACCTTGCGACGTTCCTTTCATACGCTCAAGGGCAGCGGCCGCATGGTCGGCGCCGCCGTGATCGGCGATTTCGCCTGGGAATTCGAAAATCTGTTGAATCAGGTGCTTAGCGGCACCCAGGAGCCTGATCCCGCCATCGCCGCCGTGGTCGCAGCGGCGGTCGAAGCCTTGGCGCCGCTGGTGGGCGAAATTCCGCTGAAGGGAGGTGAACTGGCGGCTCTGCCGGTGCTGGTTGAACAGGCGCAGGCGTTACAGCGCCCCAAGCCGGAACCCGTGATTACAGAGCCCCTGCCGCTCGAAGTCGATATCGTTCAAGTGTTCCTGGAGGAAGCAGCAGGCGAGCTGGCGACTATTCAGGAACATTTGCCCAGTTGGCGGCGGAATCTGGCCGACCGCCAGGCTTTGACGGTGATTCGCCGCGCCTTCCACACCCTCAAAGGCAGCGGTCGGACGGTGGGTGCGACCGTGATTGGCGATTTCGCCGGCTGCTTCGAGAGCCTGCTGAATCATGTGCTGGATGGCACCGTCACTGCTACGCCCGCAGCCGTTGATCTGACCCATGAAGCGGCGAACGCACTCGATCCCCTGGAACCCCTGGTAGGCGAACCCGCGACGGTGAGCGAATCGGTCCTGGCGACGCTGAACCGGCTGACCGAACGCGCCGAGGCGTTGTTGCGCGCGCCACCGGTCGAAACGGTCCCGACGCCGGTTCAACCGCCGCTGCCGGTCGAGGCGGCTCCCGTCGTGGCGCCAGCCGTGGCGATGCCAGAGCCGCTTGCGCCGCCGGCGGTGGAACCCGAACTGGCGCAGATTTTCCAGTACGAAGCGGCCGAGATTCTCGACGCCAGCGATGCGATCGTGCAACAGTTGAGCGTCGAGCCGGGCCGCGTGGATTTGCTGAACGATCTGCGCCGCGGTATGCACACGCTCAAGGGCAGTTCGCGCATGGCGGGCATTATGACCGTCGGCGATCTGGCCCACGCGGCTGAATCAGTGCTGGATGCTCTGAGTAAAAACGGTCAGCCCGCCCTGCCGGTCGTGCTGGATGCCTTGCAGAACACCCTGGATCGCCTCAACCGAATGCTGGCGGAAGCCGCCAGCGGAACGAGTCCAACGAAGGCGACTGATTTGATCGCCGATTTGCACCGTCTGGCGGATGGGGTGGCGGCGGGCCAAGCGGTTGAGGCGGCCCCCGCGGCCCTGGTTGCGATTCCTGAAGAGGCGGCGGAAGTTCCTGAACCCCAAACCTTGCGGCCGCTGACCGAACTGGACCAGGAACTGGTCCAGGTCTTTCAGATCGAGGCGGCCGAGGTGCTCGATTCCAGCGACCTCATTTTGCGGCAATTGCGCGGTGAACCGGATAACGTTGATCTGCTCAACAATCTGCGCCGCGAGATGCATACGCTCAAGGGCGGTTCGCGCATGGCGGGCATCATGGCGGTCGGCGACCTGGCGCATGCCGCCGAATCGGTGCTGGAAATCCTGAGCAAGGGAGGGGAGCGCGCCTCTTCCGCCGTGCTGGATACGCTGCAGCACGCTCTGGATGGCCTCCATCAACTGTTGGCCGAGGTCGTCAAGGGCGAACGGCCAGTAGCGCCGCAAACGTTGGTTGACGAACTGCAAACAGCGTTTGGCGGCCAGCCGGTGGAGGCGTTGCAACCGGTGGCGCCCACTGTTGCGCCCGTGGTTGCCCCGAAGGCGCCTGCTGGCGCTGCGCCGGCGCCGGTGGAAAAGGCCGCCGCCGCACCGGCCGCCACGCCCGCCGACAGCATCCGGGTCAGCGCCGCGTTGCTCAATAACCTGGTCAACCAGATGGGCGAAAGCAGTATCTTCCGCGCCCGCATTGATCAGGGCGTCGGCGCCATGAGTTTCAATCTGAACGAGCTGGAGCAGACCATTTCTCGGCTGCGCCGGCAGGTGACCCAACTCTCCACTCAAGCCGAAGCCCGCATCCAGTCCCGGCAGGATCAGGGCGTCGCAGCGCATCAACTGGAATTCGATCCCCTGGAGCTGGATCGTTTCACCGAGCTGCAGCAGGTGAGTCGGTCGCTGATGGAAATCGCCGATGACCTGGGCAACGTTGGCAACACTTTGGGCGAACATGCCCGCGAAATCACCACCTTGCTGGACCAGCAGAGCAAGGTGAACAAGGAAATTCAACAGGGATTGATGCGCACCGGTATGGTGCGATTTGGCAGCGTGATTCCCCGGTTGCGGCGAGTGGTGCGGCAGGCAGCCCAGGAACTGGGCAAGCGCGCTGAACTGCTGGTCGGTGGCGAGGAATCGGAAGTGGACCGCACCGTGCTGGAAAACATGGTGGCGCCTCTGGAGCACATGCTGCGCAATTCGCTGGCCCATGGCGTCGAGACCCCGGAGCGGCGCCGGGTCGCCGGCAAATCGGAGATTGGCACCATTAATCTCAGCTTGCGTCGGGAAGGCGCAGAACTGGTGTTGGAGTTGAGCGATGATGGCGGCGGCCTTAATTTCGAGGCGATCCGGGCCAAGGGAACGGAAAAGGGGTTGTTGTTGCCTGGCCAGCCGGCAACGCAGGACGAGTTGATCGCCCTGTTGCTGCGCCCCGGTTTTTCCACCGCCGCTACGGTGACCCAGATTTCCGGGCGGGGCGTGGGCATGGACGTGGTGAACGAGGCGATTCGCGCCATGCGCGGCGCCTTGTTAATCCAGACCGAGCCGGGCCAGGGCACCCGCTTTATCATCCGGTTGCCGTTCTCGCTGTCCGTGACCCAGGCGCTGCTGGCGCAGGCGGGTAACAGCCTGTTCGCTATTCCTTTATTGAGCATCGAACTGGTCACTCGGCTCAATGAGAAGGAATTCCAGTCCTATCTGGGGGGCGAGCAGGTCCAGTACCAGCGTGATCGCCGCAGCTATCCCATTCATAACCTCGGTATTCTGGTTGGCAGCGAGCAGATTCTGCCCTTTGAGGAAGTCGCAGATCGTCGTCCGCCGGCGCTGCTGTTCCGCAGCGCCGAGGCCAGCGCCGCCCTGCAAGTAGAGGCGGTGATGGGCAATCAGGAAATCATTGTCAAGCCCGTTGGTCCCCAGTTCAGTAGCGTGCCCGGTATCTCCGGGGCTACGGTGCTGGGCGATGGCCGGGTGGTGGTGGTGCTGGAACTGGCGGCCCTGGTGCGCAACATCGGTTCCCAGGCGCAGAAGCAGGCCGAAAGTCGGGCGTTGCGCGCGGCGCGCCAGGAAACGCGGCCCGAGAAGCTCAGCGTCATGGTCATTGATGATTCGATCACCATGCGCAAGGTTACGGCCCGGATTCTGGAACGGCATAATCTCCGGGTGATTACCGCCAAGGATGGCCTGGATGCCGTGGCGATGTTGCAGACTCAGGTGCCTGATCTGGCGATTCTCGATATCGAGATGCCGCGGATGGATGGCTTCGAGGTGCTGGCGCACGTTCGCAACCAGGCCACGCTGGCGCATTTGCCGATCATTATGGTGACTTCGCGCGGTGGCGATAAACACCGCGAACGGGCGATCAAACTGGGCGTCAACGATTATTTGACCAAGCCTTATCAGGAAGAGCAGTTGATGCGGTCGATTCGCCAGATTTTCGGCGAGCACGCCCAGGAGTTGATTGTATGATGGGGGACAGCCGGCCATTGCAGAGGCCAGGATTTTTGCTGGACTCCTGTCCTCTGTCGGTGGCCTGACTGCTGGCCTCTAATCCCTGACCCATGACCCATGACCCCTGATCCATGAACGCCTCCTCGAACCTACGCTGCCTGTTGATTGCGGTGCAAGGCGGGCAGCTCATCCTGCCCAACAGCCTCGTTGTCGAGGTGTTGCCCTTTGCGACGCCGCTGCGGATTGAAGCAGCGCCCCATTGGGTAGTCGGCGCCATGTTGTGGCGCAATCTGACGACGCCGCTGGTCAGTCTGGGCCGGCTGATTTTTCGAGTGACGCCCGAGGCCGATCTTAATTCCCGGATTCTTTTCGTCAATGCATTGGGTTCGGATTCCCGGCTGCCGTATTTTGGCATCCTCAGCACCTCGGTGCCGCGGCCGCTGGATCTGCAACGCCAGGAAATCACTTTGGATCCCGCTGTGGCCGATTTGAACCGGCCGGGCGTACTGAACTGGGCCCAGTATCAGGACCAGTCAGTCGTCATTCCGGATTTGGACGCCATCGAGGCCGTGTTGCAGCCCCTGGTTCACCGGGCCTGATCGGCGCGAGGTTTACGCTTTGTTCTCATGCGGTTGAGCACGATCAAGCTGGCCGGGTTCAAATCGTTTGTGGACCCGACGGTGCTGCGTTTGCCCAGCGACCTGGTCGGCATCGTCGGTCCCAACGGTTGTGGCAAGTCCAATATCATTGACGCCGTGCGCTGGGTGATGGGCGAAAGCTCGGCCCGCAGCCTGCGCGGCGAGACGATGAGCGACGTCATCTTCAACGGCTCGGCCAGCCGCAAACCGGTGGGCCAGGCGTCCATCGAACTGGTGTTCGATAACAGCCAGGGGCGGTTGGGTGGTCCCTGGGCCAGCTACGGTGAAATCGCCATTCGGCGGGTCGTCAGCCGCGATGGTCAGTCCAGTTACTTTCTTAATGGCGCGCGCTGTCGCCGCCGCGACATCGCCGACATCTTTTTGGGCACTGGCCTGGGGCCGCGCAGCTACGCCATTATCGAACAAGGCATGATTTCGCGGGTGATCGAAGCTCGGCCGGAAGAATTGCGGGTGTTTCTGGAGGAGGCGGCGGGCATTTCCAAATACAAGGAACGTCGCCGCGAGACCGAAACCCGCATCCGCCATACCCGTGACAACCTCGACCGGCTCAACGATGTGCGCGAGGAACTGGGCCGGCAGCTTCAGCACTTGCAGCGCCAGGCCCGCGCTGCTGAGCAGTATCGGGAACTGCGCGCCCACGAGCGGCGGTTGCGGGCGGAACTGCTGACCCTGCGCTGGCGCCTCCTGGAGGCTGAACTTCAGGACCGCGCCCGCGAACTGCGCCAGCAGGAAACCGCGCTGGAAGCGGCATTGGCCGAGCAGCGTCGGTTGGAGGCCGGACTGGAAGTGGGCCGGGCGCGACGGGCGGAGTTGAACGACCGGTTCAACGAAGTTCAAAGCCGCTGTTACCAGGCGGGCGCGGAGATCAGTCGGCTTGAACAGTTTTTGCAACACCGGCGCGATTTGCAGCGGCGGCGCGAGGAAACCAGCCGCCAGACCGAGGCGGCGCTGGCGCAGTCTGAGGCGCAATGGGACGCAGATCGGCGGCTGCGAGAGGAGCTGGCGACGGCGTTGACCATAGCTGAACCGGCGCAGGCGCAAGCCTTGACCGCCGAGGTGGACGCCGGTGCGGCGTTGGCCGCCGCGGAGACGGCGCTGCGGGAAGCACAGGCGGCCTGGGAAGAGTTTAGCCAGCGACGGGCTGAGGTGTGGCGGCAGGTTGAAGTGGAGCGCGCCCGGATCGAGCAGGGGGAGCGGCATGGCTTGCAAGGCGAGCGGCGCCTGGAGCGGTTGCAACTCGAAGCGGAGCAACTGGCCGCGGATGAATTCGAGCGCGAATTGACCGGGTTGAACGCGGCGGAACAGGACGCAGCGGAAGCGCTGCGCTGCGCCCATGAGGCCCTGGCCGCCGCCGAGACGGCTATCGCCGCGACCGGAGACGCGCAGCGCCAAACCAGTCAGCGGGTGCGGGAAGCGCGCGACCGGGCGCAAACCGGCCGGGGCCGGCTGGCGTCATTGCACACGTTGCAGGAAGCGGCGCTGGGACGACACGATGAGACGTTGCACCAGTGGTTGCACGCTCAGGGGCTGGCCGACGCGCCGCGCCTGGCGGAGCAGTTGGAGGTGGAGCCAGGCTGGGAGAAGGCGGCGGAAGCGGCGCTGGCGGGTTGGCTGGACGCCGTTTGCGTAGCGAGCCTGGATGAGCCAGGGGCGGCGCTGCCTGACCTGAGGCAGGGGCGATTGACCCTGCTGGAGCCTGCGCCGCCCGCCGGGCCGCCCCTGGTCGCCGAAGCCGTTGCGCTGGCAAGCCGGGTGCGCGCGCCGGAGCCGCTCTCCGCCCTGCTGGACGGCGTGCGCGTCGCCACCAGTCTGACCGAGGCGCTGGCGCAGCGCGCCGGGTTGCGGGTGGGCGAAACCGTGGCGACGCCCGAGGGGGTATTGTGCGGGCGGCACTGGCTGCGGCTGGCGCGTAGCGGCACTGATACGGGCGTGCTGGCGCGTGAGCGGGAAATCCGCCAGTTGGAGGCGACGCTGACGGAAGAGACAGCGCTGCTGGCGCAGGCGGAGGCGGAACTGGAGCGCCTGCGGGAGCGACAGCGGGAACTGGAGCAGGAGCGCCGCGCCGCGCAACAGGCGGTGAACCAGGGGCACCGCGATCACGTCGCCGCGCAGGGGCGGCTGAATGCGGCGCGGGCGCGGGCGGAACAGGCGCACGCCCGCTGCGCGGCGCTGGCGGGGGAAATCGCAGAGTTGGCGGAACAGGCCGAGCAGGACCGAGACCAGGTCGAGCAGGCCCGGACGCGGCTGGAAGAGGCGTTGCTGACGCTGGAAAGCCTGAGTGCGGAACAGGACGAATTGAACGTCCAGCGGGAACAGTGGCGCACGGAGCTGCGCGCCTGCCGGGAGCGGGCGGAGATCGCCCGCCAGGACGCGGCCCGCTGGACGGTGGAACTGGAGACCGTGCGTGCGCGCACCGTGGCTGCCGATCAGGCGTTGGCGCGGCTGGCGGCGCAGCGCGATCAGCTTTTGGCGCAGCGGGAACGACTGCTGACGGAGTCGTCCGCTGCCGAGGCCGAGGCGAGCCTGACCACTGTCGAGCAGGAATTGGCGACGGCTTTGGAACGGCGCCTCGCGTTCGAAGCGGAACTGCGCGACGCGCGCCAGAGTCTGGATGCTCAGGACGCGGAATTGCAGGCCGGCGAGCAGGCGCGTGGGCGCTGCGAACGCCAGGCCGAAACGCTGCGCCGCGCGTTGGAGGAACGGCGGCTGGCGGTGGGCGAGGCGCGGATTCGCCAGCACAATCTTCTGGAGCAGGTGCATGAACTGGCAACCACACCGGAAGCGGTGTTGCCTGACCTGCCGGCGACGGCGGTCGAAAGCGACTGGCTGACGCAACTGGAACAGATCGAGCGGCGCATTCAGCGGTTGGGCGCAATCAATCTGGCGGCTATCGAAGAATTGGCCCAGATGTCCGAACGCAAACAGTATCTCGATGCGCAGAACGCGGATCTGCTGGAGGCGCTGGCCACCCTGGAAAACGCCATGCGCAAGATGGACCGCGAGACCCGGACCCGCTTTCGTGAAACGTTCGAGCGAGTGAACGCTGGGCTGGGTGAACTGTTCCCACGGTTGTTTGGCGGTGGCCAGGCGCATCTGGAACTGACCGGCGAGGATACGCTCGATGCTGGGGTGACGATCATGGCCAAACCGCCCGGCAAGCGGATCGGTTCGATCAGCCTGTTGTCGGGCGGGGAAAAGGCATTGACCGCGGTTGCGCTGGTGTTCGCCATTTTCCAGCTCAATCCGGCGCCGTTCTGCCTGCTGGATGAAGTGGACGCCCCGCTGGACGAGGCCAACGTTGGCCGATTTGGCGCGCTGGTCCAGGAAATGGCGGAACGGGTGCAATTCATCTTTATCACCCACAATAAAGCCACCATGGAAATTGCCCACCATTTGGCGGGTGTGACCATGCAGGAGCCGGGGGTATCGCGGCTGGTGGCGGTGGATGTCGCGGAGGCGGCGCGCCTGGCGGCGGTTGCTTAGTCCGGCGGGAAACGGTGTTTGTGAAAGCGCGTGGATTTCAGTATAAACAGCAGAATTTGGCCCCTGTCCCGCATGTGCGGCGATGGGGGTTTGGCGTTCCTTGGCGTAATGAGGGTTGCGGTTGGCGCAATCCGGGACTTTTGTGACAGAGCAATATGGATAAAACACAGTGGCTGTTGGCGGGCATCGGAGCCATCGTCGTGGCTGTGGTCTATTTTTGGGGCATCCGATCCCGGATCAAGGATGAAATTGGCAAACGCCGGCGCCGACCGGAAACAGATCCGGTGGTGTTCGGCGAGCCGCCGCCGCCGGATCCGCTGCTCAACGAATATGACTTTGGCGAGTTGGGCCGGATTACCCCGGATCATCATTTGGCCGACAAGGTTCTGGTGGATGTGGAAATCCGGCCGATTGAGCCGAAGAACGCTGCGCGTGAATCCAGGACGGACGCCCCATCGTCCGCTCCCGACCCGGAGTCGTCGCCAGAGCATGAGGAGACCGGTGAAGCGCCGCTGGCCATGACGGTGGTTTTGACCGTGATGGCGCCGCGTGGGCAGCCGTTCGCGGGGCCGCGCATCCAGGCAGTGGCCGACGAACTCAACTTTCGGTTGAATGCCGATGGCGTGTTCGAGCGGTTCCCGGACCGGGAAACGGCGGGCGACGCGCCGATTTTCGGCATGGCGCATCTGCGCAAGCCGGGGGCGTTCGACCCGCAAACTCTGGCGGATTTAACCACGCCGGGACTGCTGCTGTTCATGAGCCTGCCCGGACCACTGGAAGGGACGGAGGCGCTGGACCTGCTGGTGATCAGCGCCGATCATCTGGTGCGCAATCTGGGCGGAACCATTTGCGACGAGCGCCAGAATCGGCTGACCAATCCGATGCTGGTGCAGTTGCGCAATCAGGTCGCCGATCTGGAACGGCGCTGGCTCGGTCCGCTCGACTGAGCGCCGGGCACAGTGGCAATTTCAAATGAGGTACAGGCCCGCGCCGCCTGGCTGCGCGAGCAACTGCACGGGCATAGCTATCGCTATTACGTGCTGGACGACCCGGAGATTCCCGACGCCGAGTACGACCGGCTGTTTCGGGAACTTCAGGAGTTGGAAGCGGCGCACCCGGAACTGATCACCCTCGATTCCCCGACCCGGCGAGTGGGCGGCCAACCGCTGGAAGCGTTTACGCCGGTGCGGCATCGGATGCCGATGTTGTCTATCCGCACCGAAACCGACATTGGCCCCGGCGGCGCGCAGGCTTTTGACGCTCAGGTGCGGCGCGAGCTGGGTTTGAGCGCGGACGCGCCGCCGGTCGAATACGCCTGCGAGCTGAAATTCGATGGTTTGGCCCTCACCTTGCGCTATGAGCAGGGCGTCCTCGTTCAGGCCGCCACGCGCGGCGACGGCGAGACCGGCGAGGACGTTACCCGGAACGTGCGCACCATCAAGACGGCGCCGTTGCGCTTGCGGGGAGTCGCGCCCGCCGTGCTGGAAGTGCGCGGCGAGGCGTATATGAGCCGCCCGGATTTCGAGCGTTACAACGCCCGCCAGCGCGCCGCTGGGTTGCCCACGCTGGTCAATCCCCGCAATGGCGCCGCCGGCAGCATCCGGCAACTCGACCCGAATCTGGCCGCCAAGCGGCCGTTATCGTTCTTCGCCTACGGGCTGGGCGAAGTCCAGGGCTGGACTGTGCCCGCCACGCAGAGCGCCGTACTCGACGCCCTGGCCGCGCTGGGGCTGCCGGTATGCGGCGAGCGGGCGGTGGCGCAGGGCGTGGAGGGGCTGATCACGTTTCACCGCGCCGTTGCGGCAAAACGCGAGGCACTGCCCTTTGACATTGACGGGGTGGTGTACAAGGTCAATCGCCTGGACTGGCAGCAGCAACTGGGTTTTCGCACCCGCGAGCCGCGTTGGGCGGTGGCGCATAAATTCCCCGCCCAGGAAGAGTTGACTGTGGTCGAGGCCATCGAGGTGCAGGTGGGGCGCACCGGCGCGATCACGCCGGTCGCGCGGCTCAAGCCGGTCTTCGTCGGTGGCGTCACCGTCACCAACGCCACGCTGCACAATGCTGGCGAAGTGGCGCGCAAGGACGTGCGGGTGGGCGATACCGTGATCGTGCGCCGAGCCGGCGATGTGATTCCCGAAGTGGTCGGGGTCGTGTTGGAACGTCGTCCGACAGGATCGCAGCCGTTTGTCCTGCCGGCAACCTGCCCGGTGTGCGGTTCGCGGGTGGTGCGGCCTGAAGGCGAAGCCGTAGCCCGCTGCATCGGCGGCCTGTACTGCCGCGCCCAGCTTCAGGAAGCGATTCGCCATTTCGCCTCGCGCCGGGCGCTGGACATCGAGGGGCTGGGCGACAAGCTGGTGGAGCAACTGGTAGGACGGGAACTGGTGCGCAATCCCGCCGATCTGTATGGCCTGGATGCGGCGATGCTGGCCGAGTTGGAACGGATGGGTTCAAGATCCGCCGCCAAGCGGGTCGAGGCGCTGGAACGTAGCAAGAATACGACGCTGGCGCGGTTCCTGTACGCACTGGGGATTCGTGAAGTGGGCGAAGCCACGGCGCTGACGCTGGCCGGACATTTCGGTGCGCTGGAGGCGCTCATGGGGGCAAATGAAGAGCGGCTGCAACAAGCGCCGGATGTGGGGCCCGTCGTTGCCGCTGCGATTCGCGCGTTCTTCCAGGAACCGCACAATCAGCAGGTCATCGCCCGGTTGCGCGCTGCGGGCGTGCATTGGCCGGAAACTGAAGTGCAGCGGGCCGCCGAGCAGCCGCTGGCGGGTAAAACCTTCGTATTGACGGGAACCCTGGAGTCCATGACCCGCGATCAGGCGGCGGATCGGTTGCGGGCGCTGGGCGCCAAAGTGAGCGGCAGCGTGTCGAAGAAAACCGATTACGTGGTGGCGGGCCGCGAGGCCGGGTCCAAGCTGGACAAGGCGCGGGAACTGGGCGTGACGGTGCTGGACGAGGCGGGATTGCAGGCGCTGCTGGAGCGATAACCTCTCCCCCGCGAGGGAGAGAGGTTAGGGGTAGAGAAATACTTAGGTCATTTCCTGGAAAGATTATACCGGTGGGGCCAGTAGGGACACGGCGGCGCCGTGTCCCTACAGAGGTCGGCCTTAATCTTGCTTCTTTTCTTCCTTGGCGGCTTCCGGGGCCTTGGCCGCTTCCGGCGCCGCAGCGGGCTTGGCCTCGCTGACCTGAATTTCCTTGACCTCGATCTTGGCGCCAGACTTCAGCTTTTCCAGATAGTCGCTGACCATCTTGCTTTGCAGCATCTGAGTGATTTGCGGCTTCAGTTCATCCAGGGACGGCGGGGTGGCGTCGCGGATATCGTCCAACAGAATGACGTGCCAGCCGAACGGCGTTTGCACCGGCTGCTCGCTGAATTTGCCCTTCTCCAGCTTGGCGACCGCCTCGGCGAACGGGGGCACCATCATGCTCGGCGTGAACCAGCCCAGATCGCCGCCGTTGGCCGCGGAGCTGTCGCTGGACTTGGTCTTGGCCAGTTCGGCGAATTTACTGCCGTCTTTCTTCAGATCGGCGATGATTTCCTTGGCCTTATCCTCGGAGTCCACCAGGATGTGGCTGGCCTTGTATTCCTTGCCCTTCATCGCCGCGACGGCGGTGTCATATTCCTTCTTGATCGCCTCCTCACTCGGTGCATTCGCGCTCAGCATCCGACGGACCACGATGCCAGCCAGCAGGTTGCGCTGAGCCATTTCCAGTTGTTGCTTGACCTGCGGATCGTCGGCCAGCTTCTGCTTGCTGGCTTCCTGCACCAGCAGTTCTTCCATGACCAGTTGATCCACCAGCGATTTGCTGGCTTCTGCGGAATCCACCTTGGCCCGGCCACGTAGTTGCTTGGCGTATTGGTCAAACGCCGCCTTGGTGATGGCGGTACCGTTGACTACCGCAACCGGGTCAGGAACGGTGAAGGCGGCGGGCGCGGGCGTGGCGGCTGGAGCCTTGGTGGCGGCAGCCGGCGCAGGTGCGGGTTCGGCTTTCTTCTCTTCCGCCGCCAGCGCCAGGCCGGACAGCAGCAGGGTCGAGGACAGCGCCAGGAGCGGGAGGGTCAGTTTGCGATTTTTGAGCATGATCAGGATTCCAGAAAGGTAGGTGGGGTTACGGGTTTGCCAAAAAAGCTTCTTCCGGGGTCCACGCCCGAATGCTCAAGGCATGGATTTCCCGGTGCATCAGGTCCGCCACCGCCGCGTGAACGAGGCGATGGCGCTGAATCGGGGTTTGGCCGGCGAAGGCGGCGGAGACGATCTGGACGGTGAAATGGCCGCCGTCGCGCGCCCCGGCATGACCGGCGTGAGCGGCGCTGTCGTCCACGATCACCAGGCGTTCGGGTGCGAGCGCGGTGCGCAGCCGGTGTTCGATCAGGGCCGCCCGATCACTCATGCCGGCAAAACTTGGCGGAACGGGTAAACTTCGACCGCCGCGAACACGCCAGCGGTGGCGTAGGGATCAGCCTCGGCCCAGGCTTTGGCCTCTTCCAGTGACGGGAATTCGACCACCATCAGGCTGCCCTGGAACCCCGCCGGACCGGGATCGGGACTGTCAATGGCGGGCAGCGGCCCGGCCAGGATCAACCGGCCTTCGTTCAGCAGCGCGTTCAACCGTTCCAGGTGCGCAGGACGAACGGACAACCGCCGTTCCAGACTGTTCGGCGCGTCGCGGCCCAGGATGGCGTAGAGCATGATCAGGACTCCTTGGATGGATCGGCGTCTTCGGTCTTGAGGTAGCGGCTCATGTAGGCCGCCTGCGCCAGCACGAAAATCAGAGTCAGGCCCAGCAGGCCAAACAGCTTGAAATTGACCCAGGCGTTCTCGCTGAACGTGAACGCGACGTAGAGGTTGGCCGCGCCCATGACCAGAAAGAAGACCGCCCAGGCGAATGTGAGCTTGACCCAGACCGCGCCGGGAAGTTCCAATTGCTCGCCCATCATCCGTTCCAGCAGGGTCTTTTGGCCGATGAAGCGGCTGCCCAGGAACACGGCGGCGAACAGCCAGTTCACCACGGTCGGCTTCCATTTGACGAAGACCGGGTCGTGCAGCAGCAGGGTCGCGCCGCCCAGCACCAGCACCAGCGCGGCGGTGAACAGCGGGATTTTCTCGACCCGGCGCTGGCGCAGCCAGATCCAGCCGACCTGGGCCAGAGTCACGACGATCAACACCCCCGTAGCGACGTAAATGTCCGCCAGCTTGTAGGCGATGAAGAACAACAGAATGGGCAGGAAGTCGAACAACAGTTTCATGCCGGTAGCAGAGATTCCAGGGCAGATTGGAAAGACACGGCGGGCGGGAACGGGAAAAAGAAAGGCGGCCCCACGGTCGCCGTCTTGACCGGACCGCGCCAGACTGGCAAGTTGCCCGCCCGACCTGATCCGTAAACTTGAGAATAGTACAGGCTATGAGCCGCGTTTTACAAATTCATCCCGCCAATCCGCAACCCCGGCTGATCGCGCGGGCCGTTGAGCAACTGCGCGAGGGCGCAGTGATCGTCTATCCCACCGATTCCAGCTACGCGCTCGGTTGCCAGTTGGGCGACAAGGCGGCGGCGGAGCGCATCCGGCACATTCGCCAGACCGACCGCCACCATAATTTCACCCTGGTGTGCCGTGATCTGTCGGAGATCGCTACGTATGCCAAGGTGGACAACCAGCGGTTCCGACTGCTCAAGGCGACTACGCCGGGACCCTTCACCTTCATTCTGCAAGCGACCCATGAAGTGCCGCGCCGCTTGCAGCATCCCCGGCGCAAGACGATTGGTATTCGGATTCCCGACAACGCCATCGTTCGCGCGCTGCTGGCGGAACTGGGCGAACCGATCATGAGCTGCACCCTGATTCTGCCTGGCGACGACTGGCCGTTGTCCGATCCTGAAGAGATCGAGGAACGCTTGGCGCATGAGGTGGATTTGATGATTGATGGCGGCCCCGGTCAGCATGAACCCACAACCGTACTGGATCTGACCGGCGAGGCGCCGCAACTGATCCGCGAGGGGCTGGGCGACGCCAGCCCGTTTCTCTAGTCCACGCCCCAACAGGCTGCGTATAATCCCGCTATGCAAGAATTAAATGTAGTACAGCTCATTGTGGTGATGGCGCTGCCGTTGCTGCTGGCGATTACGTTGCACGAGGTCGCGCACGGCTGGGTGGCGCTGCGTTGCGGCGACACTACGGCCCAGGCGCAGGGTCGGCTCAGTCTCAACCCGCTGCGGCACATTGATCCCGTTGGCACGGTGCTGGTGCCGGCCTTGTTGGCGGTGTTTGGCGGCTTTATCTTCGGCTGGGCCAAGCCGGTGCCGGTCAATTTTCACCGGCTGCGCCAGCCCAAGCGCGACATGGCGCTGGTGGCGCTGGCCGGGCCGGGCGCCAATCTGATCATGGCGCTGGGCTGGGCGCTGGCGGCATGGCTGGGTTATCAGGCCCAGACCACCTTGACGTGGCTGGGTGAGCCGCTGCTGGCGATGGGCGTGGTCGGCGTGAATGTCAACGTCATGCTGGGTGTGCTCAACCTGGTGCCGATTCCGCCGCTGGATGGTTCGCGGGTGCTGGCGGGAGTTTTGCCTAACCGTTATGGCGAGGCCATGGCGCGGCTGGAACCCTATGGCCTGATCATTCTGGTGCTGCTGTTGGCCAGTGGTCTGCTGAATCTGATGCCCGTCGTGAACAGTATCCGTCACCTGATCCTGTCGCTGTTTTTCTAATCCCGGATTTTCCCAATCCTGAACTATAAAGTATTGATTAATAATGGAAATAACCCTTACCGGCATCACCACCACCGGCACGCCGCATCTGGGCAACTACGTCGGCGCGATTCTGCCCGCCATCGAAGCCAGCCATCGCCATGACGTGCAATCGTTCTATTTTCTGGCGGACTATCACGCCCTGGTTAAATGCCAGGACCCCGCGCTGGTGCATCGCTCGCGGCTGGAAGTGGCCGCCACCTGGCTGGCGCTGGGGCTGGATGTCGAGAATGTCATTTTCTACGCCCAGACCGATATCCCGGAAATTCTGGAGCTGACCTGGATGCTGACCTGCGTCACCGCCAAGGGGCTGATGAATCGCGCCCACGCTTATAAGGCGGCGGTCGCCGAGAACGTGGCCGATCCCGACAAGGACCCGGACAAGGGCGTAACCATGGGGCTGTTCTGCTACCCGATCCTGATGGCGGCGGACATTCTGATGTTCAAGGCCACCAAGGTGCCGGTTGGCAAGGATCAGGTCCAGCATCTGGAGATGGCCCGCGACATCGCCACCCGGTTCAATTATTTCTACGGCGAGCATTTCGTGCTGCCCGAGGCGGTGGTGGACGAGAGGGCGGCGGTGCTGGTCGGGCTGGACGGGCGCAAAATGAGCAAGAGCTATGGCAACACCATTCCGCTGTTCGAGCCGGAAAAGGCGCTGCGCAAGCTGATCATGCGCATTAAGACCAACTCGCTGCCGCCGGAAGCGCCCAAGGACCCGGAGACTTGCACGCTGTTTCAGATTTATCAGGCGTTCGCCACCGTCGAGGAAGCGGCGGTCATCCGCGACCGCTACGCCCAGGGCATCGGCTGGGGTGAAATGAAGCAGATTTTGTTCGAGTACCTGAACGCCCGGCTGAGCGAGCCGCGCCAGCGTTACCACGAACTGCTGGCCAAGCCGGCCTACGTCGAGCAGGTGCTGAAGCAGGGCGCGGCGCGGGCGCGCGAATACAGCGTCCCGTTTCTGGCGGAACTGCGGCGGGCGGTGGGGATTCGGCCGCTGGAAAAGTAGGCGGCAAAGGCAGAAGAATAGCTGGAGCGGTAAC
>ERZ1645187.1181-NODE-1181-length-24461-cov-18.487011_pt1 | contig 24461 bp, 17 predicted proteins | sample MGYA00575352_ERZ1645187 | MGnify/ENA primary metagenome ERZ1645187 (study PRJEB40837, sample SAMN11349314) | freshwater sediment metagenome | isolation source: river sediment | host: Sediment | place: India: Wazaribad , New Delhi | collected 2017-02-21 ...
CCACCAGACCACAGCCGGCAAGTGCGCTCCTCCGCAAGGTTTGGTGTAACGTGGGACGGTGGCGGGGCGGCGAGCGATACCGCGACAGGCCGGCGCGGGTTTCATCGGCGACAAGGCGGACGCCTCTCGAATGGGGCCGCGGCACGGGGACTCGAGGGAGGGACGCATGATCGAACGCAAGGAACGCAAGCCCTACTGGCGCCACACGAAGTGGCAGATGATCGCGAGCCTCGTGCCGTTCCTGCTGGTCATCACGTTGCTGCCGCTTTACAGCGAACCGCTCAATTCGGAGCGCTTCCTCGGCTTTCCGATCGGCTTCCTCATCACCGCGCACGGTATCTTCGTCATCGCCGTCGCGACCGTGGCGAGCTTCGTCAACCGCCAGGACGCCATCGATCACTGGCACGGCGCGCACGAGGACGACTGACCGCGCGACACTCGAGCCTCCGCAACTCGAGCGGAGGCACCGTGCGCGACCACGCCGACCCCTTTGCAGATCCATCATCCAGGCAGCCCGATGACGTTCACGACCCGCACGCGCCTCGTCAACCCGCGGCTCGGCACCTACTTCGGCATCATCGCCAGCGCGCTTGCGGCGATGTTCTTCCTCGCCGCCATCTTCGAGCAGCTCGGCGTCTCCGACTTGTATCTGCGCTGGCTCATGCTGGCCGGACCGATGCTGCTCTACGTGGTCATCGGGCTCGCCTCCGCGACCTCGCAGTCGCTCGACTACTTCGCCGCCGGCCGCCGCGTCCCCTCGATGCTGACGGGATTGATGCTGGCGGTTTCCGCACTCGGCGCGACCGGTCTCGCGGCACTTACCGGCGTCTTCTTCATCAGCGGCTTCGACGGGCTGTCGATCACCATCGGTGGTCTCGCCGGCTTCGTCGTCATGGGTATCCTGCTGGCCCCGTTCCTGCGCAAGTTCGGCGCCTACACGGTGCCGACCTACCTCGGCCGCCGCTTCGAAAGCCGCGCGCTGCGCATCGCCGCCGCGGCCTTCCTGTCGGTGCCGATGCTGCTCATCATGGCCGCCGAACTCGGCATCGGCGCCTTTGTCGCCGGCTGGCTGATCGGCAAGCCGCAGCCCGTCATGGTCGCCGTGCTGGCCGGCGCCATCATCACCGCCAGCCTCCTCGGCGGCATGCGTTCGCTGTCGTGGTCGAGCACGGCGCAGTCGATCACCGTGCTGCTGGCATTCCTGCTGCCGGCCGCCATCATTGCCGTGATCCTCACCAAGCTGCCGATCCCGCAGTTGAGCTACGGGCCGGTCGTGCGCGGGCTCATCCGTGACGAGATCGCGATCGGCTTGCCGCAGGTCACCGCGCCGGCGTTCGCCTTCAACCTGCCGGGCGATGGCTTCGTCACCATCACCAAGCGGTTCGTGGCGCCGTTCGGCCATATCGGCTCGGCGGCGTTCGTCATCACGATCCTCACGGTCATGGCGGGTCTGGCGTCGGCGCCGTGGCTGCTGCCGCGGGTCTCGGCCACGCCGAGCGTCTACGACGCGCGCAAGTCACTCGGCTGGGCAACCGTGTTCTTCGGCGTCCTGGTGCTGACCATGACGTCGATCGCCGCCTTCATGCGCGATCCGCTGATCGAACTCGCCACGGGTGCGGGCGGCAGCGGCGTACCCCAGTGGCTCGCGCGGCTGCAGACCAGCGGCCTCGCCGAGATCAAGTCCAACGCGACGCGCCTGCTGCTCGGCAACATCGCCCTGAAGCGCGATGGCGTCTTCCTCGCGCTGCCGCTCAGCATCGGTCTGCCGGGCACCGTCGTCTATCTCGCGGCGCTATCGGTGATCGCGGCGGCACTCGCCGGAGCCGGAGCCGTCGCCACCGCGCTCGCCAACCTGCTCGCCGAGGACATCGTCAACGGCATGAGCCGCGAGCCGCCCGGCGACACCGCCCGCCTGCTGCTCGCGCGCGTCATGCTGCCGGTCGCCACCCTGGCCGGCGCCGCCGTCGCCGTACTCGCGCCGACCGACGCGCTGAAGCTGATGCTGTGGGCGCTGACCATCGCCGCCGCAACCGCATTCCCGGTGCTGGTGTTGTCGATCTGGTGGAAGCGGCTCAACGCCTACGGGGCACTGACCGGCATGGCGGTCGGCTTCGCCGTCGCGGTGCTGGCGATCGCCGCCGGCGAAGCCCGCATGGTGCCGGTCGCCGGGAACGTACTGGCCGCGATCGGTGTGCCGCTCGGCACGATCGTCGCGCTCGTCGTCTCGGTGCTGACGCCGCCGCCGTCACGCCACGTGCTGGAGCTGGCGCGTGACATCCGCGTGCCGGGCGGCGAGATCCTCTACGATCGCGAGATGCACCGGCTGCGGTTGAAACAGCGCCGCGGCGGGTGAGTCCGGGCGTCCGAAACGGAAGCGCCTCGTGCGACTCAGTCGATGCGGCCGAGGAAATGCAGCGCGATCTCGCGGCGGTGCGGGCGGCTCCTGTGCTCGGCGACATAGATGCCCTGCCAGGTACCGAGCCGCATGTGTCCGGCAAGAACCGGGATCGATAGCGAAACGCCCGTCACCATGGCGCGGATGTGCGCCGGCATGTCGTCCGGCCCCTCGCTGTCGTGACGATAGCCGGCGTTCTCCGGCGCCAGCCCCGCGAGCGCATCGGTGAGATCGCGCAGCACGTCCGGGTCGGCGTTCTCCTGGATGACCAGCGACGCCGAGGTGTGCCGGATGAAGCATGTCAGCAGCCCCTCGCGTGCGCCGGCCGACGCCAGCCACGCGGCGATCTCGCCGGTGGCGTCGTAGAACCCCTTGCCGCGCGTCGCGACCGTGATCGTTCCCGAAGCCTGCCGCAACGGCCGCACCTCACTCGCCATGGCCCCACCTGCCTTGCCCGGCCGAAGGCTCATCTGCGGCTCCCTGCTCGGGCTGGTATCGTCGGCGCCGCTCAAAGCGGCGTGGTGCCGCCCGGCTTGTCGGGCTTCGGCGGCTCACCGGGGCCGGGAAGCTTCGGCGCCTCGGGCCCCGGCGCCAGGTCCTCGTCGAGTTTCTTCAGCCGCTCCTTGAACTTGCGCAGCATGCCCTCGACGTAGTCGAAGGCCTTGTCGACATCCTTCTCGCTCGGCATCGATGGACCGCTTTTCGGCGCCGGGGTCGTCCCGGGCGCGGCGCCGTTGCCCGCAGGTGGCTTGGCATCGGGACCGAGCCCCATGACGTCCTCGAGCCGGCGGTTCTCGTCCTTGAGGGCGCGGTTCTCGTCCTCGAGCTTGCCGATCCGGTCCTGCAACGCCTTCTGGTCGTCGGGCAGCGAACGGCAGGCCCAATCGCCGTCCTTGCGCTCGCACAGCGAGACGGCACCGGTGACCTTATCGAGCCGCATGAAGCCGTCACCCGACGGCGACATCGAGTAGCGCCCGGAATTCTCGGTTGCAGCGGCTGCCCCCGTCGTAGCGACCGCCAGCAAGAGCGCCACCGCGCCGCCGCTCAACCTCGTGGTCTCGAAGCGCATTCCCATCACGTCCTCCAATGCCGCCGGCCAAGCGAACGGTCTCGATCGGCACCAATTTCGCAGATCCCCATGGCGCGCGGAAGGCTGAGAGCGCGCAGCTTTCGAATCAGCGCCCCGAAACGGTTACCGGCATGGGTGGCGCGGACCAGCAGCGGCCCGACGCGCACAAATATAGAGAATTGATTTTGCTTGTTTTTCTAACTTGCCGCCAACCTGACGCAAGACTTAACCGAACATTTACCGGGCACTGCGAGCTTGGCACTCGATGGTTCTGAGCTCGTGCCTCGTCTGAACCGGCGCTCATCCCGCGTGTGGCACTGGACGCATTCGTCCGATCGCCCTGAGCGAACCCACCGGGATGTCATTGCGAGTGCGGATGGGGACTGAGATGGCGAAGCAATCTGGTGGCATGACGACCGGTGGGATGGCTGCGGACACGCGCGATCCGGACGGTGGCTGCCGCGTCGACGACCTGCGCGGGCTGCTCGAGCGCATCACGACCCAGATTGCCGAATCGGAGCGCCGCCAGACCGAGACTCTTTCTTCCATGCTGTCGCGTCTCGACACGCTCGGAGCCGAGGCCCGCAGCTACAAGGGCAAGGTTCCCGCGCATCTTCTGCCGGCCTTCGAACGCATCGAGGAGAGCGTAGCGGCGTTGGCCGAGCGCATCGCCAGCGTGCGCGACGATGGTGCCCCCGCGCCGGCCATGGCGATGCCCACCGCCGATCACGTCGAGCCGATGGCGCCCGCCGTCGCCGCTGCCGCCGTGGCGCCGGCCTTTGCCGCCGCGCCCATCTACGACTTCGACTCCGTCATGCCCAACGACGAGCACGCCTGGGATCGCGACGCGGCCGACGCCCTCGCGCGCCATTACGAGGCGCAGTCGGGCTATGAAGGCCCGATGCCCGACCCCGAGCGTGCCCCCCCGCGCAAGGCCGAGCGGATCGCTGCCGCCGCGCCGCAGGGCCGCGCGTCCGACATCGAGCGCTCATGGCTCGAGGACCGCTTCGCCGACATCGCGCGGCGGATCGAGACGAGCCTCGCCGAAACTGCGCCGGACGCCTCGATCTCCACGCTCGGCTCGCGCTTCGACAAGCTCGAGCAGCGCTTCGGCTCGGCGCTCGACAGCGTTGCGACACGGTCCGACGTCGAGGGCCTGCGCATCCTCGAAGCCCACATCACCGAGCTGACCAACCAGTTCGATGAGACCCGCACACAGCTCGGCCGCCTCGACGGCATAGAGCAGACGCTGGCCGCCGTTGTCGACCGGCTCACCGATCCGCGCTTCGACGACATCCTCGAGCGTGGCGCATCCGCGGCCGAGACCGACCTCGAGCCGCTGATTTCCGCCGCCGTCGAGCAGATCGCCTCGCGCCTCAAGACCAGCAGCGACGCCAGCCACGCCGACCTCTCCGACATCGCCGATGCCGCCGCCGAGCGCGTCGCCACCCGTTTCGCCGATATGGGCCAGGCCGACGCCGGCGCCAGCGGCGACATGACCCAGATCCGTCAGCTGCTCGAGCACTTCATCAACGAGCGGCGCGAGGGCGACGAGCAGACCGCCGCCATGCTCGACACGATGCAGCAGGCGATGATCCGCATGCTCGATCGCGTCGACAGCCTCGAGGTCGCGCAGAGCAAGTCGACGCCGCAGGAATACGTCCGTGAGCAGGTCCGCTTCGGCGTCGACAATGCCAGCGGCGCCGCAACCGGTGCGCACAAGGCTGCCGAAGCCGCCAGCGCCTTCGCTGCGGAGGCCCGCAAGCCGATCGCTCCTGCCGCCTCGCATTTCGAGGAGGCCGATCGTACCCAGCGCCCTTTCGTGGCGGAAGTCTCGGCCCCGGTTCACATGCCGCCAGCGGCACCGATCCCGATGACGCCCCCTCCGGCGGGCGCCAGCGTCGCCTCCGCTACGAATAGGCCGGCCGGCACGGGCGCCACCATCGAGCGTCTGCGCCATGATTTCATCGCCGACGCCCAGCGCGCCAAGCTGAAGGCCGCGGCTGCCGCCGAGGCCGACGCGAACGCCACCGCCCAGCCGGCTGCCGCCCAGACTCGCACGCCGATCACCGATGCGAGCGCTGCGGTGCCGCTGGCGAAAGCTCGCGCCAGGCAGGAGGCCGCCGCCGAGGCGAAGCGTTCCGCGCTGTCGCGCATGCCGTCACGCAAGCTGCTGGTCAGCGCCATCGTGCTGCTGGTCGCCATTCCGGGCCTCATCATGCTGGCGCAGAAGCGTGCGGCGAACAGCATCGCCTCGCCGCCGGCCGCCACCGAAGCCCCCGCAGAGGCTGCCAAGACGTCGACCGCACCGGCGATGATCGAGAACGCTGCGCCCGCCACCAAGGCCGCGACCGGAGACGCCGCGCCGACGATCGAGCCGGCCGCGGCGCGCTCCGATTCCGCACCCGCGGCAAAGGACGAGCCGGTGACCGAACCGGCGGGCGAGCGGCACGAAGCCCCCGCCGACGCCGGCAAGGACACACGCACCATCGACGGGACGATCGACAAGGAGCGCCGCAGCGACATCCCGGCCGATGCCTCGTCCACCTCCGGTTCGGGTCGCGCCGAGGCCGGTCCGTCGCAGCCGTTCGACGCGCCTGCGATCGCCGACGCCATTGCCCGTGCCCGCACCGCCTCGGCCACGCCGGCCCCGGGTGCGCTGCCGCTGCCGCGCGCGCCGATGGGCATCCACGTCGCCAGCCCCGGCAAGGCGCCGACTCTGGAGCAGATCAATCGTCTGCAGCAGCGCCGGTCCATGGCGGAAATGTCGAGCCAGCTCGGCGCCGCCCAGCAGCCGAACGCAACCCTCGCCGCGCTCATTCCGGATGCCGATGCCGCGGCAGCGGGCATCGACCCTGCCGCCGTCATCGACGGCACGATGCTGCCGCAGAAGCAGACGTCCGTCGAAACCTCGGGCCATGCCCGCAAGGCGCTCGACATGCCGCCCGCCGCGGTCGGCCCGCTGTCGCTGCGCATGTCCGCGGCCAACGGTGATGCCTCCGCCGAATTCGAGGTCGGCGCGCGCTTCGCCGAGGGCAACGGCATGGAGCAGAACTTCGCCGAGGCGAGCCGCTGGTATCAGCGCTCCGCCACGCAGGGCTTCGCCCAGGCCCAGTATCGCCTGGCGACGCTGTACGAACGCGGCCTCGGCGTGAAGCAGGACGTCAACCGCGCCAAGGTCTGGTACCAGCGCTCGGCCGAGGGCGGCAACATCAAGGCCATGCACAATCTCGCCGTGCTGAGCGCCGGCCGCACCGCCAAGACCCCCGACTACACCACCGCCGCGACCTGGTTCACGGCAGCGGCCGAGCGCGGTCTTGCCGACAGCCAGTTCAACCTCGCGGTTCTGCACGAGAGCGGCCTCGGCGTCGGCAAGGACCAGAAGGCCGCCTACAAGTGGTTCGCGCTCGCCGCCCGCGGCGGCGATGCCGAAGCGGTCAAGCGCCGCGACGAACTCGAGCGCACGATGCTTCCGGCCGACCTCGCCCAGGCGCGCAAGGAGGTGAGCGGCTGGCGCTCGAAGGCCACCGATCGCATCGCCAACGACGCCCGCGCCGCCGGTGAGGACTGGAAGTCGCGTGCCCGCGCCAGCGGCGACATCTGAGGCTCGGCCCGCCACTGGACTTGGTTGACCATGGGCTCCGGCAACGGGGCCCATGTGCGTTCCGGCAGCGCATGATGCGGCCCGGGCACATCCAAACCAGAGTCTCTGGAAGTAGATTGGTCGCATTGACGCTGCAATGCGGGATCGCCAATGGTGAGATCGGCGTTATATCGCTGATTACGAATATATGCGACGGTGAGTTCAGAGCGAGCGGCACCGCGCAGGACCGGTCGAACGGCATTCGAGTCGAGGAAGCCGGTCCTGCACGTTGTCGAAGCGAAAAGCGATTGAAACGCCTCGTCCGCAGGGACCGTTGTCCCTCGCGGTGGCGGTGTTCATTCGTAAACCTGTAACGCGCGAACCTGAAACGAGCAGCAGGACGGGTGGCCACCGGCCCCCCGCAGGGTGGGCTATTCCATGAGCTTCTACCTGCCGATCGCCGAGATGTCGGCGAGCATCTTCATCTTCCTCGGCATGGGCGCCGCGGTCGGCTTCCTGTCGGGCATGTTCGGTGTCGGCGGCGGCTTCCTGATGACGCCGCTGCTGATCTTCTCGGGCGTGCCGGCGGCCGTCGCGGTCGGCACCGAGGCGGCGCAGATCGTCGCATCGTCGGTCTCCGGCGCCATCGCCCAGTACCGACGCAACAACGTCGACATCAAGATGGGGATCGTGCTGCTGGCGGGCGGCATCGTCGGCTCGATCATCGGCGTGCAGGTGGTGAAAATCCTGCGCCAGATCGGCCAGTTCGAGCTGTTCGTCTCGCTCACCTACGTGACGTTCCTCGGCATCATCGGCACGCTGATGCTGATCGAGGCGCTCAACACCATCCGCAAGACCAAAGGCGGCAAGGCGGTGTCGGCGCGGCGCCCCGGCCAGCACAGCTGGATCCACGGCCTGCCGTTCAAGATGCGCTTCCACCGCTCGAAGCTCTATATCAGCGCCATCCCGCCGCTGATGATCGGCGCCTTCGTCGGCTTCCTCGGCGCCATCATGGGTGTCGGCGGCGGCTTCATCATGGTGCCGGCGATGATCTACCTGCTGCGCGTGCCGACCAACGTGGTCGTCGGTACCTCGCTGTTCCAGATCGTCTTCGTGACCGCCGCGACGACCATCCTGCACGCCACGCAGAACCACACGGTCGACATCGTGCTGGCCATGCTGCTGATGGTCGGCGGCGTCGTCGGCGCGCAGTTCGGCGCCGTCGCCGGCGAAAAGCTCAAGGGCGAACAGTTGCGGGCGCTGCTCGCCGGACTCGTGCTGCTGGTCTGTCTCAGGATCGCCTACAGCCTGATCATCACGCCGTCCGACCTGTTCACCATCAGCAGCGTCATGGGAGGCCACTGATGGACGCCCGCTCTCGCAGCATCAGCGGTCTTGCCGCCCTCGCTTTCGCACTGGTCGGCATGGCCACGGCCCCGCTGGTCGCGCCGCTCGCACAGGGCGTCTGGCGCCAGCCGCAAGCGCCATCGCCGCAGCAGATGCCCTACGGGCAGCAGATGCCGCAGCAGATGTATCCGGCACCGGGCTACACGCAGCAGCAGCAGCCGCAGCAGCAGCAGCCGGGCTATCCGATGCAGCAGGGCGGCGCGGCGCAGCAGCCCGCGGGCCAGCCGCACCAGGCGCAGCCGATGCCGTCACCGCAACCGCCGCAAGCCCAGCCCGCGCCATCGCAAGCTGTGCAGCCTGCAGTGACGCAGCCTCTCGCCCAGCAATCGGCTCACGCGCCGCAACCCGGAATGTCGCCGCCTGCCGAGCGCGTCGAAGCCGACGTCTCGACACGCTCGGTCGCCATCACCTCGAGTTTCACCGGCACCGAAATCATCATCTTCGGATCGGTCGAGAACAGCCGCCAGGAGACCGCCGAGTCCGGGCTCTACGACATCGCCATCATCATCGAGGGCACGCCGACACCGATCGTCGCGCGCAAGAAGAGCCGCGTCGGCGGGCTCTGGATCAACACGCAGTCGCAGACCTTCGACGACGTGCCGAGCTATTACGCCATCGCCTCGACGCGCCCGATCGAGGAGATCACCGAGCCGCAGATCCTCGCCGCCAACGAGATCGGCTTCGACTACGTCAGCATGATCGCGAAGAACGGCGGCAAAGGCGTCAAGGCTGAGGAGTTCGGCGATTTCAAGCATGCGGTGGTGCGCCGAAAGCAGGCCGAGAGCCTCTACCAGAAGAGCGATTACGGCGTCGCTTTCATCGGCCGCAGCCTGTTCCGCTCGTCGATCTCGCTTCCGGCCAATGTTCCCGTGGGACCGCTCGTCACGCGCGTCTACCTGTTCAAGGATGGCAAGCTGCTGTCGAAGCATTCCTCCAAGGTGAACCTGCAGCGCGAAGGCATCGAGCGCTACCTGCACGACTTCGCCTTCGACTACCCGCTGCTCTACGGCATCTTCGCGGTGCTGGTCGCTGTCGCGGCCGGCCTGATCGCCTCGGCCCTGTTCAAGAAGGGCAGCCACTGAGTTGATTGCGCCGCCGGTTCACGCTTCGCGTAAGGACGCGAAGCGATCGGGGCGCGTCACTCCCTACTCCCTACTCCCTACTCCCTACTCCCTACTCCCTACTCACTCTCTTGAGCCGGCGGCCGATCGGATAGGCGCGCACTTTCGGCACCTTGCCCTCCGACAGCGCGCGCTGCATGCCCTGCCAGTAGTCGATGGTCACCAGTTCGGGGTGCTTGTCGAGGAACGCGCGCCTGAGTTCGCGATCGTCGATGCGCAAGCCGACCATCATCTCCTCGGGCAGGAACACGGTTCCCTCCTCGAAATACCAGTCGGGAATGTCTTCTTCGCCATCCTCGCGGCCGACGTTGGTGCGCACCTTGATGCCGGTCAGCGGCTCGACGGCGTCGTAGTCGAACAGGTGCACCTTGAGGATGCCGCTGACGCCGTAGTTGCGCCCGTCGAGATCGCGATTGAAGACGTTGGCGGCGGCGTTGTTCTTGATACAGGTGCCGAGGTTGAGCACGGCGGTGCGTGCATCCTCCTGTGACGCGGTCTCCAGGAACACCGGCAGCGGGATCATCTTCGGCTGTACGATGAGATGCCTGAAAACGAGCGCGTCGCCGTCGCGCTGCACGGTGCCGGGCGCCGCCGACAGCAACTCGTCGACGAGTTCGCCGGCGAACATGCCGGCGTCGAGCGTGATGTTGTAATAGATGATGTTGTCGAGCATGGAGCCGGCGCGGTCCATGTAATGGACGAAGCGGTACTTCTCGAGCACGGCTTCGACGCCCGGAAACGCGCCCCACTTGTAGCCCGAGGTCGGCGTGTCGCGGATGATCTTCGCCACGTATTTCGACGACGGCATCGAGAAGCCGATCGCCACGGTGCCGCGAAAGCCGACCGCGGTATCGAGACGCTCGCCGGTGCGCCTGTGCTCGCGCGCGATCTCGTTGATGACCTCCACCTTGCCGATGTGATTGAAGCCGATGGTCGAGTAGTGCAGACCGAGCGGCCGCTTCGGCATCAGGCTGAACAGCAGCTGCGCCAGCTCGTGATAGCAGGGGTTGGTCGCGTGCAGGTTGGCGAGCGTGGTCGAGAACACGTACTGCAGATCGTCGCTTTCGGTCAGCACGGCATCGACGAACAGGCCGCGCGCCTCGTTCAGCAACGCGATGCACAGCGGGCGGATGCCATGCCCGGGAACCGAAATGCGACCGACGATGTAGCAGCCGCGATTGCGATAGAAGCCGGAGTTGGCCATCACCAGCTTGATCTCGGCACCGTCGGCCGCGCCCTGCTCGCGCACCGAGCGGGTCAAGGCTTCCGCCACCAGCCGCGCGTCGCCATCGAGATCGCGCCACGGCGCGTCGAGTTCCGGCACGGCGAGGATGCGCTTCACCGTTTCCGCCGTCACCGGCACGCCGCTGGTGATCGTGATGAGGACGGGCACGGCGAGCGCCGGTCGACGCAGCATGCCCTTCGACGGCGCATAGGTCACCGGCCGCCACAGATCGGAGTAGAGCTTGCGGCGCACCGAGTGCAGGAACGCGAAGGCGATGTCGGCTTCGTAGCGCCCGGCAATATGGTCGAGGAAATGGCGCTCCACCTCGGCCCAGAACGTCTCGTCCTCGCGGATCTCCGGGGCGCCCATTTCCAGCGTCGGCGCCAGCTTGGCGATCGACTCGCTGTAGATCGACAGGCGGTCGCGCGAGAGCCGGGGAACAGCCGGCCAGTCGCGCCTCTCGAAGGCGATCTTGACGTCGAACGGAATGCGGCGCGAGCGCTGGTAGTAGTCGGCGAACACCGCGAAAATGATCTTGGCGATCAGCCGGGCGCGCTCGTCACGGTCGCGCGTCGCCTCGAGTTCACCCAGTGCAGCGAAATTGATCGTCTCGGTCGCCAGCTTGCGGCGCGGAATGGGGCTCAGCAGACTCATGGGAACCCCCGGCGGCTCGACGACGCGGCGCCTCCCCCTTGACGGCGGACGGCGGGACCGCTTTAGGTCTGGTATACCAGAGCGGCAGGACGCCCGGCAACGCCGCCGCCGATCGCGCAACGGGCTGACGACAAGAAACGCGGGCAGGGGAGAATAAGCACCATGAAAGTCTGCATCTACGGCGCCGGGGCCATCGGCGCGCACATCGCCGTGCTGATGAAGCTCGCCGGCGTCGACGTCTCGGTGGTGGCACGCGGCGCCAACCTCGAGGCGATCAAGCAGAACGGCCTGAAGCTCATCATCGACGGCGAGGAAAAGGTCGCGCGCCTGCCGGCCGTCAAGGAACCCGCCGATCTCGGCCCGCAGGACTTCGTCATCGTCGCGCTGAAATCGCATCAGGCGTGGGATGCCGCCGACCACATGACGCCGCTGCTCGGACCCGACACCGCCGTCGTCACGGCGCAGAACGGCATTCCGTGGTGGTACTTCTACGGCTTCGAGGGCCAGTACAAGAACCTGCAGCTCGAAAGCGTCGACCCGCGCGGCCGCCAGTGGAAGGCGATCGGACCGGAGCGCGCCATCGGCTGCACGGTGTATCCCGCCGCCGAGCTGATCGCGCCGGGCGTCATCAAACACACCTACGGCGACCGCTACGGCCTCGGTGAGCCGACCCGCAAGGAGACGCCCCGCATCAAGGCGCTCGCAGGCGCCTTCGAAGCCGCGGGCCTGAAGCCGAAGATCTATCCCGAGATCCGCAACGACATCTGGCTGAAGCTGTGGGGCAACCTGTGCTTCAACCCGATCTCGGCGCTGACGCACGCCACCCTCGACGTCGTCGCCACCGATCCCGGCACGCGCATGGTGGCGCGCAAGATGATGGAAGAGGCGGAGATCATCGCGCGGCGCATCGGCGCGCACTTCCGCGTCGATATCGAGCGGCGCATCAACGGCGCCGCTTCCGTCGGCGCGCACCGCACCAGCATGCTGCAGGACCTCGACAAGAAGCGTCCGCTGGAACTCGATGCACTGCTCTCGGTGGTGCAGGAGATGGGCCGTCTCGTCGACGTACCGACGCCGGCGATCGACATCGTGCTGGCGCTGACCAAGCAGATGGGCCGCGTCGCCGGCGTCTATCCGGTGTTCCCCGAGAAGTGGCTCGAAGAAGACCCCGCGATGAAGTCGTTCGGCTGATCGCGGTTCACGAAACACCGATGGCGCTTGTGCGAATTCGTATCGCCGGGCGCCATTTTTTTGTGCGTTGCAAGCACGACACGGAATGCGGACCCGCGTCACCCCACGATCCGAAAACGCCTGCTGCGGCAGCGCCGCATGCCATCGTCAGGGCGCTGTTCACAAGCTTGCGCAAGCCTATGACACGGCGCACGATTTGAAATCGCTCACTTGTCGCGCCCGATAGGCATCCGACCGATGACGCTCGAGCAGGATGGCGCACGCCAGGCAGCTTGCCTGCCGGTAGGGCATTGCGACGCATACGGCAAATGCACTGCACAACCTTTGCGCGCTTGCGGCATGCCTCCTCCGCGATCAGTTTGCCCGCGCATCCGGCGTCAGGCGCCCGCCGGTACCGGACGGGTTCGCTCGTCGGGGAGGGGTTCGAGGCGCCATCGCGCTTGGCAGTCGCACGCGGGGTGCGACTCTCGAGCGCGAAACGAGATCCGGCCCGGGCTTGCGGCCCCGGGCGAGCGTCGGTGGTGGGAGCCGATACTCGTTCGATCCGGACGAAGGGGGCAGACTCGCCGGCCGAAAGGCCGGCGTTCCTCTTTCCGGCCCGGCCGCCGTAATCAAATCCGATTTCCGTCGGATCAACTTTGCGATGCGACACAACTGGTGCGCGCAGTTCGCGCGTTGTATCCAGCCTTTCGGGGGGCCTCGGCCCGGAACGAAAGACGCGAACGGGTCGAAGCGTGGCCAGCGGGACGGACAGCAGCGCAATCTCCAGGCGGCCGTTGCCGCGCGACTCCGGGCCGCCGCGCACGGGGCTCGCCCGCATCCGCCGCCGCGTCTACGAGATCATCGAGGTCGGGCGTGGCGAGGACCGCGCCAGCAAGGCGTTCGACGCCTTCATCGTTGCGCTGATCGTGCTGAACGTCGCCGCGTTCGTGGCCGAAACGGTGCCGTCGTTGCACGCGCAGTATGCGCGCGAGTTCCACTGGTTCGAGGTCATCTCGGTTGCCATTTTCACCGCGGAGTATCTGGCGCGACTGTGGATCGCGATCGAGGTGCCGTTTCTCGCCAAGGCCCCCCCGCTCAAGGCGCGGCTCAAGATGGCGAGCCGGCCGGCGCTCATCATCGACCTGCTGGCGATCCTGCCGTTCTACATCGGCCACCTGTTCGCGATCGATCTGCGCGTGCTGCGCGTGCTGCGGCTGCTGCGTTTCTTCAAGCTGTCACGCTATTCGCCGGCCCTGCACACGCTCGTCCGCGTCATCGGCAACGAGCGGCGCGCGCTGGCTGGCGCCCTCCTGCTGCTGATCGCCGCCGTACTGTTCGCGGCGACCGGCATGCACTACCTCGAGCAGGACGCGCAGCCGGACAAGTTCGGCTCGGTGCCCGAAGCCGCCTGGTGGGCGATCGCGACGCTGACCACGGTCGGCTATGGCGACGTCGCGCCGATCACGCCGCTCGGCCGCTTCTTCGGCTCCATCATCATGGTGACCGGGCTCTGCATCCTCGCGCTGCCGGTCGCCATCATCTCGACCGGCTTCGCGCAGGAGGTCGGGCGGCGCGATTTCGTCGTCAACTGGTCGCTGATGTCGCGCATCCCGATGCTGGCCGAACTCGACGCCTCGAGTGTCGCCGCACTGATGCCGTTGCTGCACGCCCACAATCTGCCGCCCAACGTCGAGATCATGGCCGAGGGCACAACCGGCGACGCGATTTTCTTCCTCGCCGCTGGCCGGGTCTGCCGGCGCAGCAAGGACAATGTGCGCGAGTTCGCCACCGGCGACGCCATCGGCCTCACCGCCATGCTGCACAACGACAAGCACCATGCCAGTTTCCACACGGTCACGAAGGTGCGTCTGCTGAAACTGCATCGGGCTGATTTCCACCGCCTCGAAGTAATGCACCCGAACCTGACGGCCGAGCTGCGCCGGCTGGCCGAGGCCGCGAGCGAAGGCGAGATCTGATCGCCGTCCGGCCCGCTCATCCGGGTTGCAGATGCGCCTGCAGGGTGACGCTCGCTCACCCTTTCGCCGCCTGCCCCTTGACCGGCGGCGAATGAGCGGCATTGTCCCTCGCCAGAGAGCCGCGGCGCCTTCCGCGCCCGGCCGCATCCGGGGACGAACGCATTTGGCCGGCGCAATCCTGAACTCGCTGCGGCTCGCACGGGCCGGCCTGGTCCTTGCCCAGCACGGCGTCAGCTTCGTGCCGCGTGGCATGAAGGTTCCGCCCGCGCTGGTCGCCGCGCGCCTGCTGACGGCGCCGGTGCGCTGGCTCACGGCGCCGTTCCGCATTGGCCAGCCGAAGGCCACACGCATCTCCTCGGCGATCGCCGATCTCGGCCCTTCCTACATCAAGCTCGGCCAGTTCCTGGCAACCCGCGCCGACGTGATCGGTCCCGACCTCGCGCGCGATCTCTCGATGCTGCAGGATCGCCTGCCGCCGTTCTCGATGGCGGAAGCACGTGCCGCAGTCGAAGCCGCGCTCGGCGGCAAGCTCGAGGATCACTTCGTCGAGTTCGGACCGCCGGTCGCAGCCGCGTCGATCGCCCAGGTCCACAAGGCGGTGGTGATCGACGCCAACGGCAACCGCCGCACCGTCGCCGTCAAAATCTTGCGCCCGGGCGTCGAGAAGAGTTTCAAGCGCGACCTCGACAGCTATTACTTCGCCGCCCGTCTGGCCGAACGCCTGCACGCGCCGTCGCGGCGCCTGAAGCCCGTCGCCGTGGTCGATACGCTGAAGCGCACGACCGAACTCGAGATGGACCTTCGCCTCGAGGCCGCCGCTATCTCAGAAATGGCCGACAATACGCGCGACGAGGCGGGCTTTCGCGTGCCGGAGGTGGACTGGAAGCGCACATCGAAGCGCGTGCTGACGCTCGAATGGATCGACGGCACGCCGATCGCCGACATCGCCGCGCTCGACGCCAAGGGCTTCGACAAGAAGGCGCTCGGCCTCACCGTGATCCGCTCGTTCCTGCGCCACGCCATGCGCGACGGCTTCTTCCACGCCGACATGCACCAGGGCAACCTGTTCGTCGACGGCGAGGGCCGCGTGGTCGCCGTCGACTTCGGCATCATGGGGCGACTCGGCGCGAAAGAGCGCCGCTTTCTCGCCGAGATCCTGCACGGCCTCATCACGCGCGACTACAAGCGCGCGGCATGGGTGCATTTCTGGGCCGGCTACGTGCCGCCGCACCACCCGGTCGAGGTGTTTGCGCAGGCGTTACGCGCCATCGGCGAGCCGATCCACGGCCGCAGCGCCAGCGAGATCTCGATGGCCGACCTGCTCGGCCAGTTGTTCGCCTACACCGAAGTGTTCGACATGCAGACGCGGCCCGAACTCATCATGTTGCAGAAGAGCATGGTGATCGTCGAAGGCGTGGCGCGCTCGCTCGACAACGATCTCAACATGTGGAACGCCGCCGAGCCGGTCGCCAAGGAATGGATGCAGGCGAACCTCGGCGTGCTCGGCCGCCTCAAGGAAGCCGGCGACGGCGCCACCACCATCGGCCACGTGCTGGCGGAATTGCCGGAACTTATGAGCGAGGCACAGGCGGCCTTCGCACCGGTCGCCGAAATGGCGCACGGCGGCGTCAAGCTCGCCCCCGAGACGGTGGCGGAACTCGCCGCCGCCGACCGCCGCTCCGGTCGCTGGAGCACGCTGGCCTTGTGGATCGGCGCAACGAGCCTCGCCGCCCTCGCCGCGCACCAACTCGGGTTGCTGTGACTTCGGTCAATCACACCTCGCACGACACAAGGCGCCGAGCTTGTCGCAGACGTTTCTCGCATATGCGCGCTGCTCGTCGGACTGCAGATAGTCGAGGTCCGGCAGACGTCCGCACTTGACTCTGAGTTCGTTCAGCGCGGCGCTCGTATCGCAGTAATTGTAAATCTTTCCGACGACGGCGTCGCACTTGGCCCGTTCCCCGCTCGAGCGACCGAGCGAAGCTTCGAGCTGGCTCAGCGAGTTGATGCCGAGTTCATCCAGCTCGCGGTCCAGCGCAATTCGTGCCGTCATGGCCTTTTCATAGCCTTCCTTGGCGCTGGCCATCTCCTGATTTTGCTGGACCCGCCGTCGCGTGTAGTCGAGCGGCACGGAAACCATCTTTCCGACGGGTATACCCATGAAGTTGAGGTTCTCGACGAGTACGCCGAGACCTGAACGGTGGATCCTGCACGCTGCATTCCCGTCACACTCCCGTTCCAACTGCCGGGACGCCGCATCGGCGGCCTCGACGCGTTCGCCCAAGGCGCGAGTTGCTTCCCGATGCGCGTTCATCCGCGACTGCAATGCACGCTGCAGCTCCATGCCCTGCCTGGCATCGTTGAACTGGCTTTGAAGTTCCGAGAGCACACGAACGGCCTCCGGCGGTTCATCCGACCTCAGTTCCGACGTTGTGCCGAGGATCAACAGCCCTGCCGCCATTGTTGACGAGCCGACTTTGGCCAACAGAGACCGAAGCGCAAACCGACCGCAACGCGGTGAAATTTTTGCAGGCATCTCGATCCTCCAGGTCGTCAAGTAAAGCAGTCGCTCAATCCCCCCGAGCTTCTCGAATGGCTCGCAGCCTCGCAGAGGCCGCGTGAAAAAGCCTTGTCCGGCGTCAACACATCGACAACTGCGACGCGTCGTTCGACCCTGGCCGGGGCGATTCGAGAGAGCCGGCGTGGACGTTCGCGACAATGTCAGAAAAGATACGGTTTCAAGCGTCGACTGGCGTCTGCGGAGAATGCGACGGCGCCTCGATTTCGGATTTTTGAGGCGCCGCCGATTCACGTCGCGCGTGGAAGGACGCGCGACGATCGGGGCGCGCTCTTGTTGGAGGCGCCGCCGATTCACGCCGCGCGTGGAAGGACGCGCGACGATCGGGGCGCGCTTCCCTATTCCCTATTCCCTATTCCCTATTCCCTATTCCCTATTCCCTATTCCCTATTCCCGGTCACACCACCAGTCGTCGAGCGCCATGCCCTTGGCGACCGCGCTCGTCACGAGAGAACGCACCGGCTCCGGTGGCACCGGCATGGCGAAGCGATTGACGAACCAGAGATCGGTGAGATCGCTTCGCCGATCGAGCACGAGATCGCGCAGGATGGCGCCGTTCATATGCGTCAGCGCGACGCCGTGACCGGTGCAGCCCATCGCGCACCACGCCCCCTTGCCGGCGCTGCCGATGCGCGGCGTGAAATCCGCCGTCATCGAGAACGCGCCGCCCCAGCGATGCTCGATGCGCACATCCGCCAGCGACGGAAACGTCTCCTTGATGAAGCGTTCGAGGTGATCCCACGCGACCGGGTAGGCATCGTGATGCATTCCGCGTCCGAACGGCACGACGCCCGGACCACCTCCGGCGACGATGCGGTTGTCCTTCGTCAGGCGGAAATAGTGCATGTAGTTGCGGCCGTCCTCGATGCCCTCGCGGCCCTGCCAGCCGATCGTGGCGAGTTGCGCCTCGGTCAGCGGCTCGGTGGCGACGACGTAGGTATAGGCTGGAAGCTGCGCATAACGCATGCCGGGCAGCAGATGCGTATATCCATTGGTGGCGTACACGATCTTGTCTGCCGTCACCGTGCCGCCCGGCGTCGTCAGCACATTGCGTCCACCGCGACGCGCGATGGCCGTTACCGGTGATCCTTCATAGAGCGTCGCGCCGCTCGCCTCGGCAAGCCTGCGCAAACCATCCATCCACTTCATCGGATTGAGCAGCCCGCAGCCGGGCTCGTAGCAGCCGGCAAGGAAGCGCGGAGATTTCACGCGCGCCGCTACAGCATCGCGGTCCAGCCATTCGAGCCCGGCGATGCCGAGGCTGGAGAGATAGTCGTACTCGTGGCGAATGCGCGCCTCGTAGGCTGGCGATGTCGCCATGCGGAAGAAGCCGCCGCGCTCGAAATCGCAATCGACCGCCTCGTCGTGGATGGTCGCGGCGATGGAATCGATGCAGCGCTCCATGAAGTGCTGCGCGTCGCGCAGCTTGTCGCCGCCGTGGATCAGCTTCATCAGTGGCACAGAGGTGCCAAACAGCGTCATGACGAAGCCGCCGTTGCGCCCCGACGCGCCGAAGCCAGCGACCTCGCTTTCGAGCACCGCGACACGCAACGACGGCTCGGCCCGCTTCAGATGCCACGCGGTGGAGAGCCCCGTGTAGCCACCACCGATGATGGCGACATCGACGGTGATGTCGCCACCGACCCGCGGACGGGACGGGCGCTGTTCGCGGTACTGGTCCCAGAGGCAATTGGTGGTCGCGTCTGTGCCTCGCATGGGAACCTGCATCGATGTCGTTTCAGGAAGTTCTTTGATGGAACGGCCGAGCGCACACGCCCGATCGCTGCAATGCATGTCACTTACACATGCACCGGCCGGGCGGACAAGCGCCCGCCCGGCGCAGCGTCAACGCCGCCTCTCACGCCACCGCCAGCAGCTCGCGCGGCTCGCCGGCGAGGCCGACCTGCACGCCCGAGACGAGGCGCTCGATGAAGGCGCGGGTGCGATCGACCACCACGTGACGCTCACGATCCAGCGTGATCATGTGATAGCTGTCGTTGAGCACCACCATCTGCACCTCGCCGCCGAGTTCCTTCTGCACGAAGTGGGCGTTGTCGAGCGCGGCGTAGTCGTCCTCGCGCGAGTGGATGACGAGCGCCGGCTGCGTGATCTTCTTCAGCAGGCCCTTGGCAGCCTGCACCATGCGGCGATGCTCGAGAACCATCTGGCCGGGGACGCCCTCGGTGCCGGCGGCCGAGCCTTCCATGCTGGAAAGCGCGGTCTTCACGAAGTCGCGCACTCGCGGGCACTTGATGCCGAGCGATTCCGCATCCGGGAAGTGCATGAAGCCGGCGACCCAGCGCGAGCGCACCAGCGAGAACAGCTTCGTGTACCAGGGCATGGCCCAGCCGTTGATCCAGAAGGTCGGCGAGAACAGCGCCACGCCCTGCACCTTGTCGGGGTGGTTGGCGGCGAGGTGGAGACCGATGATGGAGCCGAGGCAGAGGCCGCCGACGATCACCGTGTCGCACTCCTTGCGCAGCTCGACGAGGGCTTCCTCGGCGCTCGCGACCCAGTCCTTCCAGCCGGTCTTGACGACGTCCTGGCGGCTGCCGCCGTGACCGGCGAGCTGCGGGCAGTGCACCGTGTAGCCGGCGCGGGCGAGGCCCATCGCCGTGAAGCGCATCTCGGCCGGGGTGCCGCAGAGGCCATGAATAAGGAGCACGCCGGTCTTGCCGCCTGCGATCTTGAGGGTGTGGTCCTTGGTGATCATGTCGCTCGTCCTCGCCACGTCGAAGTTCATGGTTGGACGTTAGGCGCGACGCGGGGGCCCGGCAGTTCCGCGCGAAACAGGGCGAAATCGTTCGCGGGAAGCGGCTGATCGGGAAGCGAGGGGAGGTGCCGGGCGTCCTCGCCCGGCAGGGCCAACGGAGCAGGCCCGGCAACGACAAGTCGGCAGCGGAGCGGGCGTGCGCTCAATACGGCTTGTGTTGAGCGACGCCGGCGGGCCGTGCGCGGTGCGGTGTCTTCTGCCAGTGATGCGGCGCCGTCGCCAGTTCGACCAGAGCGCGATACGCGGCGACCGAAACCAGCAGCCAGCAGAACGGGAGCATCGCCAGGCTGGCGACGAGGCGCGCGCGGCGGCGGCGAACCACGCCGACCAGACCGATCAGCATCGCCGACACGTAGCCGATCGACAGGTTCACGACCGCAAGCCACCACAGCAGGGATGACCAGAGGCCATCGGGTGCGGCGAGGAACGTCCCGTTCCAGGCATCGGCGGCCATGACGACATAGAACCAGGGGTGCACCAGCGGCGCGACGATGGTCGAAACCATGAACAACTGGAAGCCGAGAAACTGGCGCAGCCCGAGTTCCGCCAGCAGTCGACCGGGCGACCGCATGTGCACCAGGTAGGTCTGCATCCAGCCCTTGAGCCAGCGCGTGCGCTGCCCGAGCCAGACGCGTCGAGTGGCCGGGGCCTCCTCCCACGTCGTCGACGCGATCACGCCGACGCGCAGCCCGAACCTGGCGAAGCGGATGCCGAGATCGGCATCCTCGGTGACGTTGTAGGGGTCCCAGGCGAGCGCGGCCTCGAGCGCGGTGCGGCGGAAATGGTTCGAGGTGCCGCCGAGGGGGATCGGGATGCCGTGATGCTCGAGCGCCGGCAGCATGACGTCGAACAGCGCCGTGTATTCGATGGTGAACTGCCGCGTCAGCCAGCTCTCGTCATGGTTGACGATGTTGAGCCGCGCCTGCAGGCAACCGGTGCCCGGCGGGGCGGCAGCGAACGCGGCGAGCGCACGCCGCAACTGGTCCGGCTCCGGCAGGTCCTCGGCGTCGTAGATGACGACGAACTCTCCCGGCGTGCGCGACAGGGCATAGTTGAGGGCGCGCGGCTTCGTCCGCGGCCTTCCGTCAGGAACCACCACGACGCTGAAATGCACCGGAAGCGTCACGGCGGCGATCGCAGCCTGCGTCCGGGCGTCCTTTTCCTCGACGACCAGACGTATGGCGAGACGACTGGCCGGGTAGTCGAATGCGGCCAGCGCCTCGACCAGGCCGGGTATGACGTCCGCCTCGTCGTAGAGCGCCACCAGCACGGCGTAAGTCGGATGGCTGTCGTCCGGTGATGCTCTGAGCCGTGCCATGGCCTCGGCCCGGTCGTAGCTGTGGCGCGGCCCGGTCAACGCGTGGCGCAGCGCCAGCACCCGCAGCAGAACCGCCAGCAGGAAGGGGACGGTCAACCCGAGAATCAGAACCTGCAGCGCCGCCGCCGGCTCGAGCCAGGCGAGCACCCCCGCGAAGGACGCGAAACCGACGAGCAGCGCCAATTGCCAAGGCAGGATGGAAATTGCCGCCGAGAGGTCGGGACGCAGGCGAAGGAGCAGATTGCCGAGCGGCGGATCGGCCCCCCGCTGGCGGGCTGCTGGAGCATCCACCGCCATGCCGGCCGCGGTGAAATGGGTCGACGGCGCGGCGCGCGACCGGCGGCCAGGGCGAGGCTGTGCGGGCGGAGTTCTGACCTCCGCGAGCGGCATCATCACGATCGGTTTGCCGGGCCGCCGGCTGCCCGCACGCGCACGGGCGGCCTGCCGCGCCTCACGCCCGCCCAAGTCTCCGCCCTGGATTTCCCGCGACACCCGGCCCCGCCCCCGGCTCCGCCCACGCTTGAACACACGCAGTTTGAAACCAATCAGGGATCGGCACAACCAATAGATGCAACATTCGAATGATCGAGTGGCGTGACGGCGCCGTTCGAACGCGCTAACCGTGGCGTGCAGCGCAGGCAACTCCTGGCCGCGCTTCAACCGCTATCGGAGCAACGGAACACAACGCATGGTTTCAGTTGGGCTTCCGGGGCCAAGGCTCCGTACCAGTCGTGGCCGCCAGGCGTCATGGCGCCAGATCGCCCTCCTGGGCACGCTGGTCCTGCTCGCGCCCCTGTTCGTGCCGCTACCGGTCGCGGCGCAGGGACCGGACTCCGCAGCCGATGGCCCGCGCCGCGTCGTGCTGCGGTTCCTGACCGAGAATGATTTTCCTCCCTTCAACTTCCTCGACGAGGAAGGCCAGTTGACCGGCTTCAACGTCGATCTCGCGCGCGCCATCTGCCTCGAGGCCAAAATGGCCTGCGATATCAAGGAGCGGCCGTGGGACGAATTGCTGCTCGCCCTGAAACGCAAGGACGCCGATGCGGTCGCCGCCGGCCACATGATCACGGCGGCGACGCTTCAGCAGGCCGATTTCTCCATCCCCTATCTGCACACACCCGGCCGCTTCGCCGTGCGCCGTGAGGCCGAGAAGCGCGACATCACGCCGACGGCGCTCGAAGGCCAGCGCGTCGCGGTCATCCGCGGCAGCGCCCACGAGGCCTACCTCAAGGCGTTCTTCCGCGACAGCCGCATCGAGGTGCATCCCTCCTCCGACAGCGCCCGCGAGGCGCTCGCGAACGGCAAGGTCGACTACCTGTTCGACGACGGCATCAGCCTGTCGTTCTGGCTCAACGGCACGCTGTCGCGGCAGTGCTGCGAATTTCGCGGTGGCCCATTCCTGGAAGCGCGCTACTTCGGCGACGGCATCGCCATCGCCATCGCCAAGGGCGATGAGCAGATGAAGACGATCGTCGATGGCGCGCTGGCACGGCTGCGCGAGAGCGGCCGGCTGGAAGAACTCGTCGGGCGCTATTTTCCCTACCGCATCTACTGAGGCGCCGGCTCTGCCGGACTGCCGGGCAACGGCCGATCGCAGCCCCTGCGCGAAAGCAGCCGCGAAGCAGCGGAGCCTTCGCGCCCGCTGCGGCAACCGCGCCACCCGCAGCGGATCAGTTCCCCAATAAAGACCCTGATGCGGTCAAGAAGTCGCCGAAGTTGCGGCCCACCGTCGCGCTTCGCGAGCCGGCGACGCCGTTGCCCGTGCTTCGCCGCTTCACCGCGCATCGCTGCGCTGGCGGCACAGTCAGGAGTTGTCCCATGTTCCTTCGCCCGACGCCGCTCGCCGTGATCGCTCTGGCCGGCGTCGCCACCACTTCGCTCGCCGGTATACCGCAGGCCGCCGAGACGCCGGCCACCGATATCATCCAGCGCATGCTCGGACGCTGGGCCGGAGACGCCGAAGTGATCCCGACTTCCGGCCCGGCTCAGAGCTACAAGTGCGTCGTCACCTATCGCAACACCGGCAACGGCGGCGTCGCCCAGAACCTGCGCTGCAAGAGAGACGGCTACAGCCTCGAGGCGGCGACACTGCTCTCCATCGACGGCCAGCAGGTCACCGGCCAGTGGGAGGATCGCATCAACGCCGTCGGCGGCGACGTGCGCGGCACGGTCACTGCGGCCGGGTTCGACGTCCATCTCGGCGGCAAATTCTTCGAGGCCAAGTTGCAGGTGGCCGGCTCCGGCTGCCAGCAACAGGTCAAGCTGACACCGGTTCGCGCCGAGTACATTAAGGAGCTTTCCGCCAACCTCAAAAAGTGCTGAGGATGGCTCACGCGGCGTTCAGACGCCGCAGCTTCAGGTGACCGAGGGAGTTTGCCGCCACCTGTCAGACCTGACAAATCGTACCGCGTTCTTGTTGTTACCGTGCCGGCCCGCCAACACCGCGGCCGGCGCCGCCGCGTCAGGGGCGCGTTCTTGCCCTTGGCACATGGAATTCGGCCCGGCGCCTGTGTGGGCGCGCGGCCGTGTGGAGGCCGGTTCGCCCAGTGCGATCAGCCGAGGGAGAAGGAATTAAATCCATGCGTTCCAGAAAGCGGCGCATTGCCCGCTCCGCCGTGGTTTCCGGGCTGACGCTGGCGGTGCCGGCGCTGCTGGCCACCAGCGGCGCCAGCGCCGGTGACGGCGATGCCATGATCGTAGCGCAGATGTTCCGGCCGCCGCAGGCACAGGGACAGCCGCCGGCGGCCCAGGGGCAGCCACAGGAAGAAAACAAGGGCGAGAACCGCCGTGGGAATCGTGGCGATGGCGCCGGCCGGGGTGGCGGCGAAGGTCGGGGCGGTGGCGAAGGCCGCGAAGGCCGTGGCGGCGGCCGTCCGATGCCACTGCCGACCGCCCAGCCGCCCCAGCCGCCGCAAATGCCGCGCGCCGTCGAACCGCGCCAGATGCCGCGCCCGATACCGCAACAACCGATCGTTCAACCGACACCGCCACCGGCCGCAGTCACGCCGCGCGCTGCCGAGCCGCGCGGCAACTTTTGGAACAAGCCGCAGCACCAGCAGCCTGTCGAGCCCCGCAACGCTGGCGAGGCGCGTGGCCGCGACGGCGAAGGACGCGGCGGACCGAGCCGCTTCCCGTCGGCCACCAGCGATCCCAAGCCCGATCCGCGTAACGGCGAAGGCCGTGGCCGCG
>ERZ1645187.1182-NODE-1182-length-24418-cov-39.709888_pt1 | contig 24418 bp, 15 predicted proteins | sample MGYA00575352_ERZ1645187 | MGnify/ENA primary metagenome ERZ1645187 (study PRJEB40837, sample SAMN11349314) | freshwater sediment metagenome | isolation source: river sediment | host: Sediment | place: India: Wazaribad , New Delhi | collected 2017-02-21 ...
ACATGGCCGATGCCATCTGTCTGGGCGAACTGCTGATTGATTTTGTCCCTACCGTCACCGGCACCGGCCTGACCGACGCGCCGGCCTTCATCAAAGCGCCGGGCGGCGCACCCGGCAACGTGGCCGTTGGCCTGGCGCGGCTTGGAGTTTCCAGCGCCTTCATGGGCAAGGTCGGCGACGACGCCTTTGGTCACTTCCTGGCTAACATCCTGGCTGAAAGCGGCGTGGACGTCGGCCCGCTGGTCTTCTCGACCGAAGCGCGCACCGCGCTGGCGTTCGTCTCGCTGCGAGCGGACGGCGAACGGGAATTCATGTTCTACCGTCACCCCAGCGCCGACATGCTGTTCAACCCCCGGGAAGTGGATGTCGAGGCGCTCCACCGCGCCAAGCTCCTGCATTTCGGCTCGATCAGCCTGATCAGCGAGCCATCGCGCGGCGCCACCTGGTACGCGGTTGACACGGCGCGCGCCGCCGGCTGCCTGATTTCCTACGATCCCAATCTGCGGTTGCCGCTGTGGCCGGACGCAAACGCCGCGCGGGAGGGGATGCTGCTGGGCTTGAAGAAGGCCCACGTCGTCAAACTCAGCGATGACGAAAGCGAGTTTCTGACCGGACTCAGCGATCTGGACGCCGCCCGCCAGGCGCTCTGGCACGACGACTTGAAGCTGATGGTGGTCACGCGCGGTCGGGCCGGCTGCGTTTATTTCACCCCGGAATTCTCCGGTACGGTCGAAAGCTTCACGGTTGAGGCGGTTGATGCGACCGGCGCCGGCGACGGCTTCGTAGCGGGCTTGCTGCAAGGACTGCTCGCCGATCCGGCCACGCTTCAGGATGAAGCACGGTTGCGCGAACTGTGCCGCTTCGCCAACGCGGTCGGCGCGCTGGCCACCACCGCACGCGGCGCGATTCCGGCGTTGCCGGACCGCGAACGGGTGCGGGAGTTCCTGAATCACCAGTAACTTTGGAGCGTTCGGCAAATCGGATGCCCCCTTTTCACGCGGAGTAGGGCGTAGTTATTTCATCCTTCGCCTTTCAGGACTACTAACGCTTCACGCCGCACTCGTGAAAAGGGGCATGGACCGCCTCTCAACACCCACGATTCCGCTTGACAGCTTTAATGTAATCGTTTACAAAGCTAATCCTGTAAGTTCGCCCACCACTATCGGAGTTTTTATGAAAACGATTACTCGCTCCTGCATCCGTCTGGACGCGCGGGTCGCCACCAAGGAAGAAGCGATCCGTCTCGCGGGCCAACTGCTGGCGGACGCCGGCTACATCGAACCCGGCTACATCGAGAGCCTGCTCAAGCGCGAGCAGGTGGCGAACACCTTCCTCGGCAGCGGGGTCGCCATTCCGCACGGGATGATTGACGACCGCCATCTGATCCATCACACCGGCATCGCCATCCTGCAAGTACCCGCCGGGTTGACGTGGAATGAAGGTCAAACGGTCTATCTGGTCGTGGCGATTGCCGCCCAGTCGGACGAACACATCGGCCTGCTGCGCCGGCTGACCCGGCTGATGCAGCAGCCCGAGGCGCTCGAGGCGCTGGTTCACGCCCACAACCCGCTGGTGCTCATGGCGGCCCTGGGCGACGCTCCGGCCCCGACCGCCCCGCCGGAATCGGCAGCCGCGCCGCCGTGGCCCGCCGACGCCGAGGCGACCTGGACCGTGGATTATCCGAACGGTCTGCACGCCCGCCCGGCCACCCGCTGGGTCGAAACCGCCAAGCGGTTCCCGTGTGAATTGCGGGTTTACAAGGACGCCGAGTTCGCCGACGCCAAGGCGCTGACCGACCTGCTGGCGCTCGGCGTCACCTGTGGTTCGACCCTGCGGCTCGCCGCCCGTGGTCCCGACGCCCAGCGCGCGCTGAACGCCCTGCACGACGCGGTGCGTGGGCTGTCCGCCGTGGAACAGGCCGACGCCGAGCGTGCGCGCAAAAATGCGCTGGCCGCCCGCAAGACCGCGCCCGAGTGGACGCCCAGTGGCGCGGCGCGCACGCTGTACGGCCTGGGCGCCAGCCCCGGCCTGGCGGTCGGCAAGCTGGTGCGCCATGTTTCCCAACGCTTCGAGATTACCGACCAGCCGGGCGACGTAGTCGCCGAGGGCGAGGCGCTGGAACAGGCGCTCATCGCGGTCCGCGCCGAGCGCGAGGAACTGGAAGGGCGCACCCGCCAGCGCCTCAGCGCCGCCGAAGCCGCCATTTTCGCTGCTCAGCGCGAACTGCTGGCCGATCCGGTGCTGACGCGGGACGCGCTGGTCACGATCATGCAGGGCCATGGGGCCGCCTGGTCCTGGCAACGGGCGCTGCGGGCGCGGATCGAAAAGCTCCAGCAGGTGGACGATCCGTTGCTGGCGGCCCGCGCGGTGGATCTGCGCGATGTCGGCGAGCGGGTGCTGGCCCAACTGCTCGGCATCGAACGGCAACAACTCACGCTGACCGAACCCACGATCCTGGCGGCGGACGATCTCACCCCGTCCGACACCCTGCATCTCGACACCCGCCATGTGGTGGGCCTGGCGACCAGCGCCGGCGGCCCCACCTCGCATACCGCGATTCTGGCCCGCACCCTCGGGTTGCCGGCCATCGTGGCGGCGGGTCCGGCTCTGTTGGCGGTCCCTGAAGGCGGCATTGCGGTCGTGGATGGCGGCGCTGGCGTTCTGTATCTGGACGTGAGCGAAGCCGACCAGCGCAGCGTCACCGAAGTGATCGCCCGCCAAACCGCCGCCCGCGAGAGTCTGCGCGCGGCCCGCCATCTGCCGGCGACCACCACCGACGGCCATACCGTCGAAATCGCCGCCAACGTCGCCAACGCCAAACAGGCGGCGGCGGCGGTCGAATCAGGGGCCGAGGGCATCGGCCTGATGCGCACCGAGTTCCTGTTCCTGGAACGCCACACCGCGCCGGACGAAGAGGAGCAGTATCAGGTTTATCGCGAGATGATCGACGTCATGGCCGGTCGCCGGCTGATCATTCGCACGCTGGACATCGGCGGCGACAAGCAGGTGCCCTATCTCAATCTGCCGCGCGAGGAAAATCCCTTCCTCGGGGTGCGCGGCGCACGGCTGCTGCTGCAACGGCAGGATTTGCTGTACGCCCAGTTGCGGGCGCTCTATCGCGCTGCCCAGCACGGCCCGCTGTGGATCATGTTCCCGATGGTCACCCACGTCGGCGAGATCGAGGCCCTGCGCGGTCACTGCGAACTCGCCCGCGAGCAGGTCAAGGGTCCCGAGGTCAAGCTCGGCATCATGGTCGAGATCCCAGCGGTGGCGGTCATGGCCGACCGCTTCGCGCCGCTGGTGGATTTCTTCTCCATCGGCACCAACGATCTGACCCAGTACACGCTGGCGGTGGATCGCCAGCATCCCGAACTGGCCGCCCAGGCGGACAGCCTGCACCCGGCCGTACTCAACCTGATCGACGCCACGGTGCGCGGCGCGCGGGCCACGGGCCAGGCGGGCGGCTGGGTCGGCGTCTGCGGCGGACTGGCCGGCGATCCGCTGGGCGCCCGCCTTCTGACCGGCCTGGGCGTGGATGAACTCAGCATGAGCGCCCAGGACATCGCTCCCGTGAAAGCCGCGCTGCGCGGCGAATCGCGGGCGGCCATGCAGGAACTCGCCCAGCGCGCGCTGCGCGCCCGCACCGCTGAAGAGGTTCGCGCTCTATAGCGATCCTGTCCGGCGGGTGGAATCCGCTGCTTCGAACCACCCCGGCGCTTCGCGCCACCCCTCCTTGCCAAGGAGGGGAAAATTTACAACGCAAATAGGGTTGCTCTATGAATCCGTTGAATCCGTTTGCTCCACCCCCCCAGGTCGTCACCGTCGCCCTCAATCCGGCGCTCGACCACACCATTGAGGTCGCCGGTCTGCAACCGGGCGCAGTCAATCGCGCCCTGCGGATGCAGGTGGATGTCGGCGGCAAGGCGATCAACGTCGCCTCCTGCCTGGCTGACTTCGGCGTGACCGCCGCCGTCACCGGCCAACTCGGCCGGGACAACGTCGCGCTGTTCGAGGAACTGTTCCAGCGCAAGCACATCGCCAACCACTGCCACCTGCTCGACGGTCTGACCCGGATCAACACCAAGGTGGTGGATACCGCCAGCGGCGAAACCACCGACATCAATATGCCGGGACCGGAATTCGATCCCGCCGCCGCGGCGGATTTGCTGGAGCAAGTGCTGCAACGGCTCGAACTGCTGAGCGAACCGGCCAAGTGGATCGTGCTGTCGGGGAGCCTGCCGCCGGGGATGCCGGCAGAGACCTACGCCACGATCACCCGCCGGGTGCAAGCCGCCGGGGCCGCCGTGGTGCTCGACACCAGCGGCGAACCGCTCAAAGCCGCGCTCGCGGCTGGCCCCCGCATCATCAAGCCGAACCGGCACGAACTGGCCGAGTTGCTGGGCGAACCGCTCGACACCCTCGAATCACTGGTCGCTGCCGCGCGGGGCCTGCTCAACGGCCCGAATGCGCCCGAAACCGTGGTGGTGTCGCTGGGCGGCGACGGCGCGCTGTTCCTCAACCGCGCGCAGGCCCTGCACGCCCATCCCGTGGAAGTGGCGGTGACCAGCACGGTCGGCGCGGGCGACGCGATGGTGGCCGGCCTGGTCGCGGCTCAACTCGAAAACCGCTCGCTGGCCGAAACCGCCCAACTGGCGACCGCCTTCGCCGCCGCCAAGCTGACCCGCCTCGGCCCGCATCTGCCGCCGCCGGAGGAGGTCCGCGCGCTCGCCCAACAGATCACCGTGACCGCGCTGGACTGAGCGCCCCCGAACCCGAATCCAGATAGAGGAGAACCCAACATGGCCAAAATCGTTGCCGTTACCGCCTGCCCCACGGGCATCGCGCACACCATCATGGCGGCGGAAGGACTCGAACAAGCCGCCAAAACGCTTGGGCACGACATCCAGGTCGAGACCCAAGGCTCGGTCGGGACGCGAAACACCCTGTCCGACGACGCCATCGCCGCTGCCGCCGTGGTCATCATCGCCGCCGACACCCGGGTGGACACCGCCCGCTTCGCCGACAAGCCAATCTATGAGACTGCCACCGAACCGGCAATCCGCGATGGCGTTACGGTGATCAAAGCCGCCCTCGCCAGCGCGCCCGCCCCGACCGCCGCTCCGGCGCCAGCGGCGGGCCTGAAGATCGTCGGCATCACCTCCTGCCCGACCGGCATCGCCCACACCTTCATGGCCGCCGAAGGGCTGGAACAGGGCGCGAAGAGCCAGGGCCACACCGTCAAGGTGGAAACGCAAGGCTCGGTCGGGGCGAAGAACACCCTCACCGCCGAGGACATCGCCGCGGCGGATCTGGTCATCATCGCCGCCGACACTCAGGTGGATAAAACCCGCTTCGCCGGCAAGCGGCTTTACGAAACCAGCACCAAGGCGGCGATTCACGACGGGGCCGAAATGGTGCGCAAGGCCATCGCCGAGGCCAAGGTCGCCGGCGGCGCGGCGGGCGGCGAAAGCTACGACGACAAGGTCAAGCAGGCCAAGGCCCAGCAGGCCGCCGCTCGCCCCGGCGTCTACAAGCACCTGATGACCGGTGTGTCCTACATGCTGCCCTTCGTGGTGGCGGGCGGTCTGCTGATCGCGATCAGCTTCGCCATCGGCGGCATCAACGTGTTCGACGATGCTAACAAGGGCACGCTGGGTTGGACCCTGTTCCAGATCGGGGCGAAGTCAGGTTTTGCGCTGATGGTGCCAATTCTGGCCGGCTTCATCGCCTATTCCATCGCCGACCGGCCGGGCATCGCGCCGGGGATGATCGGCGGCATGATCGCCAGCGCCATCGGTTCCGGTTTCCTGGGCGGCATCGCCGCCGGCTTCCTCGCCGGTTATATCGTCAAGTTCATCAGCGACAACCTGCCGCTGCCGCGCACGCTGGTCGGTCTGAAGCCGGTCTTAATCCTGCCGTTGCTCGGCACCACCATCGTCGGTTTGCTGATGTATTACGTGGTCGGCGAACCGGTGGCCGCCGCGCTCGCCACGATTACGGGCTGGCTCAAGGGGATGCAAGGCGCCAACGCGGCCTTCCTCGGCCTGTTGCTCGGCGCGATGATGGCCTTCGACATGGGGGGGCCGGTCAACAAGTCCGCCTACGCCTTCGCCACCGGGCTGATCACCAGCCAGACCGACCCGATTTACGGGCCGATGGCGGCGGTGATGGCCGCCGGCATGGTCCCGCCGCTCGGGCTGGCGCTGGCTGCCGTCCTGTTCAAAAACCGCTTCTCGCTGGACGAACGGGAAGCGGCCGGCGCGACCGCCGCGCTCGGCATCTCCTTCATCACCGAGGGCGCGATTCCCTACGCCGCCAAGGATCCGCTGCGGGTCATCCCGGCGCTGATGATCGGTTCGGCGGTCACCGGCGCGATTGCGATGGTGGCCGGTTGCGAACTGCGAGTGCCCCACGGCGGCGCGTTCGTGCTCCCGATCCCGAACGCGGTGACGAATCTCGGTCCCTACCTGGTCGCCATCGTGGTGGGAACCCTGGTGACGACCGCCGCACTGTTCTTCCTCAAGCGGCCGCTCGAAGCCAAGGCCAAGGCCTGAATTAAATGATGCATGTGGTGGTGCGACCGTGTGGGAATCCTCCCCCACACCTTCCCACGGGCGGCGTAGACTCCGTCCGTGGGTTTTTTCCAAAAATTTTAGTAATGATGGTGATATTGAAATGGCCAGCGATGCAATAAAAACCTTTCCAAAGCATTTTCTGTGGGGCGCGGCGACGGCTGCTTATCAGGTGGAAGGAGCCTTCCAACAAGATGGCAAGGGTTTGTCCATATGGGATGTTTATTCCCACCTGCCCGGCACAACATACATGGGAACCAATGGCGATATTGCCGCCGATCATTATAACCGCTATCAGGAAGATGTCGGTTTAATGGCCGAAATGGGGCTTCAATCCTATCGCTTTTCTATTGCCTGGGCGCGAATCTTTCCCAAGGGAACAGGAGCAATCAATCCAAAGGGAGTCGAATTTTACAACAAGTTAATTGATGAACTGCTGAAACACAATATTGTCCCTGTTGTCACTCTTTATCACTGGGATTTGCCGCAGGATTTGCAAGACATAGGAGGCTGGGAAAATCGGGAGCTGGTCAATATTTTCGCCCACTACGCCAAAACCTGTTTTGAGTGCTTCGGGGATCGGGTTCGGTATTGGATCACCTTTAATGAAGTCATCAATTTCATCATGCTGGGCTACCGGGATGGCCTGCACCCACCGGGGGTCAGGGACGAAAAGCGGGCCTTGGAAGTTTCGCATATTGTCAATCTGGCTCATGCCCAATCGGTGATCGAGTATCGAAAACTGGTCCAGGAGAAAAAAATCCTGGATGGCAAAATTGGAATTGCTCACGTGCTTCTACCTGGATTCCCCATCAGCCAAGCCGAGGAAGATGTTCGGGCTTGCGAATTTTACGAGGACATGGATTTTCACTGGTTCTACGATCCCGGCTTGAAGGGCGAATATCCGCAACAGATGCGGGCCTGGTATCAAAAGCAGTGGCAAGCGCCGACTATCATGGCTGGAGACATGGATCTGATCAAAAGCGCAGCCATTGATTTTATTGGCATTAACTATTATCAGAGCACGTTCCTGGCTCACAATCCCACCGATGGTGTCGGTACTGTGGCAATCAACGTCACTGGCGAAAAGGGAACTCAGAAAGAAAGCGGCATCCCTGGACTCTTTAAAAGAGTGACCAACCCGAAAATCGAATACACTCCCTGGGACTGGGCTATCTTTCCACAAGGACTTTACGAGGGGATGAAAAGAATTCGAGAGCGATATGGAGACATCCCGATCATGATCACAGAAAACGGGCTGGGAGACAAGGACCCTATTGGAGAGAATGGGGAGATTTTGGACTACCCGAGAATCGAATACCTGCGCGAGCATATCCGCTGGTGCAAACGCGCGATTGACGATGGCGTCAATTTGATCGGTTACTTTGCCTGGTCGTTCATTGACCTTCTGAGCTGGCTCAACGGCTACCAAAAACAATACGGATTCGTCTATGTTGATCGGCAAAAAGGGCTGAAGAGAATCAAAAAACAGAGCTACTTCTGGTATCAAAAGCTGATCCAAACCAACGGCGAGGAACTCCAAGGCTGAAGCGAAGCCCGCCTCGCCCGACTCGCGCCACACTCCCAAACCAAAACATACAGGAGGAATTTCTGGTGAACCACCACTTGCCGTATCAGCCTTCTGCTTACGGCATCGCTTTTCGTAATCCTGAAGCTGAGCAATGACCCACATGAATAATATGACCAGGATCACCCTGACCGCGCCGCTCTCCGGTCCGCTGGTGCCCATCGAACGGGTTCCCGACCCAGTGTTCGCCCAGAAAATGGTCGGCGACGGCATTTCCATTGATCCCCTCGACCAGTGCCTGCGCGCGCCCTGCGACGGCCAGATCATTCAGTTACACCCGGCTGGCCATGCCGTCACTGTCGCCACCCCGCAAGGCATCGAAGTGCTGATGCACATCGGTCTCGACACCGTCAGCCTGAAGGGCAGCGGCTTCACTGCGAAGGTCAAGGCGGGCGATGCGGTCAAGACCGGCGACGCCCTCATTGATTTCGACGCCGATTACGTCGCCACGCACGCCAAGAGCCTGCTCACCCAGATCGTTATCACCAACAGCGAGCGGGTGGCGGCCTTCGCCCCGCGTTCCGGCGCCGTCACCGCCGGCCGCGACGTGATTTTGGAACTGACCTTGGCCGGCGCCCAGGCGGAAGCCGTGACCGAGTCGGTCAAAACCGTCACCTCCGAAGCGATTGTGATCCCCAACGCCACCGGCCTGCACGCCCGCCCGGCGGCGGTGCTGGCCAATCTCGCCAAGAAGTTCAAGGCCGAGATCCGCATCCAGAAAGGCGATCAAGCGGTCAACGCCAAGAGCGTGGTCGCGATCATGGGTCTGGAAATCGGCTACGGCGACAAAGTGACCCTGACCGCCAAGGGTGACGACGCCGACGCAGCGGTCGAAACACTGACCCCGCTGCTGTGGGAAGGGCTGGGCGACGAAGGTTGCAAACCCGCGCCGGCCCCGGCCAGCGTCGAAGTTTCTCCCAGCGCCGCGCCCGCCCCGCGCCCGCGTTCGGAAGACCCGAACCTGCTGCTCGGTGTGGCCGCCTCGCCAGGGCTGGCGGTCGGCGAAGTGTTCCAAATCCGGCATCAGGAGATTCAGGTCAACGAAACCGCCGAGGGCAATCCGCAGCAGGAGCGCGACCGGCTGGACGAGGCGGTCAATCAGGCCAACGTGCAGTTGGAAGCCTTGCAGGCGAGCCTGCACGGTCAGCGCGCCGCCGACAAGGCCGCCATTTTCGCCGCCCATCAGGAATTGCTGGACGACCCCGACCTGCTGGACATCGCCCATTCGGCGCTGGCCAAGGGCAAGAGCGCCGAATTCGCCTGGCATCGCGCTTTCACCACTCATGCCGACCGGCTGGCCAGCCTGCGCAACGAACTGCTGGCGGCCCGCGCCAACGACTTGCGCGACGTGGGCCGGCGGGTGCTGACCCTGTTGACCGGCGCGGAACCGGAACGGCAAGAGCCACCGGCTAACGCCATTCTGGTGGCCGAGGAACTCACGCCCTCCGACACCGCCAGCATGGATCGCGCCAAGGTGCGGGGGTTCTGCACCACGCTGGGCGGCGCGACCTCGCACGTCGCCATTCTGGCCCGTTCGCTGGACATTCCGGCGGTGGCCGGCATCGAACCGCAGGCGCTGGAACTGCCCAACGGCACGCCGGTGATTCTCGACGGCGGCAAGGGCACGCTGCGGTTGAATCCCACGCCCGAGGACATCGCCCGCATCCGCGAGACTCAGGAGCGGCTGGCGGTGCGCCGGCAGGCGGAAATGGCGGTGGCGCACGAACCGGCGGTCACCCTGGACGGCCACCGGATGGAAGTGGTCGGCAACATCGGCGGCCTGGCCGAAGCCGAGCAGGTTCCCGGTTTGGGCGGCGAGGGCGTCGGCCTGTTGCGCTCGGAATTCCTGTTCATGGAGCGGTCTACCGCCCCCAACGAAGACGAGCAGTTCGAAGCCTACAAAGCCATCGCCGAGGCGCTGGGGCCGGACCGGCCACTGATCATTCGCACGCTGGATGTGGGCGGCGACAAGCCACTGATTTATCTGCCCATTCCCAAGGAGGAAAACCCGTTTCTCGGCGAGCGCGGCCTGCGCATCGGGCTGGATCGCCCGGAAATCCTGCGCATCCAACTGCGGGCCATCCTGCGCGCCGCCGCGTTCGGCAAGGTCCGGGTGATGTTCCCGATGGTCGGCCTGCTGTCCGAACTGCGCGACGCCAAGGCCATGCTGGAGGAAGAACGGCAACGGCTGGGCGTCGGGCCGATTGAAACCGGCATCATGGTGGAAATCCCGGCGGCGGCGATCATGGCCGCGCAATTCGCCCGCGAGGTGGATTTCTTCTCCATCGGCACCAACGACCTGACCCAGTACACCCTGGCGATGGATCGCGGCCATCCCAAGCTGGCGCCCAAGGTGGACGGTCTCAATCCCAGCGTGTTGCGCCTGATCGCCTGGACGGTCAAAGCGGCCCACGATCAAGGCAAGTGGGTCGGGGTCTGTGGCGGCATCGCCAGCGACCCGCAAGCCGTACCGTTGCTGATGGGGCTGGGCGTGGACGAACTCAGCGTCAGCCTGCCGACCATCCCCGCCATCAAGGCGCAGATCCGCAACCTGTGGCTGCACGAATGCCAGGAACTGGCGACGCGGGCGCTGACCCTGGAAACCGCCGCCGAAGTGCGGATGGCCACCTCGGCCGCCGCTGCGCCCTAACTGATTCAGGAGACTCCTCCCATGTGGCAACACGCATTCGCATTCCTGCAAAAAATCGGCAAGGCGCTGATGCTGCCGGTCTCGGTGCTGCCGGTCGCCGGCATCCTGCTCGGCATCGGTAGCGCCCATTTCGCCATCCTGCCGGACGTGGTGTCCAACATCATGGCCCAGTCCGGCGGCGCGATCTTCGGCCTGATGGCCATCATGTTCGCCATCGGCGTGGCGCTGGGCCTGACCAATAACGACGGCGTCTCGGCGCTGGCGGCGGTGGTCGGCTACGTGGTCATGCTGGCGACGCTGGGCGTCATGGCCAAGGTGCTGGGGGTGGAAAGCAAGGAGATGATGGGCATGGTGTCCATCGACACCGGCGTCTTTGGCGGCATCGTCATCGGCGGCATCGCGGCGGCCCTGTTCAATCGCTATTACCGCATCAACCTGCCGCCCTATCTGGGCTTCTTCGCCGGCAAGCGGTTCGTGCCCATCGTGACCGCCTTCGCCGCCATCGGGCTGGGAATTGCGCTTAGCTTCGTGTGGCCGCCGATTGGCGCGGGCATCAAGAGCTTTTCCCACTGGGCGGCGGAAAGTAATCCGGCCCTGGCCTTCAGCGTCTACGGCGTCATCGAACGCCTGCTGATTCCCTTCGGTCTGCACCACATCTGGAACGTGCCGTTCTTCTTCGAGGTCGGCAGCTACGCCGACCCGACCACCGGCAAGATCATCACCGGCGAAATTCAGCGTTACATCGCCGGCGACCCGACCGCCGGCAACATGGCGGGCGGTTATCTGTTCAAGATGTGGGGGCTGCCGGCGGCGGCGATTGCCATCTGGCACTGCGCCCGCCCGGAGAACCGCGCCAAGGTCGGCGGCATCATGATCTCGGCGGCGCTGACCGCCTGGTTGACCGGCATCACCGAACCGATTGAATTCGCCTTCATGTTCGTCGCGCCGGTGCTGTACGTGATTCACGCCCTGCTGGCGGGCGTCGCCTACTTCCTCTGCATCGAACTCGGCGTCAAGCACGGCATGACCTTCTCGCACGGGGCCATTGATTTCGTCGTGTTGTACGCCAAGTCCACTCATGGCTGGTGGCTGGTGGCGATCGGTCTGGGGTGGGCGCTGTTGTACTACACCGTCTTCCGCACGGTCATTCTGAAATTCGATCTCAAGACGCCGGGCCGCGAAATCGAGGAAGCGGTCATGTCGAGCGACGCGGCGACCGACATCGCCCACGGCTTCGCCAGGCAACTGGTGCTGGCTTTCGGCGGCCGCGGCAACATCAAGAATCTGGATGCCTGCATCACCCGGTTGCGGGTGGAGTTGAACGACGTGAGCAAGGCCAGCCCCGACAAGTTGAAGGCGCTGGGCGCGGCGGGCGTAGTCACGGTCGGCAAAGGCTTGCAGGCGATTTTCGGCACCCGGTCCGAGAACCTGAAGACCGACATGGAGGAGTATCTAAAGACCGCTGGGCCAGAGGCGGACGCGGTGGAAGAGCCCTCGCCGGTGACGGCCCCCGCCCCTGCCGGCATCGTCTCCAAGCTGCGCGACCCCGAAGCCGCCGGCAAGGCGCGGGACCTCATCGCGGCGCTGGGTGGCGCGGGCAACGTCGAGCGGGTGGACGCCTGCGCTGAGACCCGGTTGCGGCTGGTGGTCGGTAACGATGCTTCAGTGAACGAAGCGGCGTTGCGGGCGGCGGGCGTGGCCGGCGTGATGCGGCTGGCCAACCGCACCCTGCATCTGGTGGTCGGTCTCAACGCCGACCAGTACGCGGCGGAAATGCGCGGGCAACTGGCCACGGCGTGACCGCGCCGGTAACGGTCATAACCCATAGGCGAGCTGTATATAGCGATCCTATCTGATTTGTGGAATCACCGTTTCGAACCACCCCGGCGCTACGCGCCACCCTTCCTTAGCCAAGGAGGGGAAATTCCACAACCTGTATAGGAATGCTATAGGACTCATCTTCCACCCCTTCCCACGGGCGGCGCAGCCTCCGTCCGTGGGATTGTTCCAAACACTCAAGCGAGGTTATTTCCATGAAGATCGCTATCTTCAGCAGCAAATCCTACGACCGCCAATCGCTGGAACGCTACAACGCGCAATTCGGCCACGACCTGACGTTCTTCGAGCCGCGTCTGTCGCCGGAAACGGTGGCGTTGGCGCGCGGCTTTCCCGGCGTGTGCATCTTCGTCAACGATGCCTGCAACGCCACCGTGATCGCCGACCTGGCCCAACATGGGACGAAAATCATCGCCACCCGCAGCGCCGGCTACAACCAGATCGATCTGGCGGCGGCCAAACAGCACGGCATTCTGGCGACGCGAGTGCCGGCCTACTCGCCCAACGCCGTCTCGGAATTTACTCTGGCGCTGATGCTGACCCTGGGGCGCAAGACCCATAAAGCCTACAACCGCACCCGCGAATTCAATTTCGAGATCGCCGGGCTGGAAGGCTTCGAGCTGCGCGACAAAACGGTGGGGGTCTTTGGCACCGGCAAGATCGGCCAGATGGTGATCAAGAATCTGAGCGGCTTCGGCTGCCGCATTCTGGCCTACGACAAGTATCCCAACGAGGAAGCGAAAAAGTACGCGACCTACGTGGATGGCCCCACCTTCGCCCAGGAATCGGACATCATCACCCTGCATTGTCCGCTGACCCCGGAAACCCGCCATATCCTCAACGAGGAAACCCTGCCCTATCTCAAGGATGGCGTGTTCATCATCAACACCAGTCGCGGCGCTCTGCTCGATACCGCCAAGGTGATCCAGTTCCTCAAGAGCGGCAAGATCGGCTACCTGGCCATCGACGTCTACGAGGAGGAAGCCGATTATTTCTACAGCGACCTGTCCGACAAGGTGCCGACCAACGACGAACTGGCGCGCCTGCTGACCTTCCCCAACGTGCTGGTCACCTCGCACATGGCCTTTCTCACCGATCACGCCCTGCGCAACATCGCCGAAACCACCCTGGGCAATTTCGCCGAGTTCGAGCGCACCGGTCTGTGCGGCAACGCCGTCGAAGCGTGAGCAACTCTACGATAAGGAGCGCAATGACTATAAAGACGGCGATCCCAAGGACGGCCATAACGCTGCCCCAATATCGATCCTACTTATGGCCGCGACGGTCTTGATTCGGTGATCGAGCATTGAGTTCTTGATCGCGATCCCGCCGCCAGCGCAGATACCTAGCGCCTCCCCCGACCTGAGTTAACTTTAAGTATGGGTAATTATGAGTAGGATGCGGTTCGTAAGCTCACCGCATCCTACAATTCGTCAATTCAGCCTGGTTGAAACACTAGAAGAAATCCAAGTCTATAATCTGCCAACTGATTTTCACTTGACGAAGAGAGCATAAACCGATGCTGGTCCTACACGCCGCGTTTCACCAGGGTTGCCTGCATCTATGGGGGGAATCGAGTCCGCCAGAAGAGGAACCCACCACCAGCCAGCAGAAAGCTACCGAAACCTATCCGTATCGCACTACGATTTCGGTGTTGCTGGACAGTCTCGTTCAAGCCGATCTCTCGCTTCAGGCGAACGGGCAGGCTGCCGGCGAGCGGACGATTTGGCTGCCCGCGCAAGGCGGCGTCCCGCTGCCGTCCTCGCCGCTGGTGGCCGAACCGCCCAAATCCCGCAAGCCGCCCACTTTGACGCCCTGGAAACTGCCCACCCTGGCGCTGACCGCTGCCGATGCCGTCCCTCTGCTCGCGAGGGTTCGGGAGCGTCCTGCGCTGGCGCCGGGCCTGGTCGCGAGCGATGACGTGCGCTACTGGAGCGAAGCCCTGCAACTCGCCGGCGCGCTGGTCTATCGCCGGCATGTGCTACCTGACCTGGTAGAACAGCGGCGGGGCGCCTATCGGGCCGGCTGGACGCCGGTCTTTCTGGGCGAAGACGGCGCTCGTCTGGAACGTCTGGCCCGCGCCATGCCACCCGCCGCCCGCGCCATCGGTTCCGATCAGCGCGCGCTCCCGGATTCCGCCCCGCGCGACGTGCTGCGGGAATTCCTGGCCTGGATCGTTGATCATCTGATCCGACAATCCGCTGCCTTGCCAACCGTCAAGCGGGTTGGAGCCACATCGGCCAGCCTGCACGGGCAATGGCTGCACGCATTGCAGCAACCCGATGGCGCGCTGGAAGGCGACTCGGCGGAATTGCGGCAACTGGTCAAGCAGATTCGCGACTGGCAACGCCCGTTGCTGCGCTTGATCAACGCTCCCTATCGTCTGTGTTTTCGGCTGGAAGAACCGGGGTTCGACGAAAAGGACGCGGCGGCGCTGTTCTTCCCCGACGCCGGTACGGAATGGCGAGTCCACTACCTGCTACAGGCGCGGGAAGACCCCAGCCTGCTCGTTTCCGCCGCCGCGGTGTGGAAACCGCAACGGGGGACCGGTGAGGGTTTGAAAACCCTGGGGCCGAAGGCGCGGGAAGGCCTGCTCGCGTCCCTGGGCCAGGCGGCGTCCCTGTGTCCGGCGATTGAAACCAGTCTGAAGGAAGCAACGCCAGTCGGGTACGGGCTGGATACCGAAGGCGCATTTCGCTTTCTCGGCGAGGAAGCGCCGCTGCTGGAACAGAACGGCTTCGGCGTCATGCTGCCGGCCAGTTGGGCGGGCCGGCGTCGCGCCAAGCTGGCGGCGCGCGCCCAGGCCAAGACCCGGTTCGAGTCCAAGGCCGGCATGACCCTGGACCGGGTGCTGGATGTCGAGTGGGAAATCGTGCTCGGCGAGACCGGCCTGACGCCCAAGGAACTGCTGGCGCTGGCCCAGCTCAAGGCCCCGCTGGTGCGGGTGCGCGGCCAGTGGGTGCAACTGTCCGCCGCCGAAATCCAGGCGGCCCTGGCCCTGCAACAGCAGCGCGGAGCCGCGTTCACCGGCCGCGAGCTGCTGCGTCTGGCGCTGGGGGCCGATACCGTGAAGGGCTTGGAGGTCAGCGGCGTTAATGCCGACGGTCCGCTCGGCGAGCTGCTGGCGGGGCTGGCGCAAGGCGACCGGATTGCGCCCTTGCCCCCGCCGCCGGGCCTGACCGCCACGCTCCGGCCCTATCAGACGCGCGGCTACGCCTGGCTGGAATTTCTCACCCGCTGGGGCTTGGGCGCGTGTCTGGCCGACGACATGGGCCTGGGCAAAACGGTGCAAACCCTGGCGCTGTTGCAACGGCTGCGGGAAGCTGGTGAATCAAGGCCGGCGCTGCTGGTTTGCCCGACCTCGCTGGTCGGCAACTGGCGCAAGGAAGCCGCGCGCTTCACGCCGCACCTGCCGGTCATGGTCCATCACGGCGCTGGCCGCGACAAGGGCGAAACCTTCGCTGGGCAAGCCCAGGGTCATGCCCTGGTGCTGTCCAGCTACGGATTGTTGCACCGGGATTTGCCCTGGCTGCAAGAGGTGGACTGGGCGGCGGTGATTCTGGACGAAGCGCAGAACATCAAGAACGCCGAAACCAAGCAGGCCAGAGCGGCGCGGGCCTTGCGCGCCGAGCGGCGCATCGCGCTGACCGGCACGCCGGTGGAAAACAACGTCGGCGATCTCTGGTCGGTTCAGGACTTTCTCAATCCCGGTTTCCTCGGTAACGCCGCCCGGTTCAAGCGGGAATTCTTCCTGCCGGTGCAGGTCGGGCGCGATGCGAACGCCGTGGAGCGCCTGCAACGGCTGACCGGGCCTTTCATCCTGCGCCGGCTCAAGACCGACCGCGCCATCATCCAGGATCTGCCGGACAAGCTGGAAATGAAGGTCTATTGCACCCTGACCAAGGAGCAGGCGACCCTGTACGCCGCCGTGGTGCAACAGGCGGAAGCGGTGCTGGAAGGCATGGAGGAAAGCATGGGCCGGCGCGGCCTGATTCTGAGCACGCTGCTGCGGCTCAAGCAGGTATGCAACCATCCCGCGCAGTTCCTGGCCGACCAGTCGCCGACGCCGGGCCGCTCCGGCAAGCTGGCGCGGCTGACGGAGATGCTGGAGGAAATCCAGGCAGTGGACGAACGGACTCTGATCTTCACCCAGTTCGCCGAGATGGGGCATATCTTGCAGAAATACCTGCAAGAACAGTTGACGCGGGAAGTGGTGTTCCTGCACGGCGGCCTGTCCAAAACCCAGCGCGACCGGATGGTGGAGCGGTTCCAGAACGAATCCGGTGGACCGCCAGTCTTCATCCTGTCCATCAAGGCCGGCGGCACTGGCCTGAACCTCACCCGCGCCAACCACGTGTTCCATTTCGACCGCTGGTGGAATCCGGCGGTGGAGAATCAGGCCACCGACCGCGCCTTCCGCATCGGCCAAAGCCGGCAGGTGGAGGTGCATAAGTTCGTCTGCCTGGGCACGGTGGAGGAGCGCATTGACGAGTTGATCGAGCGCAAGCAGGCGCTGGCGGAAAAGATCGTGGGCAGCGGCGAGAACTGGATCACCGAACTGTCCACCGACGATTTGAAAAACCTGTTCCGGCTGCGCGCCGAAGCCGTGGAGGACTGAACGATGGGCTATTACGACAATTACTTTCCCGCCAGCAAACCGCGCCGGGTCAGCGGCGGCATCAAGGCGCAAAGCCAGCGCGGCGCGTTCGCCAGCCGCTGGTGGGCCCAGCGCTGGATCGCGGTGCTGGAGAGCTTCCACATCGGCGCGCGGCTGAACCGGGGGCGCAGCTACGCCCGTCAGGGCCAGGTGCTCGACATTCAGATCGCCCCCGGCGAAGTGAAGGCCAAGGTCCAGGGTTCGCGGCCCCGGCCTTACCAGGTGAGTATCAAGCTCAAGCCCCTGAGCGCGGCGGATTGGCGGAAATTGACCGAAGCGATGGCGGAGGAAGCGCGGTTCGGCGCCAAACTGCTGGCCGGGGAAATGCCTGCGGACATCGAGGAGGTTTTCAAGGCCGAAGGATTGTCGCTGTTTCCCAAAACGCACGGCGACCTGAAGACGGAATGCTCCTGCCCGGATTATTCCAATCCCTGCAAGCACATCGCCGCCGTCTATTACCTGCTGGGCGAGGCGTTCGATCACGATCCGTTCCTGATGTTCCGGCTGCGCGGGATGGAGCGGGAGGCATTGCTGGCGCAACTGGGCGAAGCGGTGGGCGAGGACGAGGGCTGGTCGCCAGCCGAACCCGAACCCTTGCCCGCCGATCCCGCCACGTTCTGGACGATGCCGCCGTTGCCGGAGATGCTGGCCGGACCGTTGCTCGCGCCCGCCCAACCCGCCGCGTTGCTGCAACGGCTGGGGCCGTTTCCGTTCTGGCGTGGCGAGGTTTCCCCGCTGGAAGCGTTGGCGCCGGTTTACGCCGCCATGGCGACCGCCGCCCTGGGGGCGCTGGGCGGCGTCTCGGAAGCGTCCTGAAGATGGACGAGATCAGTTATATCATCGTCAAGTTAATCAAAATAAAAACACCGCCTGAAGACAACAAGCGAAAACGGCCAGACAGCATAAGCCGTTCTTAGCGAAATTAAACGCATGGTGGATCCCGCTAAAGCGGGTTTTAAAGCTACCCTTATTGCACGGCCCACGCCCGTATTTTGCTGACTTACCCCCGCCGGTTTGAGCCGGCACTGAGGAAGATTAATGACTCCCGACGAACGTCACGTCAGCGCCCTGGTGGCCGCCTGCGCCAAGGAAGCCAGCACCCACATTCTGGCCTACGCCCACGATGCCGGGCTGGATCCCCCTTCCTTCCTGGTCAACGTCGCGGCAGTGCTGGCTTCCGCCGCCCTGGCGACTCAACCCGAAGCGCAACGACTCGCCGCCTCCCGCCACATCCAGCGCGCCTTGGGGCTGGTGCACTGCCTGGAAGACGATGTAGCCGTACCCATAACCAAATGATTTCGCCGCTCCGGAGACCCTGCAATGATTCTGCATTGGGACCCACTGGTTCTGCATTACGGCCCCCGGATCAGCATCCACCGGCCACGGTTCGAGCAAGCCAGCCAGACCACCTACGGCCTGCTGTGCTGCCGGTATAGCCCCACCGAGGACGAACTGGGCTACAGCACGGGCGCGCACGCCGAGGCGAATTTGCTCCAGTCGGCGCTGTGGACAACACACCTGCCGAATGCGTTGCGCCAGTGGACGCCGCACGACAGCCGGATTACCGTTACCTTGGCGCTGAACCGCAGCCCGTGCCGGGCATGCGCGGCGCTGCTGTGCGATGCCTTGAGCGCCCTGTACCGGGACTTTCCCGCGCGTGGTCCCCAGAACCGCTTCATTCTGGCCGCCCGGGGCGTCTACGAAGACGCAGCCATGGCGGCCCGCACCACCCAGAACGACCTGGTTCGGTTGCGAGACGCCGGTTGGGAACTCTGCGTTCTGCAGGTCGGGCCGACCCTGTCGGCGCGTGGCCGCCTCCTGTTGGAAGGCGTCGAGCGCGTGGCCGGCCGTGGCTTCGTGCGCTTGCACGGATAGGCGAACAGCCATGCGCCTCCTGCTGCTGCTGGTTGTGTTAGCCATCATCGGCCTGACCCTGGCCCGCTGGCTGGGCCAGCCGCCGCTGACTGCGCATGTCCCGCCGCCGCTGGATTCCACCACCACGCCCGCCGTACCGACCCGGCCCCAGGACCTGAAAAAATTCGAGCAGGACCTTAACCGGCTCATGCAGGACACCGCCACCCAGCGCCGCCGTGAGGCTGACCCACCATGACGCCGCTCCTGGCGCAAACCATCGCGGCGGCCGGTGGTGCTCGTCCCTCTGATCCGGTTGCTACTGCTTGGACTATCTGTGCTGGCTCCAAGACCGGGACGTAGTGCTGTGGCGTTGGCCGTTCAAACGAACCGGGCGATGAAGGTCTCGATTTCCTCTTCCAGCTCGGCGCGCGCCCGCAGGCCGTGAATCCAGCGTTTGGGAATCGCCCCGTCGCCCAGCGCCGCACCCAGAATCGCCCCCAGCACCGCGCCGCGATGGCAGTTGTCACCGCCAGCGTTCGCATTGGCGATCAGAGCCGCCTCAAAGTCGTCCGGATAGCGCGCCGCCAGATACAGGACCGCCGGGAAGGATTGATCAATGTAGCAGGCGGGGCTGAGGCGGCCACCGATCACGTCGAGATCGGATCCTCGCTCGCGCTCGACCTGGGCGATCACCGCCGCCGCCGGAAATCCCAGCCGTTCGGCAAGGGCGCAGGCCAGGAGTCCGACGTGGGGTTCGGACTCCTGGACCAACCGCACCAGCAGCTCGCCCAGCGCCCGCGCATAGCGTTCCAGCTTTTGAGAACGGTGGGTCAAGCGCAACTGGGTCAGCAGCGCCGCCTCCACCGCCGCCCGGTCGCCCAGCCGCAAGGCGGCGAGGATCACCGGCGGCAGCGCCACCAGACCGCCAATTGACGCCGTGTCGTGGCCTTCCGCGCCGGCGCAACGCTCCGTCGGCAGACCACGGGCGTAATTGGCGAAGAAATCACGGTGGTAGGATTCGGCGTAGGTGTCGTTGTGGCTATCTGGCGCGGTCATGAAGGCCACGTAATCGCGCAGGAAATCAGCCGGATCGTAACAGCCCGCTGCATTCATGGCCCGGATCAGCACCCGGACGCACAACAGGTTCAGTGTGTTGTCGCCGGCCCGCATTCCCCGGTGGTAGTGGGTGTTGGGCCGCCCCCAATACTGTTTCTTGCCCTTGAGGATCACCCCGCCGACCACTTCGCCTTCCTGTGAACCGCGCCCGGCCCGGGCCGTGCTGGCCAGCGACATGATGGAGCTGGGATGGAAATCCTTTGGCGCCTGGTAGTCGCGGATCGTGCCGAAATCCCGGTGCAGGGCGGCCACGTCGTAGTACCAGTGAACCGGCATCGCCAGTGCGTCGCCGACGAACAGCCCCCACAGGGCGCCCCGGACCCGGTCCGCAGCAGTCAGGGTTGGCATAGCGTTGTCTCCTCCATTGGCAGGTGCATCGGGACATCAAAACGAATAGAACCGGCCTTGCCGGGCGCCGGTCTGGAAGGGCGTTAGCGTGTGGTGCAGATGGTGGGTCATCGTGGGGCTTCTTCCATCGGATGTCTTTGATTGAATCCTATGACAATGTTTGGGCCGCTTTATCCGGTTTGGGCAAGAATCGGGGTGTCGCCGCGTCGGATGCGTCATGCACCGGCGGCGGGGACGGCGTGGGGTTCCGGCGTGTCCGCTGCCTGCGCGCCGCGCGCTTCGGCCGCGATCCAGTCATGTACCGTGGCTACGCGCGGGTCGGCAAGCGCGCCGGCCGAGTACACCAGGCAGTAGCGCTTGCCGGTGCGCACCGCCTGGCGGAAGGGCGCCACCAGCCGGTCGCTGTCGAGTTCGTCGGTGATCAGCGTGCGGCGGGCAATCGCCACGCCCATGCCGGCGATCGCGCACTGCATCGTGATGTGGTTACGGTTAAGCATGTAGCCGCGCCGCACCTCGACCTGCGGGGCGCCGATTGCTTTCAGGTAACGCTCCCATTCGGCATAGGGCGTGCTGCCGCGCCAGGCGGTTATATCGTGCAGCAGCGGGTAGTGGCGCAGGTCATCCGGCGAATCGAGTGGTGGGCGGCCTTCGAGCAGGCGCGGCGCGCACACCGGAAAGATCTCCTCCTCCAGCAACACCGTACTCTGGAAACCGGGATAGCTGCCATCGTTGAGATCGATGGCAAGGTCGAACTCGCCTTCGCGCAGCGAACGCGAGCTGTCCTCCGCCTCCAACTGCAGTTCGAGCTGCGGGAACCGCCGCATCAGCTTGGGCAACCGGGGCACCAGCCAGGTCGCAAGGAAGGACGGCAGGGTGCGCACGCGCACCACGCCGCTGAGCGCACCGCCGCGCAGGCGGCCGATCATCAGGTCCACCGCGGCATAGGCGGGGTCGGCCGCGGCGAGCAGGCGGTTGCCCGCGTCGGTGAGTTCGATGCGGCGCGGCCGCCGGCGAAACAGGCGTTGCCCGAGCCAGTCCTCCAGCAGCTTGATCTGCTGGCTCACGGCGCCGGTAGTGATGTGCAGCTCCTCACCCGCGCGGGTGAAGGACAGATGATGGGCGGCGGCCAGGAACACTCTCAGCCGAGCATGGGCCTGCGAGGGCGCGACGGGACTCATGGTTTAGTGATTCTAAATTATTGGTGAAAAACTATCGATTGATTGCCGTTATCCGCCCCTGGAAAATGCGACGATACAGCGATTAGTATTTTCGCGGTTAGATTCATTAAATCAACACCCAATTTCAACCGGAGCCGTCCATGTCCATCAGCGTCCTCGATTTGTTCAAGATCGGCATCGGGCCGTCCAGCTCGCACACCGTTGGGCCGATGCGCGCCGCCCACGATTTCGCCGCCACGCTGGCGCAGCAAGGGCTGCTGGCGCAGGTGCGTCGCATCGAGGTGAAGCTGTACGGCTCGTTGTCGGCGACCGGCATCGGCCACGGCACCGACCGCGCAGTGGTCGCCGGCCTGATGGGCGCGCGGTCAGACGAGGTCGATCCCGACTTCGTGGTTTCGGCGGTCGACCGCGTGCGCAACGAGGGCCGCCTGCCGCTGGCCGGTGCGGTGGCCGTGCCCTTCGACTGGGCGCGCGACCTGCGCCTGCTGCCGGTGAGCCTGCCCTACCATCCCAATGCGATGCGCCTGACCGCCCATGGCGAGACCTGCGTGGTGTACGAGAACACCTACTACTCGGTCGGCGGCGGCTTCGTGGTGGACGAGGCGCAGGCGCAGTCGGGCGCGGCGGTCGAGGCCACGGTGGAGCTGCTCTATCCCTTCGACACCGGCGCCGAACTGCTCGAACAGTGCCGCCGCCACGGCCTGCGCATCAGCGAGCTGATGTTGGCCAACGAACGCGTCTGGCGCAGCGAGGCGGAAACGCGGGCAGCGCTGCAGCGCATCTGGGACGTGATGCGCGGCTGCGTCACGCGCGGCATCACCCAGGAAGGCGTGCTGCCCGGCGGACTGAACGTGCGCCGCCGCGCGCCAGCGCTGTACCGCAAGCTCAGCGAACGCGCCGCCGGCCGCAATCTGATCAGCGCCACGATGGTGGCGCTCGACTGGGTCAACCTGTACGCGCTCGCCGTCAACGAGGAGAACGCCGGCGGCGGCCGGGTCGTCACCGCGCCGACCAACGGTGCGGCGGGCATCATCCCGGCGGTGCTGCACTATTACATGGAGTTCATGCCCGGCAGCAGTCCGCGCGACGTGGACAGCTTCCTGCTCGCCGCCGCCGCGGTCGGCGTGCTGTGCAAGAAGAACGCCTCGATTTCCGGCGCCGAGGTCGGTTGCCAGGGCGAGGTCGGTTCCGCCTGCGCGATGGCCGCCGCCGGTCTCGCCGAAGTGCTGGGCGGCACGCCGGAGCAGGTCGAGAATGCGTCCGAGATCGGCCTCGAGCACAATCTTGGCCTCACCTGCGACCCGGTCGGCGGCCTCGTGCAGGTGCCCTGCATCGAGCGCAACGCGATGGCCTCGGTGAAGGCGATCAACGCCGCCCAGCTTGCGCTGCGCGGCGACGGCGCGCACGCGATCTCGCTCGACCAGGTGATCCGCACCATGCGCGACACCGGCCGCGACATGCTGGACAAGTACAAAGAAACCTCGCGTGGCGGCCTCGCCGTCAGCTTCCCCGAATGCTGAACGCGCTACCGGCGCGCTCTGCTGAAGCCCCTGACGGGCATCCCTTGATCCAAACCACCAACCCCAAAGGAGACCCACTGATGACCACTGAAACAACCCCTGAAGCTCCCACGGCTCTCCAGCGCCTGATGCGCATGAGCCTCATCGCCCAGATCGCGATCGGCCTCGTCCTGGGCATCATCCTGGCCATGGTCGCACCCGAGGCGACCAAAGCGGTCGCGATACTGGGCGATCTATTCATCGCCGGCCTCAAGTCCGTCGCGCCGATCCTGGTCTTTGTGCTGGTGATGGCCTCCATCGCCAGCCATGAGCATGGCCAGCCCACCCACATCCGCCCCATCCTGATGCTCTACGTGATCAGCACGCTGGCCGCCGCGCTGGTGGCTGTCATCGCCAGTTTCGCCTTTCCCACCACGCTGGTGCTCAACGCGCCTGCGGCCACGGGCGCCCCGCCGGGCGGCATCATCGTGGTGCTCAAGAATCTGCTGCTGAGCGCGGTCACCAACCCGGTCAAGGCCCTGATGGAAGCCAATTTTATCGGCATCCTGGCCTGGGCGATCGGCCTCGGCCTGGTCCTGCGCCACGCCAATGCCGCGACGCGGGCCATGCTGAACGACCTGGCCGACGCGGTCACCAGCATCGTGCATGTCGTCATCCGCTTTGCGCCGCTGGGCATCTTCGGCCTGGTGGCCGGCACGCTGGGCGACTCCGGCCTCAGTGCACTGCTCGGCTACGGTCGCCTGCTGCTCGTCATCGTCGGCTGCATGCTGTTCGTCGCGCTGGTGGTGAACCCGCTGATCGTGTTCTGGAAGATCCGCAGCAACCCCTATCCGCTGGTGTTCACCTGCCTGCGTGAAAGCGCGGTGACGGCCTTCTTCACCCGCAGCTCGGCGGCCAACATCCCGGTCAACATGGAGCTGTGCAAGCGCATGGGTCTGCACGAGGACACCTATTCGATCTCCATCCCGCTGGGCGCCACGGTCAACATGGCCGGCGCAGCGATCACGATCTCGGTGATGACGCTGGCCGCCGCCCACACCCTCGGCATCCCGGTGGACATGCCGACCGCGCTGCTGCTGTGCATCGTGTCCGCGTTCGC
>ERZ1645187.1183-NODE-1183-length-24412-cov-25.037197_pt1 | contig 24412 bp, 34 predicted proteins | sample MGYA00575352_ERZ1645187 | MGnify/ENA primary metagenome ERZ1645187 (study PRJEB40837, sample SAMN11349314) | freshwater sediment metagenome | isolation source: river sediment | host: Sediment | place: India: Wazaribad , New Delhi | collected 2017-02-21 ...
GCCGTCGCCGAGTTGGCCGCTCCCGTTGTACCCCCAGCACTTGACGCCGCCGCCGTTGGTCAGGGCGCAGGTGTGGTCCACACGGGTCGCGATCGCCACGACGCCGCTGGTCAGGCCGAGGACATCGACCGCGGTCGTCCGGTACGTCGTCGTGCCGTCGCCGAGTCGGCCGAACCCGTTCGACCCCCAGCACTTGACGCCGCCGCCGCTGGTCAGGGCGCAGGTGTGATTCCCACCGGTCGCGATCGCGACGACACCGCTCGTGAGGCCGACGACGTCGACCGGTGCGGTGGCGATCGTCGTCTTGCCGTCGCCGAGTTGGCCGTTAGCGTTGTACCCCCAGCACTTGACGCCGCCGCCGCTGGTCAGGGCGCAGGTGTGTTCCCCACCGGCCGCGATCGCCACGACGCCGCTGGTCAGGCCGGAGACATCGACCGCGGTCGAGCGATCCATCCCCGTTCCGTCGCCGAGTTGGCTGAGCCCGTTCGCCCCCCAGCACTTGACGCCGCCGCCGCTGGTCAGGGCGCAGGTGTGATTCCCACCGATCGCGATCGTCTTCCCCGCGCCCTTCGCGTCGAGCGTCCCGGTGCCGATCTCCGCCGCTCCATCCATGAAGCTCACCGTGCCCGTCGGAGCGCCGCCGCCGTAGCCAGTGACCAGTGCGCTGTATGTCACCGGACTGCCGTAGGCCGATGGGCTTCCGCTCGACGACAGGGTCGTGGCGGAGAGGGCGCGGTCGACGGTCTGGGTCACCGCCGGGGAGGTCGCGGCGAGGAATGACGTGTCGCCGCCGTAGGTGGCGGTGAGGGTGTGGCTGCCGAGCGCGAAGCTCCGGGCGAGGGTCGCGGTGCCGTTGGTGAGGGTCGCCGAGCCGAGGTTGGTCGCGCCGTTCCAGAAGGTGACGGTGCCCGACGGGGTGCCCGCCGCCGAGCTCACCGTGGCGGTGAGGGTCACCGTCTGATCGACGCGCGAGGACGTCGGCGACGTCGACAACGCGACGGTGCTCGCCGCCTTGGTGACGGTCTGGTAGAGGAGCAACGAGGTCGAAGACACCCTGTACGCGGTATCGCCCGAATAATTGGCGACGACGACATTCGATCCGACCGGAATGAAGGGGAATGTCGCCGATGCGGTGCCGGCCGAAAGCGCCACCGTCTGTTGGCCATAGCCCACGACCGTGATGGTCACGGTACCACTCGGCGTCCCCGCCGCCGGAGCCGTGGGCGTGACCGCGGCGGTGAACGTGACCGATTGACCATAGGTCGAAGGCGATCCGGATGAGGCGAGAGCGATCGCGGTGGCGCCCTGGGAAACGGTGGCGCTCGCCGCGACGGACGACGACGGGGCGTGGCTCACCGAGCCGGAATAGGTCGCGACGATCGCGGCATGGGTGCCGACGGAGAGGGTCGAGACCTGGAGGCTCGCCGAGCCGGAGACCAGCGCGGCGCTGCCGAGTTCGGTCGCGCCGTCGAAGAAGGTCACAGTGCCGGCCGGGGTTCCCGAGGCCGCCGACACGGTGGCCGTCAGGGTGACCGTCTCGCCGTTGACCGACGAGGCCGGCGACAGCGAAAGCGTGGTGGCCGAGGCGATCGGCGTGACCACCTGGGTGACTGCCGGCGAGGTCGAGGCGTCGTGGGTGGCGTCGCCGCCGTAGCCGGCGGTGAGCGTGTGGCTTCCGGCGGCGAGTGCGGAGGTCGTGATCGACGCCTCGGCATGGACGAGGGCAGAAAGACCCGAGACGGCAACAGGCGACGTACGAACGGCGAAAGATCCATCCCCGAGTTGAGCGTATTCGTTCGCACCCCAGCAAACCAAGCCGCCGCTCGCTCTCAGCACGCAGTTGTGCGCACCGCCGGCGCTCAGAGCGACGACGTCGACGGTGAGTCCGCTCACGTCGACGGGTGTCGTCCGGTTCGTCGTCGAACCATCACCGACTTGCCTCTTACCGTTGCTTCCCCAGCATTTCACGGTGCCGGTAGACATCAGCGCACAGACATGATCCGTGCCCACGGAGAGTGCCGACACGCCGGAGGAGAGCCCCGACACCGCGACTGGTGCCAACCTGTTGGTCGTCGTTCCATCACCGAGGTCGCCCAATGCATTGTATCCCCAGCACTGGACCGCACCACTCGTGAGCAAGGCGCAGGAGTGGATGTTGCCAGACGCAACCGTTGCCACTCCCTGGTTCAGTCCGGCGACGCGCACTGCCGTCCCGCGATTTATGCCGGTGCCATCGCCGAGATCTCCGTAAGAATTGTTCCCCCAACACCAAGCGGCCCCTGCGGAAGTGCGTGCGCATGTATGCCCGCCGCCGGCAGAAATCTGAGTGACCGCTTCCGTAAGGCCGACAACCATTACGGGGGATGTACTCATTGCGTTTGAATTATTTCCAAGTTGCCCTTCAACATTTCGCCCCCAACACCACACATCTCCGCTCGTGTGGACGGCACAGGTGTGGAGAGCACCGGACGATATTGTGGCGACACCGGACGTCATGCCTGGAACGTCCAAGGGAGTGCTGGAACTCCAGTTGGGGGTTCCGAGTTGCCCGTCGGAACCGGACCCCCAACATTTGACGCCACCGACCGATGTCAGAGCACAATTGTGGTAGCGCCCGGCGGCAACGGCGATCACGCCGCTGCCGAGACCGGAGACGGCGACCGGGGTGGGCGAGGTCGTATATGTTCCGTTGCCGAGCTGCCCGGAGTCGTTGCGTCCCCAGCACACGACCGCGCCGGCCGCCGTCAGAGCGCAGCTGTGATGTTCTCCAGTCGTCATCGACGCTTTCGCGCCCTTCGCGTCCAGTGTCCCCGACCCGAGCGCCGCGCCGCCATCGGTGAAGCTCACGCTTCCGGTCGGGGCGCCGTCTCCGTAGGCTGTGACAGTCGCCGTCAGGGTGACGGCCCCACCATAGGCGGCGGGGTTGGTGGAGGAGGTCAGCGTCGTCGAGGTCGGCGACGTGGCATGGGCGGCGAGGCTCGAGACGACGAGTCCGAATGCGACCGTGAGTGCCACGATCAGCCGCGACGAGCCACGTCGAGGCACGGGCTGCGCGTCCACGGTGCGCTGGGAGTGGCCGATGTCGACGTTGCATCGAGCGTCACATCGCGCAGATCCCGCACTTGGCATAATTCCGCCTCGCCCAGAGGTTAAGAAACGGTAGAGAAGCATATTCCCGTAGCGTCATGCATCTCCCATTTGGGGGATGCGCGTGCACACGGCGGTGGCGAAACGTCCTGACGGGGTAGCGCGAGACGGGCGGCGCGGTTCGACAGGAGACGAAGGAGGGTCGCCGGGAATGCGCGCTCCCCGGACCCACCGTTTTCCTCTCACCAATTCGATGGCCTCGCATTCGGCCTATGCGCCGACTGTGGCATCGGCGCGGTTCACGGTGGATCTTCGACCTCAGGACCAACCAGCGCTTCACCCTGAAGGAGCGCCCGATGACCCGTCGTGATCTCGACGACTTCGTCGAGGTCAACCGGTCGGGCCGTCGCTTCGAGCGGCAGCCGAGCGAGCGCTTTCGCCGCTTTCCCCTCGCCGATCTGCTCGCCCGCGACGAGGTGAACCTCGACATCTTCTGGCTCAAGGACGATGCCCTCGACGACCCCGACTTGTTGCCGCCGCCCGACGAGGTCGCCGCCGAGATCGTCGAGAACCTCGAGGCGGCGTTGGAGCGGTTCCGCGGAGTGGCGAAGGCGTTGGCGGGCGAGGCGTGAAGCAATATCGCGCGAAGTCGCCTTCATCCTCGGAGGGATGACGCCACCGGCGTCAACCTCGACTGAACCCGGCCTCTTTCGCCATCCGCAAAGCTCTCTTGGCCCCTGCTTGGTTCGTCACCGCATCCCAAATGCCGAATTTCGTCAGCGCCGCCCAGTGCATGACCGGACTGACCATGTTCCGGGTCGGGTCCACGAGCACGGCTTGCGGGTCGTCCACGATCACGAGGAACGACGTCTCGTTCTGCATAGCAACTCTCGGTTCCGGCATTCATCGCTCCTATTATTAAATAGTAATATGAAAATGCTCATGGCATCGATCAAGATCGACGCCATGAGCTTTCGTGGTGCCACCACACCGACGCGAGACTGAATTGCTCAATCGTCCGGCGCGGGACGATTCCAAATCTCTTCCATGTCGAACGTATCGATGTCCCGGTTCGCCGGAACACCGGAACAACCCTTGCGCTTCAACGGCTTATCCGTTCCGCTCGTGGTACGTTCCGCCGCGCGGTTCGGCGCCCCCGCGACCCCTTCAACGGTGACGGTATCGCCGTTGGGAACCTCATCGAGGTTGCCCCCAAGGTACCGCACGCACGCATTTTCGACCGACAAGAAGTACCCCTGCACGGGAGAACCTCCGCTAATCCGCAACTTCGTCGGACGAACTTCATAGGGATACAACATCCGGCTCAGTTGGCGGTCCGTCAGTCCGCCATCCGGCGTACGCCACGGCGCACCATCGATCGCATTGAGGCGTTCGAGCAAGACCGAAGTCGCAACCCGATCCTCGCCCGGGATGAACCCCCACCCCCGAACAGCCCGCAGGAGCTGAAGGCCGGCGGACTCCTCATGACCGCTTTCGCGGCTGAGTACCAGCGCCGCCTGACGCGCCTTCGCGGGCCAAGCGCCACCAGCCAAGTCCGCGATGGCGAAGAGGGGATCCCAGTTGTCCTTCGCCCGATCGTGGAGGGCCGCCGGCGCATGAGGCCGCAACTCGTTGAACATCGGCCCGGCATCCTCGGCAAACCGTTCTCGATTCGTCGCCCCCGCGATCGCCGTCCGCGGCCGGGAGTCGCGGCGATGGATGATCGTCGGGCGAACACCGGTCGGGTCGGCGCTGCGAGATCCCCGCCGACCGAGGAGACACCGCTGATGAAGATGTCGACGAACCTACTGGCGTCTCTTGGGGATGCCCCCTGACATGGACGCCGTGGGCGAGCCGTGATCCGTCGATCGGCCCCGCCCCCCAGCGCTGCGCGGTGGCGCTCGATCGATGTGGCGCAGGAGGCCGCGCCGCGCACCGATGCGACCGGGTGAGCGTTTGCCCACACCGGCACCGCCACGTCCCGCGTGCGAGGTTCCAGGTCCAGACCGTCCGCCGCCCACGTCTCACGACGTCGACCGTCTCCGGCGGCGGCACCGCGGCAGAATGCTCTCAGTAGCCGCCGCACAGGCCGGCGAGATCCTGGCGAATGCCCTCGGCGCGCGGGCTGCGCGCGTGGAAGGGGTTGCTGCGGCACAGCTGGTAATAATAGCCGGCGCTCGTCGGCCGGTTGAAGGCGACCGAGCAGCCACGCTTGCGGTAGACATACACCCAGTGGGCGGCGTAGCGCGCAAAGGAATTGCAGACGGCGCGAGTCGGCTCGGCCGCGACCGCCGGAGATCCGAAACCGCCCAACGACGCCACGAGAACCGCAGCAAGCAACACCTTCTTCGACATGTCCGTCTTCCCCGAGGTCGTGCGAGGCGCACGCGCCCCGCAGTGTCTTCGTTCGGCGTCGCCTCGATCCAGGCCGCCGATATCTCGACTTTGGCCGGATCACTGCGAGAAGACAATTCCCTATTCGCGGAATTCGCATGGCGACCGAAGACACTGCCGCTCGGCACCGAGGTCTTCGCCGCCGCGTGCGCCGTCGACCACCTCCACACCGGGGTGGAGCGCCCCGTCGCACACCTCGCTCCGACGCCGACCCATCGCTCCGGCCGCGGTCGAGCGGTCGCACGAGGTCGCCTCGTCTTCGCGCGAGACCGCCTTGCCGCCGTCAACCGCGGAAGGCGAGGCGGACCTGTTGGCCGTCGCGTTGGATGACGAGGCGCCAGAGGAAGGTGTCGGCCTGGGTGGCGCGGAGCAGGCCGCGGGTGTCGGCGATGCGGGTGCCGTTGATCTCCAGCACCAGATCACCCTTCTGGAAGCCGACGCGGGCGGCGGGCGAACCGTCGGCGACGTCGGCGACGGCGACGCCCTTGAGATCGAAGGGAAGATGCATTTCCTCGGCGACCGCCGGCGAGAGATTGACCACGGTGGCGCCGGCGAAGGGCGAGGACCCCTCGATCACCCGAGTCTCGCGCGGCACCGTCTCGGGCGCCGGCACGGTGGCGATCTCGACAACGGCGGCGGTCTTGCCGCGCCGGAGGTCGACCTTGGCGGTGCCGCCGAGCGGTCGATTGCCGAAGCGGAAGCCGAAGCTGTCGGGATCGTCGATTTCGTGACCGTCGATGGTCAGGAGCAGATCGCCGACCTTGAGGCCGGCCTGGGCAGCCGGGCCGCCGGGGACGATGCCGGCAACGAGAACCCCCTGGGGGCGGGCGAGACCGAGGCTCTCGGCGACGTCGGCGGTGACGTTCTCCAGCGTCCCGCCGAACCACGGGCGCTGGACGCGGTTGCCGGTCTTGGCCTGATCGACGACGAAACGGACGACGCTCGCCGGAATGGCGAAGCCGATGCCGATCGAACCGCCGGACTTGGAGAAGATCGCCGAGGGCACGCCGACGAGACGGCCCTGGAGATCGACCAGGGCGCCGCCGGAATTGCCGGGATTGATCGCCGCGTCGGTCTGGATGAAGAAGCGATAGTCGGCGACGCCGACCTGGGTGCGGGCGAGCGCCGAGACGATGCCCTGGGTCACCGTCTGGCCGACGCCGAAGGGGTTGCCGATGGCGAGCACCAGATCGCCGACCTGGAGGCCGTCGCTGTCGCCGATCTCGGCGAAGGGGTAGTCGCCCTTGTCGCGGATGCGGATGACGGCGAGGTCGGTGCGCTCGTCCTTCAGCACGATGTCGGCTTCGAACTCGCGCTTGTCGGCGAGCGCCACCTTCACCTCGGTGGCATCCTTGATGACGTGGAAGTTGGTGACGATCAGGCCGGAGCGGTCGACGATGGTGCCGGAACCGAGCGAGGACTCCATGCGGGCCCGCGGCGCCCCACCGCCGCCGCCGAAGAATTGACGGAACAGGGGATCGTCGAAGAGCGGTGACATCGCTTGGGTGGCGACCTTGCGGGTGGCATAGACGTTGACCACGGCCGGGGCGACCTTCCGCGCCACCGGCGCGAAGGAGAGCTGCACCTGGGCGCGGCTCTCCGGCACCACGCTGGTCTGGGCGAGGGCGAGGCCGGGCACGGCCATGAGCGTGGTGAGCGCGGTGAGCGCGAGGGGAACGACGAACTTCGCCTGCATCGAACGATTCTCCGGATGGCCCCCGAGATGTAGGACGCCGTCCGCGGCGGCGCCAGTCGCGAGCCTGTCACGCCCGGATCCCCCGAGATCGTGGCCGCAATATGGAAAGGGCGGCCGTCCGGCCGCCCCTGCGTCACGCGCGGCGATCCCGATCGCACGGGCGGCATCACATCGTCGCGAGCATCCGGAAGACGGTGTCGAACTCGCCGTTCTCGGCGGCGAAACGCAGCGGCTTGCAGCGCTCGACGATGATCTCGGCCGGGGTCGGGTCCCGACCGAGGAGCGACATAACCTCGGCGATGAACTCGGCGAGCGGCATGGCGCGCGGATCGGTCGCCTGATGCGTGCCGGTCAGTTCGGTCTGGACATAGGGCGGCGCCAGTTCGATCACCTCGACCGAGGTGTCGGCGAGCTGGTGGCGCAGCGCCAGGGTGTAGAAGTGGAGCCCCGCCTTGGTGGCCGAATAGGTCGGGGTGCCGGCGAGCGGCACGAAGGCGAGGCCCGATGTGACGTTGATCACGGTCGCCGCCGGCTGGGCTTGGAGATGCGGCAGCAGCGCCGCGGTCAGGCGGATGGGGCCGAGCAGGTTGGTGACGACCGTCGCCTCGGCGTCGGCGAGATGGGCGGGCGAGCGCAGATCCTCGTAGCGCATGATGCCGGCGTTGTTGACCAGGACGTTCAGGTCGGGGAAGCGCGCCACCACCTCGCCGGCGAAGGCGGCGATCGAGGCGGCATCATCGACGTCGAGCTCGATCGCTTCCATGCCGGGATGGGCGGCGACGACCGCGTCGAGGACGGCGCGACGGCGGCCGGCGACGATCACCTCGTCGCCGCGGGCATGGAGCGCTTCGGCCAGCGCCCGGCCGATGCCGGAGCCGCCGCCGGTGACGAGAATGCGGTTTCCAGAGGTCTTCATGGGGGCGTCCTCGCGGGTTGGCGGCGCGGCGGACGTTCGTCGTCGGTCACACGCCGCTCGGGTCCTCATCCGGGTCGGGCGTCCCAGATCGGGCCGGTCGGCCGCGATCGGAGCCTGCTCCGCGCCCTGCCCTTCGGCGGCTCCGGCGGTGCGGACCGCCCTCGGGGCTTGCAGGACGAGAGACTAGGCGTCACACTCTCTTTTGGAAAGTAGGCACCCGAAGGTGCCATAGTCTCCGATCGGAGAGTGTCGAATGACGGACCATTGCGAAGCGACGTCCTGCGCGAGTTTCGAGGTCGATCCGGCGGTCGAGGCGCTGGTGCGCGAGTTGATCGGCCGGGTCGCCGACAAGTGGACGATGTTGGTGCTGGAGACGCTGGAGGAGCGCGGCACGCTGCGCTTCACCGAGATCGGCCGGGCGGTCGGCGACATTTCGCAGAAGATGCTGACCAAGACGCTGCGCGACATGGAGCGGATGGGGCTCGTGTCGCGCACCGTCCACCCGGTGGTGCCGCCGCATGTCGACTATACGCTCACCGATCTCGGCCGCTCGCTCGGGGCGGCGTTCTGCGGGGTGTGGCTGTGGGCGGAGGCACACCACGCGGCGATCGAGGCGGCGCGGGCGGCCTTCGACGCGCGGGAGAGACAGTGAACTGCCGATCGCATCGGGCGATTCCCGTGTCGGGGACGGTGCGCGATGGTTCGAGACCCCGCAGCATCCGAATACGAAAAGGGCGGCCCGAGGGCCGCCCTTCACGAAGATCGTCCCAAAGCGCCGATCAGCCCTTGGCTTCCTCGGCCTCGCGGCGGGCGCGGTCCTCGGCGCCCTTGGCGGAGACGTCGCGGTCGACGAACTCGATGACGCCGATGGCGGCGTTGTCGCCGAAGCGGAAGCCGGCCTTGAGGACGCGGGTGTAGCCACCGGCGCGGTCCTTGTAGCGCGGACCGAGGACGTCGAAGAGCTTCTTGACGGCCTTCTCGTCGCGGATCTGGGCGACGGCGTTGCGGCGGGAGTTGAGGTCGCCGCGCTTGGCCAGCGTCACCAGCTTCTCGACGATCGGACGCAGGTCCTTCGCCTTCGGCAGGGTGGTGACGATCTGCTCGTGGGTGATGAGCGAGGCGGCCATGTTGGCGAACATCGCCTTGCGATGTTCCCAGGTGCGGTTGAGCTTGCGGCCAGCGTTGCCGTGACGCATCGGTCTTCTCCGGTCAGGTGCCGGGCGGGGAGGTCCCCTGCCCTCTTCGCGGCGATCTCGCGATCGGCGCTGCGGTGGTCGGTCTCCCGTACGCGACGGGAGCCCCGGTTCGTCACCGTGGCACCCCGGGTATTGCGCGTCCGGGCTTGGAAGTCTTTTTCAGCCGGGCGAGGCCCGGTGGTCCGGGACGGGAGCCCGGAGGCTCCCGTCGAAGTCGTCGAGGCGGGTCATACCGCCTTCCGGCTCACGAGAAAAGTCCCCCGAAGGGAAATTCTCAGAGCTGGTGATCCTCGTAGCGCTTGGCGAGCTCTTCGATGTTCTCCGGCGGCCAGTTGGTGACCTCCATGCCGAGATGGAGACCCATCTGGGCGAGAACTTCCTTGATCTCGTTGAGCGACTTGCGGCCGAAGTTCGGGGTGCGGAGCATCTCGGCTTCGGTCTTCTGGATCAGGTCGCCGATGTAGACGATGTTGTCGTTCTTCAGGCAGTTGGCCGAGCGCACGGAGAGCTCCAGCTCGTCGACCTTCTTCAGCAGCGCGGCGTTGAAGGCGAGCTCCGGATGCGACGTCTCCTCGACGTGCTTCTTCGGCTCCTCGAAGTTGATGAAGACCGAGAGCTGGTCCTGCAGGATGCGGGCGGCGAGCGCCACGGCATCCTCCGGCGTGACCGAGCCGTCAGTCTCGACCATCAGCGTCAGCTTGTCCTTGTCGAGGTCCTGGCCCTCGCGGGTGTTCTCGACCTTGTAGGACACCTTCTTGACCGGCGAGTACAGGCTGTCGACGGCGATCAGGCCGATCGGTGCGTCCTCGGGACGGTTGCGGTCGGCCTGCACGTAGCCCTTGCCGAGATCCGCCGTCAGCTCCATGCGCACCGAGGCGCCCTGGTCGAGATGGCAGATGATGTGGTCGGGGTTCAGGATCTCGACCTCGGAGGACGTCTCGATGTCGCCGGCGCGCGCCGGCCCCGGACCGTCCTTCTTGAGGACCATGCGCTTCGCCCCTTCCGAGTGGATGCGCAGCGCGATTTCCTTGATGTTGAGCACGACGTCCGTCACGTCCTCGCGGACGCCGGGGATCGACGAGAACTCGTGCAGCACGCCGTCGATCTGCACGGTGCGCACGGCGGCGCCCTGCAGCGACGACAGCAGCACGCGGCGCAGCGCGTTGCCGAGCGTCACGCCGAAGCCGCGCTCGAGCGGTTCGGCGACCAGGGTGGCAACACGCGAGCGATCACGGCCGGGGGAGACCTTGAGCTCGTCGGGGCGGAGGAGATTCTGCCAGTTCTTCTGCAGCAGGGTGACCACGGGGAGACCTCTCGTCGCTGGCGCGTCGCCCGCCGTTCGTCAACGGCGGCGCACGCTCGTTACTGCATCCGTTCGAAGCGAGCGGGGACGATCCCGCCTCGCAGACTCCGCGCGCTTCCTCATGCGAGGCGCAGCAGCGGAACCACACACGCTCCCGCCACGGTCGCGGAAGCGCGTTGCAACAGGCCGGGCGTCAGACGCGGCGGCGCTTGCGCGGACGGCAGCCGTTGTGCGGAATCGGCGTCACGTCGCGGATCGATGTGATCTGGAAGCCGACAGCCTGCAGCGCGCGCAGCGCCGACTCACGGCCCGAGCCTGGACCGGTGACCTCGACCTCAAGGATCTTCATGCCGTGTTCCATGGCCTTCTTGCCGGCATCCTCGGCGGCCATCTGCGCGGCGAACGGGGTCGACTTGCGCGAGCCCTTGAAGCCCATGGTGCCCGACGACGACCAGGCGATGGTGTTGCCCTGCGCGTCGGTGATGGTGATCATGGTGTTATTGAACGACGCATTCACGTGGGCGACGCCCGAGGTGATGTTCTTCTTCTCGCGACGGCGCATCTTGCGCGCCTGCTGCTCTTTCGCCATGGGTCAGGTGCTCCGGTGCCGCGCTACTCTCGCGGCGAACTGATTGCTTGGGGTGCGGCTGTGATGCCGGCGGACCGGCATCGGATTTGAGGCAGCGGCGAGGCCGGCAAAAAGCCGGCCGCCACGCCATGGATGAAAACGATCAGGCCTTCTTCTTGCCGGCGATCGGCTTGGCCGGACCCTTGCGGGTGCGGGCGTTGGTGTGCGTGCGCTGGCCGCGGACCGGCAGGCCCTTGCGGTGGCGAAGGCCGCGATAGCAGCCGAGATCCATCAGACGCTTGACGTTCATCGCCACTTCGCGGCGCAGGTCACCTTCGACCAAGTAATCGCGGTCGATCGCCTCGCGGATCTGCAGCACCTCGGCGTCGGTCAGCTGGTTGACGCGACGCTCCGCCGGGATGTTCACCTTTTCGATGATCTCCTTCGCGAACTTCGGACCAATGCCGTGAATGTACTGGAGCGCGATGAGGACGCGCTTGTTGGTCGGAATGTTCACACCTGCGATACGGGCCACGTCGGTCTCCTGGTGATCTCGTTCTTCTCAGGGCCGGATCGCCGTAAGGCATCCCGTCCCCACTGGTTTCCCGGGCCCGGCCATCTGACGGTGGCCAATCCCGCTTGTTCCTTCGCAATAGGCATCGCGACCGGTCCCGGCGGAAGCTCCGCCGGTAAGCCGATCGCAGAGGGTGCGTCATGAAATCGCGGGTCTTGTAGCCCGGCTTCCGTGCCCCGTCAACGATACGTTGATGCCTGCGTCATGCCGCCCCGGTGTGAAGCCGCCTGACGGGGAGGAACGGCGGCCCGAAGGACCGCTGCCCCGCCCGAATTCCAGTTTCTCGCCGCTCAATCCAGCAGCGTCGCGATCTGGCGCGTGACGTCATCGATCGGCGCCATGCCGTCGACGCTCTTCAGTTGCCCGAGCGCGTAGTAGTAGCCGATCAGCGGCGCCGTCTCGCGATAGTAGGCCATCAGGCGCGTCTTCAGCGCCTCGGCGTTGTCGTCGGCCCGCACCGTGCCGCCAGCCGCGAGCGTCTCCCGCGCGCGGTTCTCGATGCGCGACACCAGGATGCCGTCGTCGACCTTGATCTCGATGACCGCGTCGAGCGTCTTGCCCTTCTGCTCGAGCAGCTTGTCCAGCGCGGAGGCCTGCGCCAGCGTGCGCGGGAAGCCATCGAGAATGAAGCCGTTGGCGCAATCAGGCTGGTCGATGCGGTCGGCGATGATGCCGATGACGATCTCGTCCGAGACGAGACCGCCGGCCTTCATGACCGCTTCGGCACGCTTGCCGACTTCGGTGCCGGCCTTGACGGCGGCGCGCAGCATTTCGCCGGTGGAAAGCTGGACGAGGCCGCGATTGGCGACGAGGCGCTCCGCCTGGGTGCCTTTGCCGGCGCCCGGCGGTCCGAGAAGAATGAGATTCATTTCCGTCCCCTGGGTGATGAGGCGCCCCGCAGCTTGGCCTTCTTGATGAGGCCTTCGTACTGGTGGGCCAACAGATGGCTTTGGATCTGAGCCACCGTATCCATCGTCACACTGACCGCGATGAGGAGCGAGGTTCCACCGAAGTAGAACGGCACCGCAGCGTAGGAGATCAGAAGTTCCGGCAGCACGCAGACCGCCGCAAGATATATCGCACCGACGACGGTGATGCGCGTTAGCACATAGTCAATATACTCGGCCGTCTTCTGGCCGGGGCGAATGCCCGGCAGGAAGCCGCCGTACTTGCGCAGGTTGTCTGCCGTCTCGGTCGGGTTGAATACGATCGCCGTGTAGAAGAACGCGAAGAACACGATCAGTGCGACGAACACCAGCAGGTGCAGCGGCTGCCCGCGGCCGAGCGCGGCAACGATGGTGTTCAGCCACTCCGGCCCCTGGCCCGAGGTGAACTGAGCCGCAGTGATCGGCAGCAGCAGCAGCGACGAAGCGAAGATCGGCGGAATGACGCCCGACGAGTTGAGCTTCAGCGGCAGGTGCGAGCTGTCGCCCTGGAACATCTTGTTGCCGACCTGGCGCTTGGGATACTGGATCAGCAGGCGGCGTTGCGCGCGCTCGATGTAGACGATCGCCGCGACCACCGCGAGCATCAGCACCAGCAGCGCCAGCAGCAGGAAGGTCGAAAGCGACCCGGTGCGGGCGAGTTCGAACAGCCCGACCAGCGCCGACGGCAGACCGGCGACGATGCCGGCGAAGATGATGAGCGAGATGCCGTTGCCGACACCGCGCTGCGTGATCTGCTCACCGAGCCACATCAGGAACATGGTGCCGCCGACCAGCGTCACGACCGCCGAAATGCGGAAGAACCAGCCCGGATCGATGACCACGCCGCCCGACGCGCTCGACGAGCCTTCGAGGCCGATGGCGATGCCGTAGGCCTGGAACGCGGCCAGCACGACGGTCAGGTAGCGGGTGTACTGGTTGATCTGCTTGCGCCCCTGCTCACCCTCTTTCTTGAGAGCCTCGAGGCGTTTGTCGACCGACGACATCAGCTGCATGATGATCGAGGCCGAGATGTACGGCATGATGTTCAGGGCGAAGATCGCCATGCGCTCGACGGCACCGCCGGCGAACATGTTGAACATGCCGAGGATGCCGCCGGCCTGGTTCTTGAAGGTCTCGGCGAAGGCGACCGGATTGATGCCGGGCAGCGGAATGAACGTACCGAGCCGATAGACCAGCAGCGCGCCGAGCGTGAACAGGATGCGGCGCTTCAGCTCCTCGGCCTTGCCGAAGGCGCCGAAGTTGAGGTTGGCCGCCAGTTGCTCGGCTGCGGATGTCATGCGCTCTTCTCCCGACCCTCGACGCGCCGGCCGATCCCTGGCGGGGGCCCGCGACGTCCGTCCGTCAACCCGGCCGGTACGCACGTTGCGCGCGGATTGCCGGCGGGTGAGGCTGAACATGGTGGCGGGGCGGCTCATTTACCAAGCCACCCCTCCAGAACCGGCCGAACTCCGTGTCGGATCGGCCGCATGTGCCTGTCGTGCACGCCGATGGCGATGCACCGGGGACCGGCTGCCTCAGCCCTCGGCCGCGGCGCCGCCCTTGCCACCCTTGTTGGCGGCTGCGGCCTTCTTTGCCGCGGTCTTCTTGCGCTTGGCCTCGTCGGCCTCGAGCACCTTGACCTCGATGACGTTGACGCTGCCGCCGGCCTTCTTGACCGCCTCGGCCGCGCTCGCCGTCGCGTGGTTCACGGTGATCGTGACCTTCGACTTCAGCTCGCCGCCGCCGAGCAGGCGCAGGCCGTCCATGGCGCGGCGCAGAACGCCGTCGGCGACCAGGCTCTCGACCGTGATCGGCTTCGAAGCATCGACGCGCTTGTCGTCGATCACCTTCTGCAGGGCGCCGAGGTTGATCTCGTTGTAGGACTTGCGATCCCACTTGTTGAAGCCGCGCTTCGGCAGGCGGCGATGCAGCGGCATCTGGCCGCCCTCGAAGCCGCCGATGGCGACGCCGGTACGCGCCGTCTGGCCCTTGCCGCCGCGACCGCCGGTCTTGCCGACGCCCGAACCGATGCCGCGGCCGATACGCACGCGCGTCTTCTTGGCGCCGGCGTTGTCCTTGATGTCGTTGAGCCGCATGGGACCCGCTCCTCGCAGTAGTTCTATCAGGCCTTCTCGCCGACGATGCGGACGAGGTGGGGCACCTTGTTGATCATGCCGCGCACCGCCGGAGTATCCTCGAGCGTGCGCTGGCGATGCAGCTTGTTGAGGCCGAGGCCCTTGAGCGTCTCGGTCTGGATTTCCGGACGGCGAGCGGCGCTGGCGTACTGCTCGATCGTGATGGTCTTCTTGGCGGCCATGTCACTTCACCTTTGGGTAGCACGTCGGGGCGCCGCTCGCCGAAACGGCGACGCCCTCTGCGATGATCAAGCCTCGGCGGCGGCGTCGGCGCTGGCCGAGCCGTCACGGCGGCGGGCGACGATCTCGCTCACCTTCATATTGCGGCGGGCAGCGACGCCACGCGGGTTCTCCTGATGCTTCAGGGCATCGAAGGTGGCGCGGACGACGTTGTAGGCGTTGGTCGAGCCGAGCGACTTGGCGACGACGTCATGGACGCCCAGCATCTCGAACACGGCGCGCATCGAGCCGCCGGCGATGATGCCGGTGCCAGGGGGTGCCGAGCGCACGACCACGCGACCGGCACCATGACGGCCCTCGCTGTCGTGATGCAGCGTGCGCGCATCGCGCAGCGGCACGCGCAGCAGGTTGCGGCGCGCCGCTTCCGTCGCCTTGCGGATCGCTTCCGGCACCTCGCGCGCCTTGCCGTGGCCGTAGCCGACGCGGCCCTTGAGGTCACCGACGACGACGAGCGCGGCGAAGCCGAAGCGCTTGCCGCCCTTCACCACCTTGGCGACGCGGTTGATGTGAACCAGCTTGTCCGAGAACTCGCTCTCGCGCTCTTCGCGATCGCGGTCACGGCCGCGCTCTCTTCCGGGTGAACGTGCCACGGGAACTTCCTTCCTTTAGAAATCAAGACCCGCTTCGCGAGCGGCATCGGCCAGCGCTTTCACGCGGCCATGGAACAGGTAGGCGCCGCGATCGAAGACGACCTGCTTGACGCCGGCCTTCACGGCGCGCTCGGCGACCAGCTTGCCGACCGCCGCGGCTGCGGCCTTGTCGGCGCCGGTCTTCAGGCTGCCCTTGAGGTCCTTCTCGAGCGTCGAGGCGGCGGCGAGCGTGTGACCCGCCGCGTCATCGATGATCTGCGCGTAGATATGCTTCGACGACCGGCTGACGGAAAGCCGGGGCCGGCCGGCCGCGCGCGCCTTGAGTGCGCGGCGCACCCGCGCCTTGCGGCGGTCGATCTGCGTGGAATGCGTGCCCATTGGCGTCGGTCCTTACTTCTTCTTGCCTTCCTTGCGGAAGATGTATTCGCCCTGATAGCGGATGCCCTTGCCCTGGTAGGGCTCCGGCGGACGGTAGGAGCGGATGTCCGCCGCCACCTGGCCAACGAGCTGCTTGTCGATGCCGGAGACGGTGATGACTTCGGACTTGGCGCCCGAAACCTTCACCTCGACACCGGCCGGGATCGGATGCGACACGTCGTGGCTGAAGCCGATGTTGAGACCGAGCTCCTTGCCCTTCAGCGCGGCGCGGAAACCGACGCCCTGGATCTCGAGCACCTGGCTGTAGCCGTCGGTGACGCCCTTGATCAGGTTGGCGATCTGGGTGCGCGACATGCCCCACATGGAGCGCGCCTTCTTGGAGTCGTTGGCCGGAGTGACGGACACCTTGCCGTCCTTGAACTCGACCTTGACGTCCTCGGGCACCGCGAAGGACAGCTCGCCCTTGGGTCCCTTCATCTTGACGTTCTGGCCCGACACCGTCGCCGTCACGTTCGACGGAACCGATACGGGCTTCTTACCAATGCGCGACATGGCTCTTTCCAACCCTTCGCTTCAATTCATGTGCTCGAGCGCACGGACCCAAACAGCCTGCAAGCGTCAGAAGACGTTGCAGAGGATCTCGCCGCCGACGTTTTCCTCACGCGCCTTGGCATCCGACATGACGCCCTTCGGCGTCGACAGGATCGCCACGCCGAGGCCGTTGGCCACGGTCGGCAGATCCTTCACCGGTGAATAGACGCGGCGGCCCGGCTTCGACACGCGCTCGATTTCGCGGATCGCCGGCTGGCCGTTGAAGTACTTGAGCTCGATCTCGAAGATCGCGGTCGCGCCCTTCGGCTCGACGCGCGCATAGCCGCGGATGTAACCTTCTTCCGCAAGCACGTCGAGGACGCGGCCGCGCAGGTTGGACGCGGGCGTCACGACCTTCGGACGGCGGCGCATCTGCGCGTTGCGGATACGGGTCAGCATATCGCCGAGCGGATCATTCATAGGCATCGCCAACCCTCCCTTACCAGCTCGACTTCGTCATGCCCGGGATCATGCCCATGCTCGCCAGCTCACGCAGCTGGTTGCGGCACATCCGGAGCTTGCGATAGTAGCCGCGCGGGCGACCGGTGATCTCGCACCGGTTGCGGATGCGCGTCTTCGACGAGTTGCGCGGCATCTCGGCGAGCTTGAGGCGCGCGGCGAAGCGCTCCTCGGTCGGCTTCGACAGGTCGTCGGCGATCGCCTTCAGACGCTTGCGCTTGTCGGCGCACTGAGCGACGAGCTTGCGCCGGCGCTTGTTCTTTTCGATTGAGCTGGTCTTGGCCATTCATTCTCCTCCAAAGGCCTTTCGGGCGGGCTGCCCGAGGTCCTCCAGTGTCGTCAGGTACGGAACGGGAAGTTGAAATTCTTCAGGAGCTCGCGCGCCTCGTCGTCCGTCGTGGCCGACGTACAGATGATGACGTCGAGACCCCAGACCTGATCGACCTTGTCGTAGTCGATCTCGGGGAACACGATGTGCTCCTTGATGCCGCAGGCGTAGTTGCCGCGACCGTCGAAGCTCTTCGGGTTCAGACCGCGGAAGTCCTTGATGCGCGGCATGGCGATGGTCACGAAGCGGTCGAGGAACTCGTACATGCGGTCGCCGCGCAGCGTCACCTTGGCGCCGATGGTCATGCCCTCGCGCAGCTTGTAGACGGCGATGGACTTGCGCGCCTTGGTCGAAACCGGCTTCTGGCCCGAGATCAGCGCCAGGTCACCCGACGCGCTCTCGACCTTCTTCTTGTCCGCCACGGCCTCGCCGACGCCCATGTTCAGCACGATCTTCTCGAGCTTCGGGATCATCATCGGGTTGGCGTAGCCGAACTTCTCCTTCATCGCCGCGCGGATCTTGCTCTCGTAGAGAGACTTCATGCGCGGCTTGTAGTCCTTCGGACGCGGCGCGGCGGGAGCGGCCGCGGCCTTCGCCTCGGACTTGCCCTTCTTGGCGGCTGCGGCGGCCTTGCCATCCTTGGCCGGCGCCTTCTTGCCCTTGTCGTTCTCGGCCATGGCTTACTTCTTCTCCGGAATGACTTCGCCCGAGCGCTTGGCGAATCGGACTTTCTTGCCGTCGTCGAGGAACTTGAAGCCGACGCGGGTCGGCTTGCCGTCCTTCGGATCCTCGAGCGCGAGGTTGGAAAGGTCGATGGTCGCCTCCTTGGAGACGATGCCGCCCTCGCTCTGCGCGGTCTGCTTCTGGTGACGGCGCACGACGTTGACACCGCGCACGATCGCGCGGTTCTCCTTCGGCCGCACCTCGATCACCTCGCCGTGCTTGCCGCGGTCGCGACCAGCGAGCACGATGACGTGGTCGCCCTTCTTGATCTTCTGCGCGGCCATTACAGCACCTCCGGCGCCAGCGAAACGATCTTCATGTGGTTCTTCGCCCTGAGCTCGCGCGTCACGGGTCCGAAGATACGGGTACCGACCGGCTCGCCCTGGTTGTTGATGAGCACGGCGGCGTTGCGGTCGAAGCGGATCAGCGAGCCGTCCGAGCGGCGCACGCCCTTGGCGGTGCGCACCACGACGGCCTTCATCACCTGGCCCTTCTTCACACGGCCCTTCGGAATCGCCTCCTTGACGGAGACGACGATGATGTCGCCGATCGTCGCGTACTTGCGCTTCGAGCCGCCGAGCACCTTGATGCACTGCACCCGACGCGCGCCCGAGTTGTCGGCGACGTCGAGATTGGTCTCCATCTGGATCATCGCGAAACGTCCTTACCTTCTGGCCACGCCCGTGGCCCTCATCTGGTCGCGGTGCCGTGCGGCTCCGCGCGAAATCCGTTTGCAGGCCTTGCGACCCGCCGCCTTACGTATCGCGCCCGGCTTTACGCCTTGGCGTCGACCACCGTCCAGCGCTTCTTCTTCGAGATCGGCGCGCTCTCGATGATCTCGACGCGATCGCCGACCTTCTTCGAGTTGGCCTCGTCGTGCGCGTGATAGCGCTTGGTGCGCCGCACGGTCTTCTTCAGCAGCGGATGGGTGTAGCGGCGCTCCACCTCGACCACGATCGTCTTGTCGTTCTTGTCGGAGACGACGGTTCCCTGAAGCACGCGCTTCGGCATGACTGAGTTCTCCCTTACGCGCGCTTGGTGGTCGCGCCGGCCCGCTTCTGCTGGGCGATGGTCATCACACGGGCGATGTCGCGGCGCAGCTCGCGCACGCGCGCCGTATTCTCGAGCTGCCCGGAAGCCGCCTGGAAGCGCAGGTTGAACTGCTCCTTCTTGAGCTTCAGGAGCTGATCGTCGAGCTGGTCGAGGGACATGTCCCTGAACTCGGCTGCCTTCATTGTCGTGTCCTCACAAACCGGGCTCACCGCGCCTCGCGACGCGGGCCTTGAAATCCTCAGCCGATGCGCGTGACGATGCGCGTCTTGATCGGCAGCTTGGCGGCGCCGAGTTCGAGCGCCTCACGGGCGATCTGGTCGTTGACGCCGTCGAGCTCGAACATGATCCGGCCCGGCTTGACGCGAGCCGCCCAGTATTCGGGCGAGCCCTTGCCGGAGCCCATGCGCACTTCCGCCGGCTTCGACGTCACCGGCACGTCCGGGAAGATGCGGATCCAGACGCGGCCTGCGCGCTTCATGTGGCGCGTGATGGCGCGACGAGCCGCCTCGATCTGGCGCGCGGTCACGCGCTCCGGCTCCATCGCCTTGAGGCCATGCGAGCCGAAGTTCAGCGCGGTGCCACCCTTGGCGACGCCCTTGATGCGGCCCTTGAAGGCCTTGCGGAACTTGGTGCGTTTCGGTTGCAGCATCGTTCAAATCCCAAATCCTGACCCGCGGCTCACCGGCTGGCGTTCATCAGCCTGCCGGCGGGCCGCAGCGGCTCACGCCTTGGCTCCAGCGTCCGGCGCGCGCTCGGCACGCTCGCCGCGGTCGCCCCTGTCTCCACGGTCACCGCGATCACCACGGTCGCCGCGATCACGGCGTCCGCGACCACCCGACGGGCCGCCTTCCTGCAGATCCATGGCCCGCTTCTCGGACGCCATCGGATCGTGCTCGATGATCTCGCCCTTGAAGATCCAGACCTTGATGCCGATGATGCCGTAGGCCGTCGTCGCCTTGGCGTAGCCGAAGTCGATGTCGGCGCGCAGCGTGTGCAGCGGCACGCGGCCTTCGCGATACCACTCCGTTCGCGCGATCTCGGCGCCGCCGAGACGGCCGGCCACGTTGATGCGGATGCCGACGGCGCCGGCGCGGATCGCCGACTGCACGGCCTTCTTCATGGCGCGGCGGAAGGCGATACGGCGCTCGAGCTGCTGGGCGATACCCTCGGCCACCAGCACGGCGTCGATCTCGAACTTGCGCACTTCGACGATGTTGAGGTGAACCTCGCTCGCCGTCAGGCGCGCCAGCTCGAGGCGCATCTTCTCGATGTCGGCGCCCTTCTTGCCGATCAGCACGCCCGGACGAGCGGTGTGCACGGTGACGCGGCACTTCTTGTGCGGACGCTCGATGACCACCTTCGAGATGCCGGCCTGGCGCTGCTGCTTCATGATGTGCTCGCGGATCTTCATGTCCTCGAGCAGCAGCTTGCCGTACTCGCCGCGATCGGCGAACCAGCGGCTGTCCCACGTGCGGTTGATGCCGACGCGCAGACCGACGGGATTGACTTTCTGACCCATTACTCGGCCTCCTTCTTCGCAGCCGGCGCCTTGCCCTTGGGCGCGCCCTTCGCTGCGGCTTTCTTCGCCGGCTTTTCGTCCTCGGCCTTCTCGCGCACCACGACGGTGATCTGCGAGAACGCCTTCGTCACCGACGCGGCGCGGCCACGGCCACGCGCGTGGAAGCGCTTCATGATCAGGTTCTTGCCGACGTAGGCCTCGGCCACCACCAGCTCGTTGACGTCGAGCCCGTGGTTGTTCTCGGCATTGGCGACGGCGGAGACCACGCACTTGCGCACCTGGTCGGCGATACGCTTCCTCGAGAACTCGAGGTCGGCGATCGCCTGGTCCACCTTCTTGCCGCGGATCATGCCGGCGACGAGGTTGAGCTTCTGCGGGCTGACGCGCAGGTTGCGCGCCACCGCCTGCGCCGCGTTGGCCGGGAGTCGGCGCTCGGTCTTCGGCTTGCTCATTACTTCCTCACAGCCTTCTTGTCGCCGCCATGACCCGGGAACGAGCGGGTCGGCGCGAACTCGCCGAGCTTGTGGCCCACCATGTCCTCGCTGACGCTGACGGGCACGTGCTTGTGACCGTTGTAGACGCCGAACGTCAGGCCGACGAACTGCGGCAGGATCATCGAGCGGCGGCTCCAGGTCTTGATGACCTCGTTGCGCCCCGAGGAGCGCACCTTCTCCGCCTTCTTGAGAAGGTATCCGTCGACGAACGGACCTTTCCAGACTGAGCGTGACACGAGCTATTCTCCTTCGCCCGGGGCGATTAGTTCTTCTTCAGATGACGGCTGCGCACGACGAACTTGTCAGTCGACTTGTTCTTGCGCGTCTTGGCACCCTTGGTCGGCTTGCCCCAGGGCGTCGCCCAGTGCTTGCCGCCGTTGGTACGGCCGCCGTTGGGATGGTCGATCGGGTTCATGGTGATGCCGCGCACGGTCGGGCGGCTGCCCTTCCAGCGCGTGCGGCCGGCCTTGCCGGTCACCGCGTTCGAGTGATCGGGGTTCGACACCGCGCCGATCGAGCCCATGCACTCGGCGCGCACCTTGCGCGTCTCGCCCGAAGCGAGCTTCAGCACGGCCCAGCCCGAGTCGCGGCCGACGAGCTGCGCGAAGGTTCCGGCCGAGCGCGCCATCTGGCCGCCACGGCCCGGCTTCAGCTCGACGTTGTGCACGATCGTGCCGATCGGCATCGACGCGAGCGGCATGGCATTGCCGGGCTTCACGTCGACCTTCTGGCCGGAGATCACCGTGTCACCGACGGCCAGGCGCTGCGGCGCGATGATGTAGGCCTGCTCGCCGTCCTCGTACTTGACGAGGGCGATGAACGAGGTGCGGTTCGGATCGTACTCGAGGCGCTCGACGACCGCCGGCACGTCGTGCTTGCGACGGCGGAAGTCGATGTAGCGGTACGTCTGCTTGTGGCCGCCGCCGATGTGACGCGTGGTGATGCGCCCGTCGTTGTTGCGGCCGCCCGACTTGGTCTTGCCCTCGGTCAGCGACTTGACCGGTCCGCCCTTGAACAGGCCCGAGCGGTCGACGATGACCAGATGGCGAAGGCCCGCGGAGGTCGGACGATATGTCTTCAGTGCCATGACGCCCTAACTCCTCAGAGTCCCGTCGTCACGTCGATGGAATGACCTTCCTCGAGCGTGACGACTGCTTTCTTCTTGTCGCTCTGGAGAGCGCGGGTGCCGCGGAAGACCTTGAGCTTGCCCTTGCGGACCAGCGTGTTGACGGCCTTCACCTTCACGTTGAAGAGGCTCTCCACGGCGAACTTGATGTCCGCCTTGGTCGCCTTCGGCGCGACGTTGAAAATGACCTGGTTCGCTTCCGAGACCAGCGTCGACTTCTCGGTGATCACCGGCGACAGGATCACGTCGTAGGCCTTGATCTTGTTCATTGACGCGTCTCCCCGGCGGTGCCGTTGAAGCGCGCGTCGAGGGCGGCGATGGCCGCCTTCGTCAGCACCAGCTTCTTGCGGCGCAGGATGTCGTAGACGTTGATGCCCTGCACCGGCAGCACGTCGATGTTCGGCAGGTTGCGGGCCGCGCGGGCGAAGCCGATCTCGAGTTCGGCACCGTCGATGATCAGCGCGTTGTCGAGCGACAGCGCCTTGAACTGGTCGCGCAGCACGCGGGTCTTGCCGTCGGCGACCTTGGCGGCGTCGAGAACGACCAGTTCGCCGGCCTTGGCCTTGGCCGAGAGCGCGTGACGCAGCGCCAGGGCGCGCACCTTCTTCGGCATGTCGATGGCATGGCTGCGTGGCTTGGGGCCGAACGCCTTGCCGCCACCGCGCCACTGCGGCACCGACTTGTCGCCGTGACGGGCGCCGCCGGTACCCTTCTGGCGGTACATCTTCTTGCCCGTGACGTTCACTTCCGAACGGTCCTGGGCGTGATGCGTGCCGGCCATACGCTTCAGCAGCTGATAGCGAACCATACGCTGCAGGAGGTCCTGGCGCGGCTCGAGCCCGTAGATGGCGTCGGCGAGGTCGAGCTCACCGGCGGTCTTCGCCTCGAGCGTGGTGACGTTGACTTTCATCACGCCTGCTCCTTCGTCTCTGCGGCAGCGCCGCCAGCAGCCTTGGCGCGGAACTTGCCGGGAAGCGGCAGATCCTTGTGCGGCGCCTTCTTGACGGCATCGCGCACCTCGACCCAGCCGCCCTTGGAGCCCGGCACAGCGCCGCGCACCATGACGAGGCCACGCGCGACATCGGTGCGCACGACCTCGAGGTTCTGCGTGGTGACGCGCTCCGAACCCATCTGGCCGGCCATCTTCTTGCCCTTGAACACCTTGCCGGGGTCCTGGCGCTGACCGGTCGAACCGTGCGAGCGGTGCGACAGCGACACGCCGTGCGTGGCTCTGAGACCGCCGAAGTTCCAGCGCTTCATGGCGCCCTGGAAGCCCTTGCCCTGGTTCACGCCGGTGACGTCGACGTACTGACCGGCGACGAAGTGATCGGCCGTGATCTCGGCGCCGACCTCGATGAGGTTGTCGGGCGAGACGCGGAACTCGATCAGCTTGCGCTTCGGCTCCACCTCGGCCTTGGCGAACGTGCCGCGCTCGGACTTGGTCAGGCGCGAGGGCTTCCTCGTGCCGGCGCCGAGCTGCAGGGCGACGTAGCCGTTCTTCTCTTCCGTGCGGTGGGCGAGAACCTGCAGGTTGTCGAGCTTCAGCACGGTGACGGGGATGTGCTCCCCGGCGTCCGTGAAGATGCGCGTCATCCCCACCTTCTGAGCAATGATGCCGGAACGCATTGCTTGCATTCCTTCCCTTTACCAAGGGGTCGTGGCGGCGAGGCCAGAGGACCCGAGAAATCCCTAGAGCTTGATCTCGACGTCGACGCCAGCGGCGAGGTCGAGCTTCATCAGAGCGTCGACCGTCTGCGGGGTCGGGTCGACGATGTCGAGCAGGCGCTTGTGCGTGCGCATCTCGAACTGCTCGCGGCTCTTCTTGTCGACGTGCGGCGACCGGTTGACCGTGAACTTCTCGATGCGCGTCGGCAGCGGGATCGGCCCGCGCACCTCGGCGCCCGTGCGTTTCGCCGTATTCACGATCTCGCGCGTCGACGCATCGAGGATGCGATGGTCGAACGCTTTGAGCCGGATGCGGATATTTTGGCCGTTCATATCTTCGAACTCACCCTCGAGGAAACGGAAGGAGCGCCCGCCGGGCGGGCGCCCCTGTTCCTATGCGATCAATCCGTGATCTTGGCGACGACGCCGGCGCCGACGGTGCGGCCGCCTT